>Ga0272442_10000808_pt1 | contig 49111 bp, 36 predicted proteins | sample SSMForm2O_FD_200262 | JGI IMG/M metagenome (GOLD analysis project Ga0272442, IMG submission 200262) | Marine sediment archaeal communities from Little Sippewissett salt marsh, Falmouth, MA, United States - SSM-Form-2O | ecosystem: Environmental > Aquatic > Marine > Wetlands > Sediment ... | reverse complement strand
GGGCTTGAGAAAGAAGCGTCGCTCCGAGCATCGTCTCGAGACGGCATAGGTCGTTCCCTCGAGTATCTGGCGCGGTCGAGTCAAGCCCCACCTCCGTGTGGTCTAAGGGCAAGGTTCGTGCCAGCGGCGGCGTGTTGGAATGGTTGGGTTTTTCGGAATTCAATTTTGGGTCAGCGTCGGAAATCCGGATTTTGGGTCCGGGAATCCGGACGTTTGGAGTTCAAACGGGAGGGAGGAGCGCTACCACTCGGCCCCCGGTGTCCCAGGCGTTGCTCTCGGGCGCAAGGCGCAAACCGCAAACGCGCAACGGATTGACTCCCTCTCAGCCATGTGCTCTAAATCGCCAGGTTCCACTGGCAAGAGACTGAAAACGGGAGAACAGGTCATGGCTACGGAAACTCAGCCTCTCTGGCAGCTGATCGAGCAGCAACTCCTCGATCTCGGCTCCGCGGACCTCGACGCGGGCAGTCGGGAGAAGACGATCCAGCGGGTCGCAAAGGTGCTCGACGAGACAGGCGCCAACGTCTCGCTCGACGGCGGTAACATGCTCCTTCTGCGCCGGGCCGTGGAAACGCGGGCCAAGGCGGGCCGGCCGCTGTGGAAGGACATCACCGACGCGACCGCGGCGCTGACCTTCGACGACGTGGTCAATCCCCACGCCGCCACGCTGAAGATCGTCCGCAATCTCGGCTCGACCTTCCCGGCGGTCAAGGAGTCCGAGCGCATCGCGGACATCCGCAAGATGGTCGACCGAACCAAGCTCGACCTCTTCGTGTCCAAGGCCAAGGGCCTACCCGACGATCAGGGCATCCGCCTGCTCATCACCGAGGATGTGGAGCCCGAGGTGCTGATCGCCCGGCTGGGCATCACCCAGGAGAAACTCGACGAGGTCAATGCCGCGATCGCGGCGGAGCAGGCCGAGGTGGCCCGAGTCGAGGGCCTGCTGGAGAAGGTCGCGGACCAGCCCGACGACGCGCGGATCAAGCACCTGATCGACAACGAGGTCAGCGATGAGCTGATCATTCAGCTGGCCAAGGTCGACCAGAGCGCGCTCGACGGCGTGAAGAGGTCGATGGAGGCCGAGCTCGCGGAAAAGAAGCGTCTGGCCGAGGAGGAGGCCGCACGCAAGAAGGCCGAGGCCGACGGACCCCCGCTGGAGGACATCCCGGCGGACGAGATGCTCGAGCACATCGAGTCGATCCGCGAGATCCTCGAGTTCTCCGAAGTGGAGGCGGAGATCCGCCAGATGTGCGAGCAGAGCAGCCTTCCCAAGGCTCTGGTCGACATCGCGGTGTCCGAACCGGACAAGCTCGATGAGCTGGAGTCCAAGGCCGGAGGCTAGCAGCCTGCGGCGAAACTTCCGCCACCGTAATCGTTGAAGGCTGGAGGCGGGCGCCCACCATGAGCAAGTTGAGGCCCATCGGTGATTTCGGCAAGCTCTTCGCCAAACTGAGCTTCGACGCGTACATGTCCAGGGATCCGGCAGCCGTCCTGATCCAGGACGTCAAGAGTGCTTCATTCCAGCTCTCCACGGATGACACCGATGCTACCGTCGAGTTTCTCCTGGCGGTCGGCAAGAACCCGGACGAGACAAAGGGCTCGGACCTGAGACGAGTCCAGCGGGATCTCGCATACATGGTGGCGATCCTCCGGGCTCCGAGCAAGCCGGCCGACGAGCGCATGCTGATCGGCAGCTCGGCGAGCTGCGACATCCTGATGCCAGAGGAATCCGTGTCCCGAGAGCACGCCTGGATCCAGCGTCAGGGCGATGAGTACTTCATCGAGGACGCCCACTCCACCAACGGCACCTGGGTCGAGAGCACCTGTCTCCTGCCCGGCAAGCAGCACAAGCTCACACCCGGCGACCGGGTGACCCTGGGTAACACCGAGCTGATCTTCCTCGATCCGGCCGGCTTCTACACCTTCGTCAAGAGGCTCCTGCGGATCTAGATCAAGGGCAGCTTCTTCCGCGCCCTGACCTCCACGCCGTAGTCGTGCACCCAGCACTCCTCGTCGGACGAAAGCGGGCCGAAGTCGAGCACGTCGCGGTTCTGGTCGAGGCTCGTCGAGACTCATCAGTTGACGCCGATCGCTGATGTGCCAAGATGCCGGCCCAGGAGGTGGCGGCGATGCGCTCCGGGGCGCACTTCCTGCTGACCTACATCTGTAACTACGAGTGCGACGACTGCTTCTTCACGCGGCGCGGCTGTTCGGCCCAGCGCCGGAATGATATGGTGTCCCGCAGCGAATCTACCGCGGGAGCGGGACACAATGGCACATGACCGCCGGCGTCGCGTCATCCTGCTGACCGGCCTGCTGGTGCTGGCCGCGGCCTGCTCCGAGTCGAGTACGGGTGGCGATGCTGATACGGACTCGGACACCGACTCGGACACGGATACAGACTCGGACACCGACACCGACTCGGACACGGATACAGACTCGGATACCGACACCGACTCGGACTCTGATACAGACTCGGACGCCGATGCTGACACGGACTCGGATACAGACTCGGACGCCGATGCTGACACGGACTCGGACATGGATACGGACTCGGACGCCGACTCGGACACCGACACCGACGAGCGCCCCCTACCCGGCCGCGTGCTGTTCCGCACCGCGCACGAGAGCTTCAACGTCGAGTGGTACGTGGCGCTGTTCGACAACCAGATCTGGGTCAAGCCCAACGAGGAGCTGACCGGCGAGCCGGGCGTCTGGCAGATCCTCGGCTCGACTGGCCGGCCCGAGGGCAGCCGCCTGCCCAATTACGGCCCGCCTGAGCGGATCGTGGAGCTGTCGTGCGACGGCGTGCACCTGATGGCACTCTCGGACGCTGGCGCGCTTTACCGCGGCACCGACATGACCACCGACATCCACTGGTCATTCAACTGGACCGACCTGTGGGGCGGCGTTGGCGCCAATGGCGACGGCATGGAGGCCGAGTTCACGACCCGGCACGGCTGGTCGGTCGCCGACTCCCACCCCATGGGCGTGGCCCATTACGAGGATCCCAACGGCACCGAGCACAGCGTGGGCATGGGCGTGGCCCACATCTACCGGCTCGGGCCCGAGGGCTACGACATCCACTTCAACGACTGGTGGCTGCCCGACGACTGGAGCCGCCAGATCTGCGGTCCGGACCGGGGCACATTCAAGGCCGTGAACATCAGCGCCAGCGCATCGACCATGTTCCTGGTCGGCGAACTCGGTGAGATGTACACCCGCCTGTACGACTTCGACACCGGCGGGGAGAACAGCCTGCTCACGTACTCGTACATCATCGACGGTCCCTCGGGCACCACGCGCAAGCTGCCGGCCGAGGGCTGGCGGCCACAGCCCGAGATCGAGGACGGGCTGTTCACCTCCAAGATCACGATCTTCCAGAACGGCCAGGGCAACGCCGCGCGGGTCTTGCGAGTCGAGGGCGTGAAGCACGATCAGGCCGGCTTCTTCTTCAAGGACATCTTCGCCGGGGGCTGGTCCTTCGAGGCGACCGGGCGGACCGTGCACGGCCCCTTCCTCAACGACCCGGACAACCAGGGCTCTCCGCCGATCGAGCCGGATGATCACTTCCTCGTAGGCACGCTCTCGCTGGAGCAGGACCAGGTCGGCATCGAGCTTCTGGACTTCAACGTCGTCTGCTCGCCGGCGCGGGCGCTCCTGGTCCATGGGGGACAGCCCGCGACCGTGGCGGGCGAGCCGCTGGTGCTCCAGCTGCACCATGTGCATACCATGGTTTCGGACAAGCGGCCGGTCGAATACTGGAAGCATGGCATTCCGGCCAGAGTCCAGGCCGCACTGTTGATCCCAGAGACGATCCAGATGATCGACGACCCGACCGCGCGGCAGGCGATCACCGCGCTGCTCGGCGGCAAGGAGGTGATCAACTTCCTCGGCGACGCGACTCCGGAACGGGTCGAGCTGGAGGAGATCGCCTGGACCACGCCATTCCTCGTACCGGGAGACGAGAAGGCCTTTGGCAGCCAGTTTTCCTTACTGGTCGAGGCTCGCTGACACGCCAGCTTGACGACGGTCGCTGATATGTCAAGATGCCGGCTCAGGAGACGGCGGCGATGCTCACCGGGGTGCACTTCCTGCTGACCTACACCTGCAACTACGAGTGCGACCACTGCTTCCTCTACTGCGGACCCCACGCCGAGGGGACCTTCACCGTGGCGCGGATCCGGGAGGTGCTGGCCGAGGCCCGCAAGCTGGGCAGCGTGAAGTGGATCTTCTACGAGGGCGGCGAGCCCTTCCTGTACTATCCGGTGCTCGTCGAAGGCCTGCGCCTGGCGCGCGAGATGGGCTTCTCCACCGGCGTGGTGACCAACTGCTACTGGGCCACGGACACCGAGGACGCGGCGCTGTGGCTCGGTCTGGTCAACGACGCGGGCATCGACGAGCTGAGCATGAGCGACGACGAGTTCCATCACGGCGATGAGCGGGAGAGCCCGGCGCAGCGGGCCGCCGCGGCAGCCGGGCGGCTGGGCCTGGCCGCCGGATCGATCTGCATCGAGAAACCCGTGATCAGCCAGCCGGCCGACGACCGGGGCCAGCCAGTGGTGGGCGGCGGAGCCCTGTTCAAGGGACGCGCCGTGGAGAAGCTGACCGCGGGCCTGCCCACACGGCCCTGCTCCGAGTTCACCGAGTGCACGCACGAGGAGCTGGTCCGGCCCGAAAGGGTGCACGTCGACGCCTTTGGCCACGTGCAGGTGTGCCAGGGCGTGAGCATCGGCAACCTGTGGGAGACGCCGCTCTCCGAGCTGGTCGCGAGCTACGACGCGGCAACGCACCCGATCTGCGGACCGCTGGTCCGGGGCGGGCCGGCCGAGCTGGCCCGGGCACACGGCGTGGAGCTTCAGGGCGATTTCGTGGACGAGTGCCACTACTGCTTCCTGGTGCGGCGGGCACTGCTCGAGCGCTTCCCCGAGTACCTGGCGCCGCGCCAGGTGTACGGGCTCGACTGACGGCCAGAAGAACCTCTCGCAGCCCAGCCGGACCGGCCAGCCGTGCACGTGTACCAGGATGGATCTCGCACGGCTGGCCGCGAATCCACCGAACAAGGCAACCGCATTCTATCACTACGTTTTCTCGCAATTTCCGGCCGCCGGATCCGCGGATCCGCACCACACGGCTTGCCAGCCAGCAGGGACTCGTGTACACACCGGCGATTCGTCGGAGGACCACTGGACACATGAACAGGGTGCTCGCCATCGGACTGGCTCTGACACTGCAGCTCGCCGCCTGCGGGGGTGGCGAGGCATCGGCGAGCTGCACGCCGGGCGAGACGCGCGCCTGCTCCTGCGGTGCGGGCGAGCCCGATGGTGTGCAGACCTGTGTGGAAGACGGCGCAGGCAGCGGCGAGTGGTACCTCTGCGATTGCAGCTCTGGCGACGCGGACAGCGACATGGACGCGGACAGCGACACGGACGCGGACACGGACGCGGACGTGGACTCCGACGCGGACTCGGACTCCGATGCTGATACAGACTCCGACACTGACTCGGACTCGGACTCGGACTCCGACATTGACTCGGACTCCGATATTGACTCGGACTCCGATATTGACTCGGACTCCGACGTGGACTCGGACTCCGACGCTGACTCGGACTCCGACGTGGACTCTGACGCAGACACGGACACGGACTCGGACTCGGACACGGATCCCAACCCGGACTTCTGCATCGGCTTGATCGACGGCGCCTGGTGCGACGAGGACGACCTGGTGATCTGCGCCGATGACGAGGTCAGCTCGCGAACCGCCTGTTCGGCCGGCTGCGAGTCCATGCCCGTGGGCACGCCGGACCGCTGCCGCGAGACGCCATTCTGCACCGACCTGCCCGACCATGAGTCACCCGACCCGCCCACCCACTCGTGCAACTACATGGACTGGCACCTAAGCCCGGACGGGTTTTATCTGATCTCGCGCTTCGGCACGACCCAGGACCACACCACCTTCGGCCACACCACCAGCTGCGGGTTCCTGCAGGGCCACTACGACTATCACCAGTGCCGGTACGACGCGCACGCCGCCGCCTGCCTCGACGACGACTTTCAGATCCCCTGGGTCCAGGGCCACGTGGACTACGTGTTCGATGACGTGATCGCCACTGTGCAGCAGCACTGGGACGGCGACGTCCCCGACCCCGAGATATTCTACGTGGCCGGCGCCCAGCGCTTCGGCTGCGGGGCAGTTCTGCGGGCCACCAACACCAACAACGGGCGCTGCGTGGTGGTGTACGCCGAAGACGGCGGCCCGGGCGCCAAGTACGAGGGCCCGGAGTACGGCGCCCGCCGAATCCTCGACGCCTCGCCAGCGGTCTCGCACTACCTGCAGAACGACAACTGGGGCTGGCGGGTATCAGACCTGGTGTACCTCGAGTGGGGCCTGGAGGGTGATGTACCGGGCCAGGCCTGCGAGCCGTGCCAGTCGGAGGCCGTGCAGGCCGGCACCGAGGACCAGCGCACCCAGTACGACGTGAATCACATGCAGGCGAACCTGAACTGCCGCTAGCAGCCTGCTGACCCGCGACCGCGACCGCGGCTGCGACCTCGGCACCCGACGAGCAGCACGAAGACCCATGCCGCGCCCGCACCGCCCGACGCGGCACCGCACCCGCAGCCCTTGCTCGAGCCGGGCGGTCCGCGGCAGGTCCCGCCCTCGCAGATCTGATTGCCCGGGCAATCGCTGTCCCACTGGCAGCCAGAGTCGGTGTCGCTGTCCGAGTCGGTGTCAGAGTCCGAGTCCGTGTCGGAGTCGGCGTCCGCGTCAGAGTCCGAGTCGACGTCCGCGTCCAGATCCACGTCCGCGTCCGCGCCCGGACACTCGCTCCACGGCCCCCAGTAACAGTCGTCGCCGCAGAACCGCTCTTGCTCGCCGCCCCCGTCGCAGGGTCGCCGCTCGAATTGATCCGGCTCGCACTCGTCGCCGCCCTCGACGCAATCCGACCATTCGCCCCACAGGCAGCCGTCGCACTCGCGCTGCCGGGTTCCACAGGTGCCGCAGCGCCCGGTCTCGGGCGCGCTGCCCGCGGCGCACTCGCAGGCCGAGTGCGGAAGCACCCGCAGCGCGTCGAAGGCGATCTTGGTCTCCGAGGATTCGCCGGTGTTGTCACTCAGCCGCACCCACTGATCCCCGCCTCCGCCCTTGTCGAAGTCGAAGCCGCCGATGTAGAGCCAGCCGTCCGGGCTGGCGGTCTGGTCGAGCACGATCTTCCCGTCGTCGCCGCTGTAAGCCACCTTGTACTCGGCCAGCCGCGAGAGGCCGAAGGCGGCCGGGATGTACGCCCACAGCTCGTACTGGCCGGCCGCCTCGAACTCGAGGATCCAGAAGGCGTGGGTGACTGGCACGGCCTCGCTGTTGGCCGTGGTCCACCAGCAGTGCCCGCCGTGCCCGCTGCTCTCCTCGTGCCAGTTGGCGCCGCTCGCCGAGAAGCAGGGGCCGTCATCCTCCACGATCGCGCCCGCGGCCGGGATGATCGCGCAGGGATCCGGGTCCGGGTTACAGCCGTCCTGGCCCACCTCGTACATGAAGTGGATGAAGCCGGAGCGCACGTCTTGGTACGAGAAGTTGCGGTCCCGGGTGCCGTCGAACCAGTAGCAGCCCTGCTCGGACACGTCGATCGTGCCGTTGGGGTAGACCTGCTTGACCCAGCCCACGTGGCCGTAGTCGCCCGAGGTGCAGGGCCACCCCGTGTTGCCGCTGGCGTCGTCGGCCTCGCAGATGAAGACGGTCTCGGCGCAGGCCTCGCTGCGCACCGGGTAGTTGCCCGCATCCTCGTTCCAGGTATGGGCGTTGTGGCGCGGCGGGATGTTGCGGCCCCACTCGCGGCAGGCCTTCTCCCAGGCCCACCAGGTGCAGTTGCCGTTCTGCTCGGGAGTGCCCCAGTCGCAGCAGGGGAAGGGATTGTCCGCGCCGCAGCGGTCCTGATGGGTCTGGCCGCCGCACGCCGGCACCGCGGCCGCCGGACCGGCGACGAGCCAGACCGCGACCAGCAGGCACGCCGCTGGGAGGCGCGGCCGCATGCGCAGGCTCCGGCTCACGGCGCACCCTCCCGCGCCAGCGGGGCGATCCACACCGCACCGCCGTGCCAGTCGGCAAAGGCGATCACGTCGCCGCCGGGCGAGACCGCGGGCTCCATCTCGGCCAGGTCGGGCGTGGCCGTGAAGGCTTTGGTGGTGCCCTGATCCGCGTCGTACAGGTGCAGCTCGGACGACTGGAAGGTGGTCAGCGAGCCGCGGCGCACGACGCGCCCCGGAACCGCGTAGACCAGGAACCGCCCGTCCGGGAACCAGCAGGCCTGCGCACCCCGGCCCACGGTCCACGCGCCACGCCCCTCCTCGTACAGGTGCAGCATTGGATCCTCGAGCCGACCCGTGGAGTACGCGATGCGCCGTCCGTCCGGCGACACGGCCACGGCCCACGGTCCGCCTTCCACGAGCACGCGCTCCGCGCCGTCCGTTGCCACGGCCGTGATCCGCCCGCGAAAGCCGTGGTGGTACAGCCTGCGCTCGCCGTCGTCGAGCAGCAGCGCGCCGAGGTCCGGATCCACCTCGACCCGGGGCAGGATCCCCGGCTCCACCGGGGCGCCGCCGTGGTCGAGCCGGAACAGGCCGCGTCCGTGCTCGCCCCTGGCGAGCAGTGCCTCGCTGCCCGCCAGCCAGCGCGGGGTCACGCGCACGCGGCCCGGGCCGCCCCCCCTTGGCTGCCAGGACGCGCGCGGCGCCAGCCGCGGACCGGCCGCGCTCAGGGCCTCCACCCTCCGGCCGGTTGCGGCCGGATCAGACGATGCCCCCTGGCAGGCCAGACCAGGCAGGAGCAGTACGGTCAACAGGATCCTGCGCATGATGCTAGACCATAGCACGGCTCTGCGTTCCAGCCAATGCCTTGCTGCGTCGCCTGTCACCATGCTACTGTTTGGCCCATGCTGCGATGGGCAATGGCGATCGGCGCGGTTATCCTGCTGGCCTCCTGCGCCGAGCAGGACTGCACCAAGGACAGCGATTGCGGTCCGGGCGAGCTGTGCAAGGGCGGCGAGTGCCGCCCGGCCGGAGGGCCCGGCGCAGACCAGGAGCAGGACGGCGGAGCCGACGCCGACGCCAGCCATGATGCCGAGGCCCGGCCCGAGCAGGGAGCTTGCTCGCCGGGCGAGCGACTGGGCCTGTGCACCATCTGCGGCGCCGACGGCAGGCCCGCAACGGCGGACGACGACGCGACCTGCCCGACGCTGGACTGCGGCGTGTACGACGCGTACCAGCGAACCCCCGTGGGCGAGGACACGGTGTGCTACTGGATCTCCCACTCGCCCGCGACCGGGCGCTGCCTGGCGATGGGGAGCTGCCGTGCGTCCGTGGACGAGGCCTACTGCGGTGCCGAGCAAGGCAGCGTGGCCGCGCGGGCCGAGGGCGAGTGCCGCACGCTCGTCGGCTGCGCTGGCACGGACGTCCCGCCCGAGGTCCAGGCACGCCCTTCGGGTACGCCCTGCGACGGCGGTGCGGGCGAGTGCTGGCTCGACGGCGAGTGCTCGCCGTACGTCGGCTGCACCCACTTCGAGGCCACCGAGATCTGCGAGAGCGGCACCGAGCCGCGAGGCAACTACTGCGACCTGTACGTGGACCGGACCGAGATCTTCGACTGCAACACCTACTGCAAGGAGAACGGCTCGACCTGCATCGACTCCTGGAACGACGTGGCCGGAGACTGCGAGAAGGGCAACTACGAGGGCTGCGCCGGCCACACGCTGCGGAACCAGATCTGTCGCTGCAGGAGGTGACGCGCCCGGCCTACTGATCGTTGCGCCGGGCCGAGGCCTCGAGCACATCGCCCTCGCTGTAGTAATCAACCGAGAGCAGATTCACCGGGTGCCCCACAGCGGCCTCGCATTCGTCGATGCGCTGCGAGAGGAAGGGCTCGGCGTTGACCTCGGCCGCGGCCTCGGCGCTGGCAACGGTGCCCACGGTGTGGGTCAGCTTGAACAGGCCCTGCGCGATTACCGGCGTCTCCAGCTCGCAGCTCAGCTCGTCCTTGCTCGCCGCGCCCCCGGGTGTGCCGAACACGATCTCGCTCGCCGGGTTGAGCCACAACGGGCCGCCCGCGGCATCGGTGCTCAGCACGACCAGCCTCCTGCCCGCATCGATCATCGTGCCGAGGTCGGGCCAGGCCGCGCCCGGCGTCTGTGCGTGAGCCAGCGAATCCAGGCCAGCGGCCTCGAGCGCGGCGGCCACGTCGGCCACGGGCGCAAGGTTCTCGACGTCGAGCAGCATCACCTCGCGAGGGTTAAGCTCGAGGAAGCTTGCGATCCAGCCCAGCGCCTCGCTGAACCGGGTCTTGCCCAGCTCGCAGGCGCCGTGGCACAGCCACAGCTCGTCCTGGTACTCGTGGACATCGACGCTGATCGCGCGCACCCCGTCCTGCAGCTGCCGCGGGATCGCGTGCTGGTGATTGGCCGAGAGGAAGCCGAGCTCCTCGGCAGCGTGGCCGTTGTTGGTGCGGACCACGACCATCTGGTCCAGCCGCGATCCGCAGAGATGAACCGCACCGTTGCAGGGCAGAGCTGGATCACCGCCGCCTTCTTCCCCGCAGGAGAGCAGCATGAGGCACAGGAGCGCGGTCATCATACGGCTCATCGTTCATCCTCGCGGCTTTCACCCGAGCCGATTATCGCCCCGTTGGGCCGGACGCCGCAAGAAAGACTGGAATATCCCTGCAAGCTGTGGAAAGTTCTTGGGTGCAGGATCGTCCTGCACTGGATCGAGATGGCGAACGAGGAGCCGACCTACGAGCAGCTCGAGCAGCGCGTCCGCGAGCTGGAAGCCGAGCTGCGGCGCGTCGGGGAAGCCCAGTTTCTGTGCGAACGGCGCGCAGCCCGGGTGCGCGAGGCCGAGCAACTGGCCCTGATCGGCCACTGGGAGCTCGACCTGGCCACCAACACCTTGCTCTGGTCGGACGAGATCTACCGCATCTTCGATCTCTCGCCCGACGAGTTCACCGCCACGTACGAGGCCTTCCTGCAGACCGTGCACCCCGACGATCGCGAGCTGGTGAACCGGGCGTACACCGAGTCGGTGGACAACCGCAGCGGGTACGACATCGTACACCGGCTGCTGCTGCGTGACGGCACGGTCAAGTACGTCAACGAGCGCTGCAAGACCGACTACGACGAGAGCGGCAAGCCGCTGCGCTCGCTGGGCACGGTCCAGGACATCACGGCGCGGATACGCAACGAGAACAGCTTCGCCGGCATCGTGGGCCGCGACGCCAGGATGAAGGAGGTCTTCGAGAACATCCGCGACGTGGCCGGCGTGGATGCCCCGGTGTTGATCCAGGGCGAGAGCGGAACCGGCAAGGAGCTCGTGGCCGCCGCGATTCACAGCCAGGGCGATCGTGCGGCCGGGCCCTTCGTCCCGGTCAACTGCGGAGCGCTGCCCGAAGGCCTGCTGGAGAGCGAGCTGTTCGGCCATGTCAGGGGCGCCTTCACCAACGCGATCCGGGACAAGAAGGGTCGCTTCGAGCTCGCCGACGGCGGCACCCTGTTCCTCGACGAGATCGTGGACATGCCCAAGCACCTCCAGGTCAAGCTGCTGCGAGTGCTCCAGGAGGGTAAGCTCGAGCGCGTGGGCGACGAGAAGACGATCCCGGTCGATGTCCGCGTCATCAGCGCAGCCAATCGGGACCTGAAGCGCGAGGTCGAGCAGGGCCGCTTCCGCGAGGATCTGTACTATCGCATCAAGGTCGTTCCGATAGACCTCCCTCCCCTGCGTGAGCGGCGAACCGACATTCCCCTGCTGGCCGAGTACTTCCTCGAGCGCGAGGCGCGCGAGGGCCGGCATTCGCAGGGCATCTCGAAGGCGGCGCTGGCCCAGATGATCGGCTACCCCTGGCCCGGTAACGTGCGCGAGCTGCAGAGCGCGGTCTACTTCTCGCTGATCAAGTCCAAGGGAAAGCCGATCCAGCCCGAGCATCTCCCGCTCGAGATCCGTGACTCTCCCGAGCAGGGCGTCCAGGACGTGGTGAGCCAGACCGTGGTCGGGGCGGCATTGCCGCCGTCTCCCGACTCCCGCAGCGAATCGAGCGCCAGACCGCGCAAGCTCGATGTCGAGAGGGTACAGCAGGCGCTGGAGCAGACCCGCGGCAACAAGCTCAAGGCGGCAAAGGTCCTCGGCGTGGGCCGGGCCACGCTGTACCGATTCCTCAAGAACAACCCGATCTGAGGGTTCGGCCTCCGGTGTTCCGCGCCGCGGATTGACCTGAGCCGGTCCGCTCTGTAGAACAGTGGTAACCCAACGAGCACACGGGTGTACCCATGGCACGCAGAGCATTCGAGATCACGCTGGCGCTCCTCCTCGCACTGGGCCTCGCCGCCTGCGAGGGCGAATCCGGCGGCGACGCAGACACCGACGTGGACACGGACACCGACGTGGACACGGACAGCGACACCGACACCGACACCGACACCGGCGGACTGCCCTTCACCCTCGAGCGCACCGACGTGGGCCAAGAGCTGACCGACCAGGAGATCGAGGACTTCACCCGGCGGCTGGTCGGCTACTGGAAGAAGGTCGACTACTTTCAGTGGATCGAGCGCATCAGCCACGGGGTGCACGAGTCCACGGGCAAGCCCGACTACGCGGTGTGGTGGAGCGGCACCACCGCGTACAAGGAGGGCGACACGATCCGGATGTACCACTCGGATCCTGACGGCGGCGGCCACAACATCATGATCCCCACGCCGCGGGTGCTCTCCTCGGCCATCGCCGGGTACCTGCTCACCGAGGATCCCAAGATGGCCTGGGTCGCCGAGCAGTACTGCAAGGGCATCACCGCCACGATGAAGGGCATGGTGTACGACGACAACGATCCGCTGCCGTACCTGATGGCACGCAACGTGGCCACGGTCAGCCACACCTACACCACCAACGAGGGGCACTCCAAGGAGGTCGACTACACGGGCTGGCATCACACGTACGAGCACTGGAACACCGACCGCTTCCCGTACTACAACAACCCCTTCTGGGGCGAGGTGTGGGTGACCAACATGCGCTCCAAGGACGACGTGCCGCACATCTTCGGCGTGGTGCCGCACGTGACCTGGGTCGCCGAGCACGGCGCCGACGCCGAGGTGCGCGAGGCCTGCGGGGAGACGCTGGAGTACCTGCAGGGCTTCACCAAGGACATCGTGGACAGCGGGTACCTCATCCGCACCAAGGACAAGGACGGCCAGCCGTACGCACCGGGGCACAGCGGCGACCCGGAGCGGGACAAGGACGCCGGCGACCTGGGCAGCTTCGTCGAGTGGGAGGAGCTGCTCCCGGGCTCGGAGTGCAACGCGATGCGCACCTCGGCGCTGATCGCGTACGGCGACGGCCAGGGCAACGACTGCGGCAAGGGCGGGATCAACTCGTACGAGGATGTGGCCACCTCCACGCATTACTACAACTTCGCCATCGTGCGCTTCTTCCACCAGGCGCACATCGCCAACGCCCTGGTCAACGAGGACAACGACGCGGCCCGCACCCTGCTGCAGGGCATGATCGAGCGCCTCGACGAGTACCACAGCGTGCGCGAGGACAAGCTGCCGCGGGAGAAGTCGGTATGGGAGAACGACCTGGCCCTGCTGGCCCTGCGCAGCGCGGCCTTCGGCCTGCCGCTGACCTCCCAGGAGGCGCGGATGATCGTGGAGAACTGGGGCATGGGCGTGGACGAGTTCAAGGCCTGGCCCAACTACGACCTGTGGGACGCCTCGATCGGCGAGGGCCAGCAGAGCTACCGGCCGGGCCACAGCAAGATGGTGGACGAGGTCAAGGAGGAATGGACCCGCATCGAGGACATGGCCCTGCCGCTGGAGTACTGCTACTCGCCGTACAAGAACCCGGCCGGCGCAAGGTTCATCGACTGCGAGATCGTCAAGGATCCAACGCAGTGGGACGAAACCGTGATCGATGACTAGGCGTCTGCTGCTGTTCGCGCTCGCGCTCGAGGCCGCAGCCTGCGGCGGCGACGACGCCGACACCGACCCGCCGCTGAGCTTCGTGGCCGTGACCTTCAACACCGGAACCACCGAGGGCATGTCCCACGACGCACCCCCCGACGACGGGTACACCTCACAGCACGCACTGTACTCGGATCAGTACTACGGCGATGGCCTGGCCTGGATTCCGGCGGTGGAGGCCACCCGCGCCTTCCTCGCCGAGGTCGATCCCGAGATCGTGGTGTTCCAGGAGATCTTCCACGCCGAGGAGTGCGGGGACATCCCGGCCGAGGCCCGCACCGACTTCATCTGCGAGACCTGGCAGCCGGGTGATCCCACCGTGGCCAACCAGGTGCTGGGCCCGGGCTGGCAGGTGGCGTGCCATTTGGGCAAGAACGACAAGTGCGCCGCGGTCAAGCGCAGCTTCGGCAGCTTCCGTGGCTGCGACGCTGATTTCTGCCTCGAAGGGCTGGACGGCTTCCGCGTCGAGACCTGCGGCAACGGCTCGCGGGTTGGCCGCGGCGTGATCGACCTGGTCTCCGGCGGCACCTTCACGCTGATCAACTTCCATGGCACCTCGGGAATGGGCGACTCGGACGAGCAGTGCCGGAAAAAGCAGGTCGAGCAGGTGTTCGTGGACTTCGGTGACGGCGCACCCGCGGCCAGCGGCGAGCGCAACCTGGTGCTTGGCGATCTGAACACCGACCCGGGCCGGATGACGGGCTGGGATCCGAGTGCGGTGCGCTGGAACGACTTCGTCGGTCCGGGCCAGGCCTTCCACTGGATCACCGAGGTCGGCGAGGACGCGCTCAGGACGTACGGCGAGATGTACAGCATCGACCACGTGGTCAGCGACAGCTTCAGCGGTTCCTGCTGGCATGCCGGCGTGACCGAGGGCCATCCCAACGTGATCGAGGCGATGTACTTCGACCACAGGCCCGCGGTTTGCTCCTTGAAGGAAGAGGCTCCTTGAAGAGCCACCTCTTCGATTGTCGTCGATGAACCATTCCGGTCGAAGCTGCGGACTGGTGATGGGCCGCCGTTGTGGTATAGACCTGCGAGGCTAAGAACACAGCGTTTCGGCCGCAGGTCGGAGCCTGGGGAGGCGTGGTCATGGAGCAGCGCACGGTTTCGCACAAGGCCATCGAGGTGCAGCCCTCTGCGATTCACAAGATGTCCGCCCTGGCGGCCAAGACCCCGGGCGCGGTGGCCCTGTCCTGGGCCCGCCCCGATGCGGACACGCCCGAGCACATCTGCGAGGCCGCGGTGCGGGCGATCCGCGACGGGGCGGCCAGCCGGTACTCGCCGCCGCCCGGCCTGCCCGCGCTACGGGAGGCGATCGCGAGCAAGCTCTCCGCGTACAACGGTATCGAGGCGTCCCCGCCAGAGATCCTGGTGACCACGGGCGCGGTGGAGGGGCTGTTCGCCGCGGTGCTGGCGCTGCTCGATCCCGGCGACGAGGTGCTGCTGCCCAACCCGAACTACATGACCCACGAGCTGATGGTGCGCATGGCCTCGGCCGTGCCGGTGTTCTTCCCCACCTTGGAGTCCGAGGGCTGGCGTCTCGACCTCGACGCGATGGAGCAGGCGATCACCCCGCGCACCAAGCTGATCCTGTTCTGCAACCCGTGCAACCCAACCGGGGCCGTGTTCCCGGAGTCGGACCTGCGTCGGCTGGCCGAGATCGCGCTGGCGCACGACCTGTTCGTGGTGGTGGACGAGGCGTACGAGTACTTCCACTTCGACGGCTCCAGCGGGTTCTACCTCGGCTCGATCCCGGAGCTGCGGGAGCGCGTGGTGGAGTGCTTCACCTTCACCAAGACCTACGCGATGACCGGCTGGCGCGTCGGGTACAACGTGGCACCGGAGGCGCTGATCGGTCACATGCTCAAGGCGCACACGCCGATGACGATCTGCGCGCCCGTGGTCTCCCAGCACGCGGCGCTCGAGGCCATCACCGGCCCGCAGGACTGCGTGAAGCAGTTCCAGCGTCACTACCGCGAGTGGCGCGACCTGATGTGCGCGAGGCTCGACCGGCTCCCCGGCGTGTTCTCGTACCAGCGGCCGCAGGGCTCGTACAACATGTTCCCCCGCATCGAGCGGCCGGGCGAGCAGGACTCGGCCGAGTTCTGCCTGCGCGTGGTCGCCGAGGCCAAGGTGGCGATGACGCCGGGAGCGCCCTTCGGGACGCAGGGGGAAGGACATGTGAGGCTGTGCTTCTGCAGCTCGGCCGAGACGATCACCGAGGCCTTCGACCGGCTGGAGGCTTACTTCGGAGCGTAGGCGGTGAACCTCACCGCCGTGAGCTGCTTCAGGACGACGTGGTACAGGTGGCGGCCCGCAGGGCGGATCGTTTCTTCTCGTCGCTCTTCAGGTGGCAGCGCTTGTACTTCTTGCCGCTGCCGCACCAGCAGGGGTCGTTTCGCCCCAGCTTGGGAATCGGTTTCGATCCTCCGAACAGTCTATCCAGCAGGCCCATGGCTCCCCTTTCCGGATCTCTAAGTAACGTACAGCATGCCGGCGGGAAAAGCCATGTTCTCGCAGCGCCAGCCGCTGCCGCCATTCTCTTCTGGCCACCAAAGTCCCCCGGGGCGCCGTGCCCCGCGACTGCTGTTTAGCCATTGGCGCAGCACCTCCCTGCAGGTTTTGTAGACCGCCCGGGCCGCCTGCTGCTCCACCTCGGTTGCATGCGTGTTTGCTTTGCGGTAGTTCTCGCCGACGCGTGCGATCTCGGACAGCAAGACTGGGGCAGGCCATGAAGAGAACCCTGATGACAATGCTGGCGGCGCTGGCGCTCGTTGCCGCGGCGTGCGGAAACGACACCAGCGGCGGAGATACAGACACGGATTCGGACCTGGATCTGGACCTGGACACGGATTCGGATCTTGATCTGGACCTGGACACGGACGCGGACAGCGACACGGACGCGGACACCGACACCGACGCGGACAGCGACACCGACGCGGACAGCGACACCGACGCGGACAGCGACACCGACGCGGACAGCGACACCGACGCGGACAGCGACACCGACGCGGACAGCGACACCGACACGGACAGCGACACCGACGCGGACACCGACACCGACGCGGACAGCGACTCGGACACGGACACCGACACCGACAGCGACACCGACGCGGACAGCGACTCGGACAGCGATACCTGCGTGCATGGCTGCGACGCCGAGAACGACACCACCTGCACTGCGGGCATGCTCAAGACCTGCGTGCTGGACGCGGACGGCTGCCTGGACTGGGGCGAGGAGACGGCCTGCGACTCGGGCTTCTGTGTCGACGAGTTCAGCTGCGGTGTGTGCAGCATCGATTGCGGCGAGGTGGGCGCGCTGTCCTGCGACGGCGACGATCTGCTCACCTGCCAGGTCGACGAGCACGGCTGCGAGGCCCTGGGTCCGATCGTCGGCTGCGAGATCGGCTGCACCAACGGCGCCTGCGATATCTGCGACCGGCCGCGGGGCGCGCTGGCCGCAGAGCTCGATCTCGGCTTCCAGACCACGGGCGTGTTCGTCAGCGGTTCCCGCCTCTACGTGACCGGGTACGACACACTGGTCGTGATGGACATCAGCGACCTGGACGGCCCGGCCGAGATCGGCCGGCTCGACCTCGACGACGCGGTCCACTCGGTGGTGAGCGACGGGTACGCCTTTGTCAGCGCCCGCTCGTTCGGGATCCACGTGGTCAGCCTGGCCGACGAGGCCCATCCCGCGCTGGTGACCACCCTCGACACCCCGGGCAATGCGACGCGCCTGCGCTACCGCGACGGGTACCTGTTCGTGGTGGACGGAGATCGCATCACCATCGTGGATGTGCAGGATCCGACCCAGCCCGCGCTGGAGACCGAGTACCTCGGCGTGGGAAACCTGGTGCGGCTCGACATCGAAGGCGACCGGCTCTACTACACCGACGCCACGGCCGGCCTGGTGATCCTCGACATCTCGGACCCGACCGCTCCTGCTCTGGCCGGGGGCCTGAGCGACACCGAGCCGCTGTGGGGCGTGGAGGTGGTGGGCGCCACGGCGTACGTGCCGAGCTCGGATACCACCTGGCCGTACCAGAACACGATGCGCATCCTCGACGTGAGCGATCCGCTCGCGCCGACGAACCTGGGCAGCTTCCCCTTCGACTTCACCGGCGACACGGCGTTTGCCGTGCACGCGGGGCAGGCGTACGTCAGATCGAACTCGCTGCTCCAGGTGTTCGATGTGAGCGATCCCAGCGCGCCGGTGCTGATCCGTACGGCCACGTCCTGGGCGGACGATCTCACGGCCGATGACCGCGGCGTGTACGCGGCACGGTCGACCCAGGGCATCGCCGTTTTCGACCGCGAGCGCTGGATCGACTGGCAGCACCCCGCAGACCTGGGCCCGGGATACGTGCTCGACTCGGCCGTGCACGGCGGCTACCTGTACGCGCTGCGCAGCTACTCCAACGTCGGCGGCGCCACCGGCGCGCTGGTAGTGCTGGAGCTGAGCGATCCGGACCGCCCGGCCCAGGCGGGTGAGTACAACCTCGGCGAGGTGTCGGCCGGCTCGATCCTGGTGCGCGGCAACCGGGCTCTGCTCGGGACCACCAACGACCTGCTGGTGCTCGATATCTCGCGGCCCGCGGCGCCGTCCCTGCTCGGGCAGGCCACCTTTGCTTCGGGCAACGGCTCCTTTGGCTGGGACCTGGCCTGGCGCAACGACCTCGCCGCCGTGGCCGCCAGCCAGTCGGGCGTGCGGATCATGGACCTGGCCGATGAGACGGCGCCGGACCACGTGGGCACGTACAGCGGTGACACCTTCACCACGGGCGTGGCCTTCCTCGAGGACGATTTGCACCTGCTGGCGTCCGGACACGGCACCGGCTCGAGCGGTTCGATCAACGTGCTGGCTCTGCTCAACCCGGCGCAGCCGCTGCTGGTTCGCGAGGTGGCGATTGCGGATCGCGCGCTCGACGTGCAAGTGGTCGGCGACCGGGCCTATGTCCACGGCAACAAGCGGCTGACCATCCTCGACGTGAGCACACCGAACAACCCGACCGAGATCGTCTCGTACGAGGTGGACGCAGACTACGAGGGCGGCCTCAGCGTGCTCGGCGATCGCGTGTTCACCGCTGCCGGTGATGCGGGTTTGCGCATCTTCGACATCGCAGACGAGGCGGCGCCGGTGCCGCTGGTCACGGTCAAGAGCCTGGACGTGGCGTACAATGTGGCCGTGCAGGGCACGCGGGCGTACGTGGCCGACCGCAAGGCCGGCATCTTCGCGGTGCGGCTGTGCCAGCCATGAGCCCCGGAAATGGCGGCCCAGTCGTCAGTCGGCCCCGCGCAGCTTCAGCGTGGCCTCGCGATCCAGCTCGCCGCTCTCGTCGATCACCACGCCGTAGTCCTCGCGCGCGCGCCTGACGCTGACGTGCCCCTCGGCCACATCCCGCGCCACTAGCTCGGGATCGCGTGACCGGGGATCTCCGTACCCGCCTCCGCCGGCCGAGTCCATGGTCACCACATCGCCGGGCTGGAGCTGAGTCAGGCCGTACGGATTACCGTCGCCGTCGTTCACTAGGTAGCGTGCCAATGCTCCGGGCTTTCCGCCGAACAGCCCCTCGGGCGGATAGCGAAACCTCCCGGACTGGATGCCCAGGCTCACCGGCGGCTTCGGCGCGTACTCGTCGTCCGGCACACGAAACACCACGCGCCGGCCCAGGCCGCCGCGGGTCTGCCCCGGGCCGCCCGAGTCGGTCAGCAGCTCGCGCTGCTCCACGAGCAGGGGCGTGTCGCTCTCGAAGATCTCCACCGGCGTGTTGGCGCCGTTGGCCGGAAAGATGTAGTCGTAGAACCCGTCGTTGTGCTCGCCAGCGCCCATGCCGCCGCCACGGATGATCACCGAGTGCCAGGGCTGGCCGTCGCGATCGCGGCCGTAGAACACGTTCATCGTGGCCGGCGTGCCGCCGCTGGCCGCGATCACGCGGTCCGGTGCGGCCTCGGCCAGGGCGCGGTACACGATCTCGGTAAGAAAATGGCCGATCTGCATTCGCGCGGCCACGGCGACCGGGAAGCGGCAGTTGACCACGCTGCCCTCGGGCGCCTCGAGGGATATCGGCGCCGTGCAGCCGTCGTTGTTGGGCATGTCGGGATCGAACATGCTCTTCAGCGCCATGAACACGTACGCGTACGTGAAGTTGAACACCACGTTGCCGCCCCAGCCCACGTGGGGCGACGAGCCGTCGAGATCGACCGTGATCGCGTCGCCGGCCACCTCGACCGCCGCCTTGATCACCACGTCCTCACGACCCCCCATCTGCTCGATCACGCCCTCGGCGCAATACCGGCCGTCGGGCATCTTGGCGATGGACTCGCGCATGCTCTTCTCGGTGCGCCCGATGATCTCGTCGGCCAGCTCGTCGAGGCCGTCGAGCTGGTACTCCTCGAGCATCTGGCCGATCTTCTCGGCGCACACATGGTTGGCCGCGATCTGCGAGCGGATGTCGCCGATCACCGCGTCGGGCGTGCGTACGTTCCAGCGGATCATCTCGAACACGGCCTCGTTGGGCCGGCCTGCATCGAACAGCTTGACCAGCGGGATGAACAGGCCGTCCTCGTACACGTCGTGGTTGTCCGAGGCCACCCGGCCGCCGATGTCGGAGTGATGGAACACGCAAGCCGTGAAGGCGGTGACGCGATCCCGATGGAAGATCGGGCTCCACACGCAGACGTCGTTCAGATGGCCGGCCAGGGCCCACGGATCGTTGGTGATGAACACGTCGCCGGGCGAGTACGTGTCCTCGGGCAGCCGGGTCACCAGGTTCTTGATCCCGAGCGCCATCGCCCCGGACTGCCCGGGCGTGGCAAAGCTGCCCTGGGCCAGCTCCCGGCCCCGGCGGTCGGTGAACATGCAGGTGTAGTCGTGAGCGTCGCGCAGCAGGCTGCTGAAGGCCGTGCGCGCGACGGCCGAGTCCGCCTCGTCCACGATCGAGATCAGGCGGCGCCAGAGAATCTCGAGGGCGATCGGGTCGAAGCGCCCACTCATGCTCCGCCTCCTCCGAGCTCGAGCCAGAGGAAGCCGTACTCGTCCACGGACGCCGAGGCGTCCTCTCCCACCACCACGGTCGACTCGCGCTCCTCCACGATCGCCGGGCCCTCGAACCTCGCCCCCGGGGACAGCTTGTACCGATCGTACACCGCGTGGGGCACGAAGGCGCCGCGCAGGCCCGAGTACGCATTGCGCTCGCCCTTGCACGCGCCGGCCAGATCGCCCCGCGGCTCGATGCGCGGGAGCTGCAACAGCCGCTCGGGCAGGCTTGCGCGGACCTTGAAGTTGATGAACTCCACCGGCGTGTCGGGATAGGTGCGGCCGTAGAGCCGGGTGTACTCGGCATCGAAGCGCGCCCGCACCTCGGTGCGCGGCACCGCGCCGAAGTCGCTGCCGGGCATCGCCAGGTTGGTTTCCGAGCCCTGACCCACGAAGCGCACGTCCACGGAGCGCTCGAAGCCGATCTCCTCGTCGGCCGCACCCGACTGGCGCAGCGTGCGCGCGCCCTCGGCCTGCAGATCTCGGAAGATCCGCTCCAGTTCGCCGAAGTCGGCTGAATCCAGCGCCACCTTGTGCGAGCGCACCAGGTCGAAGGCCCGCGGTGCGGTGAAGAAGCCCAGCGCCGAGCCCACGCCCGCGTTGGGCGGCACGATCAGCCGCGGCGCGCCGAGCTTGCGCGCCAGCCCGTACGCGTGCACCGGTCCGGCCCCGCCAAAGGCGGCCACGGTCGCGACCTTGGGATTGCCGCCCTTCTCGGCGATGTGGGTCTTGGCCGCGGCGGCCATGGTCTCGTTGATCAGGTCGTGGATGCCCCACACGGCCTTGAGCAAGGGCACGCCCAGGGGTTCGGCGATCCTCTCCTCGATCGCCTGCCTCGCGGCCTCGGCGTGCAGCTTCATCTCGCCGCCGAGGAAGTACTCCGGATCGAGGTAGCCCAGCACCAGATCCGCGTCGGTCACGGCCGGATCGACGCCGCCCTGGCCGTAGCACACCGGGCCGGGATCCGCGCCCGAGCTCTCGGGCCCGACCTGCAGCGTGCCCAGCTTGCTGACCTTGGCGATGCTGCCGCCGCCGGCGCCGATCTCCATCAGGTCGACCACGGGCACCTGGATCGACAGGCCGCTGCCCTTCATGAAACGCTGCACCCGGCCGACCTCGAAAGTCGGCACCACGCCGGCCACGCCGCCCTGGATCAGGCACGACTTGGCCGTGGTACCGCCCATGTCGAAGCAGAACATCTCGGGCAGGTCGAACAGCTTGCCGTAGTACTGGCCCGAGATGACGGCCGCGGTCGGCCCGGACTCGATGATCCGCACCGGGAACTCGGCCGCGGTGTCCACCGAGGTGATGCCGCCCGAGGAGAGCATGATGAACAGCTTGCCGCCCGAGCCCAAGCTCTCCAGCCGGCCCGCCAGCTTGCTCAAATACCGGCTGGTGAGCGGTTTGACATATGCGTTGGTCACGGTGGTGCTGGTGCGCTCGTACTCGCGGATCTGGGGCAGCACCTCGTAGCTGATCGACACCGACAGCTCGGGCGCGATCTCGGCGATCAGCTCCTTGATCCGCTGTTCGTGCGCCGGGTTCTCGAAGCTATTGAGCAGGCAGACCGCGACCGACTCCGCGCCGCGATCGACCAGCTGCCGGATCGCGGCGCTCGCGCCCTCCTCGTCGAGCGGCACCAGCACCGAGCCGTCGCTGCGCACGCGCTCGTTGACCTCGAGCCGGCGCTGCCGCGGCACCAGCGGCTCGGGGAACCCGGCGAACACGTCGTACGGGGCGTACCGGATCTCGCGGCCCAGCTCGAGCACGTCGCGGAAGCCGCGGGTGGTGAGCAGCCCGGTGCGCGCGCCCTTGCGCTCGATGATCGCGTTGATCACCAGCGTGGTGCCGTGAATCACCTCGTCGAGCTGCTCGGCGAGGCCGGGCAGCTTCTCGGCCAGCTCGCGCACGCCCTGCTCCACCGCGTCGGAGGGGTCACCGGGCGTGGTCAGACACTTGTTGACGTGGATCTCGCCATTGCGATCGTCGAGCAGCACGAAGTCGGTGAAGGTACCACCGATGTCGCAGCCCAGCCGGTAGAACCTGTCCGCCATGGGTCGTGCCGCCTCCCGATCGCCTCGGCCTGTTGCGTGCTCCTACGTTCAAGCGGATCTTGGCGCGTTTTTCAAGGGCGAAAGCGGATCAGCGGCGCAGCTCCCCCCGGCGACGGGCCGCGACCAGCGCGAGTAGCAGCCAGGCACCGGTGCTCCCGCCGCGTGCCGTGGCGCATCCGCAGGCGCCGTCCAGGCCGCCACCCTCGGACGGATCAGCGTCCGAGTCGCTGTCCACGTCCGAGTCGGCGTCGGAGTCCGAATCGGCATCGGAGTCCGAGTCGGCATCGGAGTCCGAGTCGGCGTCAGTGTCCGAGTCGGCATCGGAGTCCGAGTCGGCGTCAGTGTCCGAGTCGGCATCGGAGTCCGAGTCGGCATCGGAGTCCGAGTCGGCATCGGAGTCCGAGTCGGCATCGGAGTCCGAGTCGGCGTCAGCGTCCGAGTCGGTATCGGAGTCAGCATCGGAGTCCGTATCCGTATCCGTATCCGCGTCGCCGACGCGAAACTCGTACGCGCCGATGTCCACGCCGTCGCCCTGCGGCCGCGCCACGCCCTCGACGTCGATCGCCGGCGCCAGGTCCGGGCTGCCCGCGTCGATCGCGGCGCAGCCCTCCTGCAGGTGCAGATCGTGGTTCGCCAGGTCCACGAACAGCGCCTCCGCATCCTCGATGATCAGGTTGTGGTCCTCGGCCACGTCCTGCCCGTCCTCCACGTTCACCGAGGTGGTGAGGTTGTTGCGCACCACGCAGCCCGTGGACACGGTGCCGTCCCCGTGTGCGCCGATGCTCACCCAGGGCGGGCCGGGGCGCTCCTCGTTGAGGTCCTTCACCGTGTTGTTGACGATGCGGCAGTTGCGCGCGCCCAGCAGCGTGATGCCGTGCCAGTGGTCGGTGATCACCACGTTGTTCTCCACCACCCAGTCCACGTACATCCCGCCGAAGCAGCCGATGCCCTGCAGCGAACCGCGATGGGGCTGATCCGGATCCTCGTAGTTGATGAACGTGTTGCCGCGCAGCACGACGCCCGTGACCTCGCCCGTGCCCACCTCGCCGTCCGCACCCACGGACCAGCTCTGGAACCCGTCGTCGTGGTTGGCGTTGACGTCGTAGCAGTTCTTTATGGTGTTGTACTGGAAGGTGGTGTGATCGCCCAGCCCGCGCAGCCCGTCGCCGGCAAAGTTGGTCACCGTGTTGTGCTCGACCAGCGAGTGCGAGGCGCCCACCGAGATGCCGAAGTTGATGTTGAGCAAGGTGTTGTTGCGCACGGTCATGCCGGTGCCGTCCACGCCGATGCCGTTGCAGCTCAGGTTGTTCCAGTCGTCGGCCGACCAGGCCGAGGTGTCGGCCGCCGACTGCAGCGCGCAGTCCTCCAGCGTGACGTCGTGGATCGGGCCGCGCCATCCGTGCGCGTCGAGGTCGATCAGCGTGCCCGGCTTCTCACCGCTTCCGTACTCGGGGCTGACGTGCAGGCCGCGGATCACCCAGTTCGAGCTGGAGCGCACCAGCACGGAGCGAAGGCGCGGCTGCTCCCCTGCGGCCGCGGCCACGGTGATCGGACCCGTATTGTAAAAGCTCTGGATCGTGAGCTCGCCGTGGTGCCCGTCGTGCAGCCAGATCGTGTCCCCGGCCTTGACGGCTGCACCCGCGTTCTTGGGCACCAGCGACTTGCCCTCCTCGTACGGCAGCGACTCCCACTCCTGGCTCTCCACCAGGCCGCCGTCGAGCACCTGCTGCAGGCTCTGCCAGGGACTTCCCGCGCTGCCGTCGCCGCTCGGGGTGCCGTTATCCGGGTCCACGTGGAACTCCGCCGCGCGCGGCGCAGCCGGAGCGAGCAGCAGCGCGCAGGACGCGAGCAGCACCCGTCTCATGCTCCCCTCCTGTATCCGGTTCGGATCTGCAGTGTATCGCATTCGCAGGGAAATATCAGCGCTGCGCGGCCGTTACGCTACCGCCCGGGCACGCGGTCGGGCCGCGCCCTGGACGCGGCCTCGATCAGTCCTCGCGGGTTCACCACCGGCCCGACCTTGGCATGGAATGCGGTCTCGACCCACAGGGCGCGGATGCGGGCGGGCGTCAGGTCGGGGTCGATCTGCAGGGCCAGCGCGGCCAGCCCGAGCAGGTACGGCGCGCCCCAGGACAGCCCGCCCTCGGTGTCGAAGGCGTACACCTTCGGGCCGCGGTATGAGGCCATGGTGCGGCTGGAGATCGGCACGAGCAGGTCCGGGCTTTTCGGGCCCCACGACAGGCGCTGATAACTGCCCGGGCCATTCGCATTACGCCCCGCGCCTCGCTGCCGATCAGCGCGAGCAGCACCCCGGGCCGGCAGCAATCAGCAACGCCACGACCGAAGCGAGGAGCGGGTTACGGACACGCATGATCCTACCCCCAGAACCAGGTCTCGAAGGCCTCCACGCCCACCTGCCTTGCGCGTGAGCCCCGGTTCGCCGGAAACCACGCGAGCTCGCGACCGGCACCGTCCGGAGCCCGGGCCGACCTGGCCCGGACACCGCGTAGGCCTGCCCGTCTCGCTGCCTCGCCGATGGGCTGGCACGCGCCGTGGGCCACGAGCCGACCGCGGGCGTCCAGAGGATAGGTCGCGGGTAAACCGACCGCGGCCACCCCACGGCGGCTGTGCACGTCCGCCACCTTCTGCCGCCTCGGGAGCGTCGCCAGCACCAGCACCGGGCCCGCGTCGTCGCGGAGGTCCTCGGGCTCGTACGGCCAGCCCTCGATGAAGCGGCGGAGGTTGAGGCGGGCGGTCACGCGGTCCTCGTTGAGGTACAGCATCCTGTGGCTCTGCGCAGGATTCCAGCGGCCGCCACGCTCTGCTGCAAACCCCGGATCAAGCGGATCCTTCCATCCCGGGTCCGCGATCCGCAGCCAGAGGTGCCCGTCCGGCAGGAGCTCGGTTCGCATCAGGCCAGGGCCTCGCCGAAGCCGAACATCTCGCGGCAGGCCGTGAGCACATCGCGCGTGCGTCCGGCGGCCGCGAGTTCCAGCAGCGACTTGCGACCCAGCCCGGGCGAGGGGCGCCGCACCACGGCCGGGATACGGCCGTCCTTGAGGTAGCGCATCAGCAGATCCGTGGCCGCCGAGAGGTCGGCCACGGCCTGCAGGCGCTCCTCGGGCACGCCGCGCCGCAGCCACTTGGAGATCGCCTGCCGGCTGACGCCGAGCATCTCCGCTGCCGCGCTCTGGCTCAGGCCCCACACGTCGAGGACCCGGCCGAGGTCGTCGCGGGCGCTATGGCGGCGCAGCGATCGCGTGAACTCGGAAAGCCACGCATCATCCGCCTCCTGGAGCAAGGCCCTGGCCGTCTCCACCGGATCGAGCTCGGTCAGCTTGGCAGCGCTCTGTTTCATACCGTCCTCCACCGCAACCATACGGCACCCGCAACCTTTTGTCAATCGCTACCTTTTGTCAACCGCTACCTTTTGTCAACATGTGCCGCTGCCACGGCGCCGTTGCCCGCATGCGCCCGCCGCGCTAGAATGCCGCGCAACGGAGGCAGCATGAAGCACCTGAACTGGCTGGCGATGCTCTGGCTGGTCCTGGCCCCGACAGCCTGCAGCGACGGCAGCGGCGACGCGGACACCGACACCGACGCGGACACCGACACGGACAGCGATACCGACAGCGACACTACGCACACGCCCGGCGGGCTGCCGTATGTCCTGCCCTTCGAGTACCAGCGCGGCGACGTGGGCGAGCCGCTGACCGAGGCCGAGATCACGGACTTCACCAAGCGGATCACCGGGCTGTGGAAGCAGATCGACCTGTTCACCTGGGTCTACGAGACCAGCCACGGCATGGACGCCTCGACCGGGTACCCGGACTACCTGATCTGGTGGCACGACGTGGACGCGGTCAAGCAGGGCGACACCGTGACCTTCACCAACGCCAGCCGCCACGGCGGCAGCCACAACAACGCCGTGCCCACAACGGTCACGCTGATCCAGGCGATGGCCGGCCACATGCTCTCCGGCGACGACGCCTCGGCCCGCATCGTCGAGCAGTTCGCCAAGAGCACCACCGCGATGATGAAGGGCTTCATCTACGACGAGGACGACGAGAACCAGTACATCATGGCCCGCAACATCATCGCCCACAACCACAGCTTCACCCTGCCCTCGGGCAAGAAGAAGAACGTGGACTACTCGCAATGGTACAACCAGTATGAAGGCTGGAACGCGGACCGTTACAACTTCGCCAGCAACCCGACCTGGGGCGACATCTGGGTCACCACCCAGCGCTCCAAGGACGACGTGCCGTACCTGTACCGCGCCGCGGCGTGGTTCCCGTACCTCGCCGAGCTGGGCACGGACGAGCCGGCGCGCGAGGCCGCGGCCGAGGCGTACGAGTGGATGCAGGGCTTTGCCCGCGACGTGGTGGAGCACAACTACCGCATCCGCAGCAAGCACGCCGATGGCACGCCGTACGTCATCGGCTACTCCGGCGACCCGGAGAAGGACAAGAACTCGGGCGACCTGGGCAGCTTCGTCGAGTACCTCACCCTGGACGAGATGGCCGAGTGCGACGCGCGTGTGTCCACCGCGCTGCTGGCCGAAGACGACCCGCTGGGGCTTGACTGCGGGTCGGGTCAGGGCAGCGCGTACGACAGCACGGCCGGCGTGCTCAACTACTTCAACTACGCGATCATCGACCACTTCCACATCTCGGCGATTCATCTGGCGCTGGTGACCGAGCACAACGCGATGGCCGAGGCGCTGCTCAAGGGCCTGGTCACCCGCGTCGAGCGCTACCGCGATCCGCACCAGCCCGAGGCCGGTTCGAAGGACGAGAACTGGGGCCGCGACGTGGCGCTGGTGATGCTCAAGGGTGCGGCGCTGGGCATGCCGCTGACGTCCGACGAGGCACGCCAGATCCACCAGTACCTCGACGGCGCGGTGGAGCGCTACTCCGAGTTCCCCAACTGGGACCTGTGGGACGCCTCGGTGCCCGACGGCACGTACGACTTCCGCAGCCAGTTCCAGCCGGCCAAGGGCCCGGACGCGACCAAGCACCAGGACATCGCCGTGCTGCTGGAGTACTGCTGGTCGCCCTTCAAAAATCCGGCCGGGGTGGAGTTTGTGGACTGCGACGTGATCGCCGATCCGGGCCGCTGGGGCGAGTGAGCGGACCGTCCCGCTCCTCTCGCGCGGCTACCGCTTGCCCAGCGCATCCTCAGTCGGTCGGACTCTTCGGGCTGGCCGCGGCCCGCCTGCGCATGCCTGCGGGCCTGGTCCACGGCCTGGTCCAACTCGGCCAGATCCTGGCGCATCCGCGAGATGATCTCGGATTCCGGCGAGGCCATCGCGCCCGCAGCGAGGAGCGCCAGGGCGGCGAGCACAACCCCGCTTCGCAGTCGCTTACTGCTGTGTCGTAAAGGCGCCCGCATCCCAGGTATCTCCCTGCACGTTCCCGTCCAGGTCGGCATGGAAGTCGAACTCGATGTCGAAGTCGTCGTACCAGGCGAACTCGGTGTCGTACGCATCGAGGAAGGCCTGGAACCGTGTCACCAGCGCCCCGCTCAGGTTCTCGCCGACGCCGATGCACGGGTTCCCCGGCGCCGCATCAAGGCGCCAGTCGCCGCCGTCGTAGTCCACGAACACCCCCGGCTCCGTGGTCTCGCAGTTGTGGCTCGCATCGGCGCCGGTCGAGTCGGCCGACACGCTGAAGCCCGAGTCGAAGAACAGGTTGTTCTTGATCCGCGCGTCCAGCGAGGCCTCGGAGAGATCGACCTCGTCGCCGTTGACCACGGTGTTGTTGAAGAACATCAGCGTCTCCGAGTGCTCGAAGATGATGCCCTGCGACGAGCCGTTTGCGGCGAAGACGTTGTTGAAGAACATCTCGTCGTACGAGACGCCCGGATCCTGCTTGTTGTACTCCCGGATCGTGTAATACGCGGTGTTGTCGTGGATCCGGTTGCGGAAGAACAGGTTCTTCCGGTGGCCGTAGTCGATGTCGTTCTCGTGGTCGTAGTTGTGCCGCTCGCCGTCGACCCAGTGATCGTAGGAGAGGATCAAATCTCCGTTTCGCGTGCAGTCGGAGATCTCGTTGTCGAACACCAGCGACATGTAGTTTCCGGAGAGCGCGATCCCGTCGAGGCACTTCGGGTCGGCGAATCCCGCGATCTCGCCCGCCGTGAAGCTCTGGTAGCGTGAGAGATCGATCGCGGTGTAGCTCGGGTCCGCGAGCAAGGCGTTGAAGTGCTCGTAGCTGGTGATCAGGTTGTTGTGGATGATGTTGTAGTTGCCGCAGCCGATGTCGAGCCCCATCGCGCTGCCGAGCACCACGTTGTCGTACACCTGGATCTGGCTGGCGAACTCGTTGCCCACGCCGGCGAACTCGGGGATGTCGTAGATCAGGTTGTCGCGGATCACCACGCGCCGGGGCTGCTGGCTGTACGGCGGCGTGCCGCCCCAGTGCCCCTGCACGTCGATGCCCGACCAGTCCCGGTTGCTGTGCACGATGCAGCGCTCGACCAGGATCTCGCGGGTGTTGCGGCCCTGGATCTTGACGATCTCCTCGCCCACGTCGTGGACGTGGAGGTTGCGCAGCTCGATGTGGCTGCAGCCGTCGTCCGACTGGCTCGGGGCGCTGACCAGCACGCCGTAGCGCTGCGCCCCGGCGTTGCGGATCTCGAGGTTCTCCACAACCACGTGATGCCGGCCCTCCAGGGTCAGCACGCCCTGCCAGCTGCTCACGCTCCCGTCGCCGTCGAGCACGGCAGAGCGGTCCGCGGGCCCGCGGATCGTGACCGGACAGCCCGGCGCCCCCGAGACCTGCACCTCGAACTGGCCGCGATACGTGCCCGCAAGCAGGCCGATCACGGCGCACGGTGCGGCGTCCTGCAGGGCTTGGCGCAGCTCGGCCGCGGTGCCGACCTCGATCACGTCGGCATTGGTATCCGTGTCCGTGTCGGTGTCCGTGTCCGAGTCGCTATCCGAGTCAGTGTCGGTGTCAATGTCCGTGTCCGAGTCGCTATCCGAGTCAGAGTCGGCGTCAATGTCCGTGTCCGAGTCGCTATCCGAGTCAGAGTCGGCGTCCGTGTCGGTATCCGTGTCCGAGTCAGAGTCGGTGTCCGTGTCGGTGTCCGCGTCCGAGTCTGCATCGCCGGACTCCGTGTCGCAGGCGGATACAGCCATGGCGCCTGCGATCAACGCCGTGATAGCCAGCCGGGTCATCGTGCGCATCGACCACCCCCAATCAACGTAGGCTGATGCTATCACCCGGCCTGCAACTGTGATACAAGAAATACCAGCCGCGACCGCTCAATCACGGGGGCTGGAAGTGAGACACACAGCCAACCTGGCATTGCTCCTGCTCATCGTGCTCGCCCCGCCCGGCTGCGGCGAGGGCGGCTCGGGCGACGCGGATCTGGACACCGACGCCGACACCGACTCGGACTCCGACACCACGCACACACCCGGCGGCCTGCCGCTGACACTGCCCTTCAGCTTCACCCGCGAGGACGTGGGCGAGCCGCTCGGCGAGGACGAGATCGCGGACTTCACCCGCAAGGTCACCGGCTTCTGGAAACAGGTCGATCTGTTCACCTGGGTCTACGAGATCAGCCACGGCATGGACGCCTCCACCGGGTACCCGGACTACCTGGTGTGGTGGCACGACGTGGAAGCGGTGAAGCAGGGCGACACGGTCACCTTCCGCAACAAGGAGGACGGCGGGGGCCACAACACGGTCGAGCCGGGCGCCACCCTGCTGAGCCAGGCTATCGGCGGGTACCTCGCCAGCGGTGATGAGGCGATGGGCCGCATCGTGGAGCAGTTCGCCAAGGGCATCACCGCCACGATGAAGGGCTTCGTGTACCACGAGCACGACCTGCTGGAGCACCTGATGGCCCGCAACATCGTGGCCAGCAACCACAGCTTCACCCTACCCTCGGGCAAGAACAAGGCCGTGGACTACACCGGCTGGTACTCGGAGTACGAAACCTGGAACACCGCTCGCTACAACTTTCCCAACAACCCGACCTGGGGCGACGTGTGGGTCACCACCATGCGCTCCAAGGACGACCTGCCCAACATCTACCGCGCCACGGGCTGGTTCCCGTACGTGATCGAGCTCGCCCCGGACGAGTACGTACGCGATGCGGTAGAGGAGGCGTACGCGCTGATGCAGGCCTTCGCCCAGGACATCGTGGACTCGGGCTACCACATCCGCTCCAAGGACGCCCAGGGTCAGCCCTTCATCCCCGAGCAGGACCTGGCGAGCTTAGTCGACTACACCGTGCTCGACCCGCTGGCCGAGTGCGATCCCCGGCTGGTCAGCGCGCTGCTGGGGTACGGCGAGCCGCTTGACAACGACTGCGAGGACGGTCGCAGCCTGTACGACTCGGCCGCGGGCGCGAGTAACTACTACAACTACGACATCGTCAACTTCTTCCACCTCGACGCGATCCAGATGACGCTGCTGCTGGAGCACAACGACATGGCGCGGGCGCTGCTGCAGGGCATGGTCGATCGCCTCGAGCGCTACCAGGACCCGCGCCGACCCGAGCCGGGTGCAGACAACGAGCACTGGGACAAGGACGTGGCGCTGCTGACGCTGCGGTCCGCCTCGATGGGTGTGCCGCTCACCTCGGAGGAGGCGCGACGACTTCACCACTACTACGGCCATAGCGTGGACGTGCACTCGACGTTCGAGCGCTGGGACATGTGGGACGCCTCGGTGCCCGATGGCACGTACGACTTCCGCACCGGGTACCAGCCCCGGGGCAGCGCCGAGGTGCTGCGCGTGGAGGACATCGCGTTCCTGCTGGAGTACTGCTGGTCGCCGTTTTGGAATCCGGATGGTGCACGGTTCGTGGACTGCGAGGTGGTGCGAGACCCGAGTCGCTGGGGTGAGTGAGCGGCTGCAGCGACGCGCCGAGGCACCACCGGTTATCGCAGCGTCTTGATGCAGGTAATCGTATTCTCTCGACCTCTCTCGTGATATACTTTGCGTCAATAATTCGAAGCTTGTGCCACGCTGCGGAGGAATGAAGATGTACTCTTTGTCGAACCCGAGTGCTCATGCGACTTCCGGATTCCGGACCCTTCCGCTCCTGCTGGCAATCCTGGCGCTCACACCCGCCGGCTGCGGCGACGACGAGCGGCTCTATCGCCAGGAGGGCGTGTGCGACGAGTTCGACGCCGAGGAATGCGCCTGCGCGTACGGCACCGGGTACCGCTACTGCCGCGCCGACCAGACCGGTTTCGGCGAGTGCGTGTGCGCGGTGGAGAAGGTGGTGGTCGGCGAGCAGGTGGCCCAGATCGACGAGGAGGCGGGCAGCGACGTGGACCTCTCCGGCGAGCGCGGCCTGTCCGCTCCGCTACACGGCAACGAGGCGCTGGCCAACCTGCAGGTCGGCGACCACGTGCTCTCCTGGGAGCTGGGCCTGATGGGCCGGGTCACCGCGGTCACGGTCGAGGATGGCCGCGTGCTCGTCGAGACCGAGGAGTGCGCGCTGACCGACGTGTTCGAGGAGCTCGACATCAGCTACGACCGGCCGATCAACCTGCCGGCGCACATGCCCGAGGAGATGCGCGAGCAGCTGCGCACCAACCGGGACGAGCTACCGGGCCCCGGCGACACGCGGATGCGGCGAATCGGACCGGCCTTAATCGGCGGCTCGGTCGAGGGCGAGACCGAGCCCGTGGCCGGTCTCGACCTCAGCTTCGAGGGCGAGTTCAACTTCGACGTGGACATCGAGCCCGAGTCGCACCTGCTGTTCCAGCCCGACCTGTTCGCCAGGCTGAAGATCAAGGCCTTCAAGCTGCAGCACTTCGCGGTCTACGCCGAGCTCGAGCTAGACGTGCTGCTTGCGCTGCGCGCCCGACTCGAGGCCAGCCTCGAGGCCACGGCCGAGCTCGACATCATCGAGCTGGCCGTGTACCTCGCCACCGGACAGGAGGACTTCGTCACCCGCATCCCGCTCGGCGCCGGCCTGGAGATGGAGTTCTGGGCGCTGGTGGGCGTCACCGTGGGCATCGACGGCTTCGTCGAGGCCGTGCCGTACTTCGCGGCCGGCGGCATCGGGTACGTGGGCGCGGTGTTCAGCCGCGACTGGGACGACGACACCTGGGACGGCGCGCCCACCATCATCGCCGAGGGGCGCGAGACCTGGCCCGAGGCGGAGTGGCAGACGCTGGGCTACCAGGACTTCTCGGCCGAGGCCGGCATCTCCGAGTTCTCCTGGGGCGCCCACGGCTTCATCGAGGGCTATCTCAGGCCCAAGTACGCGCTGACCTTCCTGCGCTGCGGCGGCCCGACCTTCGACGTGCAGCCCTTCATCCGCTTCGACGCCTGGGTCGGCGAGAAGAACAAGCTCGAGGCGGCCGGCGGCGTGCGCGGCCACGCGGGCGGCAAGATCGAACTCCTCGGCACCGCGACGCTGTGGGAGGACAGCTGGCAGGTGTTCGAGAAGAAGTGGATCATCTGGGAGTACTCGTGGATGCTCTGCGGCGACGGCATCCGCAGCACCGAGTGCTACGACCTGGAGTGCGACACCTGCCCTGGCAGCGGCTGCGGCGGCAAGCCCGAGGAGTGCGACGCCGGGCTGGTGGGCCTGTTCCCGGGCCAAGGGTTCGGGGACGAGTACGGCGACGAGAAGCCCTGCATCCCCGCGGGCCAGACGGGCGCCTGCACCTGCGGCAAGGGCTGGATCCCGGTCACCGGCGACGAGTGGTGGTGGCCGCCCGAGATCGAGGACGACTACCAGTGGGGCGAGCGCCACAACTGGTGCAAGCCCTCCTGCGGCGACGGCGTGCACCAGCCCGAGGAGGGCGAGGTCTGCGACGACGGCAATACGCGGGACGACGACCACTGCTCCAACGACTGCCAGACCAGCTGGTGCATCTGCGGCGACGGCCGGGTCGACACCCACAACGGCTGCTGGGAGGTCTGCGACGACGGCAACACCGAGTCCGGCGACGGCTGCCGCTTCGACTGCATCTCGGACGAGACCTGCGGCAACGGCATCAACGACAGCCACGTGGGCGAGGAGTGCGACGACGGCAACGACGACGAGTGCGATGACTGCTACAGCGACTGCACGCGTCCAGTGTACCGCTGCGGCGACGGACACAAGTGCGGCAACGAGGAATGCGATGACGGCAACCTCAATCCCTGCGACGGCTGCAACTCCAACTGCACACTGGAGACCGGTTGCGGAGATGGGTACAAGTGCGGCGACGAGGAGTGCGACGACGGAAACACCGAGCCGGGCGACGGCTGCGCCGGGGACTGCCGCATCGAACGCTGCGGCGACGGCGTGACCCAGCCCTGGCGCGGCGAGGAATGCGACGACGGCAACAACGAAGGCTGCGACGGCTGCCACCACGACTGCCGGCTCGACACCGGCTGCGGCGACGGCGTGCCCTGCCTCGACCAGGGCGAGCAATGCGACGACGGCAACAGCGAGGACTGCGACAGCTGCCACAACGACTGCACGCTCGACCTCGGCTGCGGCGACGGCCATATCTGCGGCGCCGAGGAGTGCGACAATGGCAACTGGAACGGCCACTGCTCGGACTGCGACGTGCAGTGCCATTCGCAAACGCCGCGCTGCGGCGACGGGCACACCTGCTACAACCTCGACGAGGAGTGCGACGACGGCAACCTGGACGACTGCGACGCCTGCCACAACGACTGCACCGAAAACCTCTCGCCCCGCTGCGGCGACGGGTACGTCTGTGGCACCGAGGTCTGCGACGACGGCAACAACGACCACTGCGACGGCTGCCGGGGGGACTGCGCGGCGCAGGAGACGGGCTGCGGCGACGGCTTCACCTGCGCTCCCGAGGTCTGCGACGACGGCGGCACCGAGGACGGCGACGGCTGCTCGGCGAACTGCCTCTCCAACGAGACCTGCGGCAACGGCGTCACCGATACCGCGGTGGGCGAGGTCTGCGACGACGGCAACCGGCTGGCCGGCGACGGCTGCAACGCGAACTGCAACGGCAGGGAGGAGTGCGGCGACGGCATCCTCGACCTGGCCGCGGGCGAGGGCTGCGAGGACACCACCACCGACGGCATCGACCTCGGCTGCTCGCTGATGTTCCCCGACTGCCTCGCGCCCTGCGAGGCGTGCATCGGCCGCTGCGGCGACGGGCAGCAGACCCCCACCGAGGCCTGCGAGGTCTCGCCCGATCCGATCGACATCGGCTGCACCGCGGCGCTGGCGGTCTGCAACGCCGACTGCTCGGCCTGCGAGCCGGACTGCACGGCCAACACCTGCGGCGACGGGGTGACCTGCCCGGGCGAGGCCTGCGACAACGGCGGCCTGTGCTCGGTGAGCGGCCATCCCTGCACCAGCAAGGACCTCTCGGGCTGCGACGATCCGGTCAGCGAGACCTGCGTGCCGCAGGACGGCGACGGCTGCTCCGCGGACTGCCTCTCGGACGAGACCTGCGGCAACGGCGTCACCGACACCACGGTGGGCGAGGTCTGCGACGACCGCAACCGCCTCGACGGCGACGGCTGCAGCAACGACTGCCGCTCGGACGAGACCTGCGGCAACGGCATCTGGGACACGCTCGCCGGTGAGGCCTGCGAGGACACCTCGGCCTCGGGAGCGGACGCGGGCTGCACCAACCCGCTGTTCCCCAACTGCGTTCCGGGCTGCGCCGGCTGCGCCGAGCACCGCTGCGGCGACGGCATCCACGGCCCGGACGAGGCCTGCGACGACGGCGACCAGGACTCCTGCACCACGGCCTGCTCCGCCGACTGCCAGCACGTCGACGTCTCGCCCACGCCGATCTGCGGCAACGGCGTGCTCGACTGCGGCGAGGCCTGCGACGAGGGCGACACCGACGACTGCGACGGATGCCGCGGCGACTGCCTGGTGATCGAGTTCGGCTGCGGCGACGGTGCGACCTGCGATCTCGAGGCCTGCGACGACGGCAACAACGAGGACTGCGACGGCTGCCGCGGAAACTGCTCGGCGGTTGAGACCGGCTGCGGCGACACCTTCGTCTGCGGCGTGGAGGTCTGCGACGACGGCAACCAGGACGACTGCGTGGGCTGGTGCGCGGCCGACTGCAGCGCGCTGCGCGACGCGCCGGTCTGCGGCGACGATCTGATCGACGACGTCTGCGGCGAGACCTGCGAGGACACCGATCCCGGCAACGCCACCGCCGACGCCGGCTGCAGCGATCCGGCCTTCCCGCACTGCAACCCGGCCGACTGCCAGACCTGCCAGGCCGACGTGTGCGGCGATGCGATCACCGGCCCGACCGAGGTCTGCGACAACGGCGGCTTCTGCAACTGGACCGAGAATCCCTGCACGCCGGCCGACATGAGCCGCTGCACCGATCCGCGCGACACGAGCTGCGTGCCCCGGGGCAACGACGGCTGCAGCGCGGATTGTCAATCCGACGAGACCTGCGGCAACGGCATCACCGACGCGGCCGCGGGCGAGGTCTGCGACGACGGCGGCCTGTGCTCGGTGAGCGGCCACCCCTGCACCAGCGTCGATCTCTCGGGCTGCGACGATCCCGCGACCGAGACCTGTGTGCCCCAGGGCGGCGACGGCTGCAGCGCGGACTGCCGCTCCGACGAGTCCTGCGGCAACGGCGTGCTCGATCCGGGCGAGACCTGCGACGACGGCAACCAGGACGACTGCCTCGGTAACTGCGCGGCCGACTGCCTGAGCTTCCATCCCGTGTGCGGGGACGGCACGCCCGAGTGCAGCGAGGTCTGCGACGACGGCGACCAGGACTCCTGCACCACGGCCTGCTCCGCCGACTGCCGGCACGCCAACGTCTCGGCCACACCCAACTGCGGCAACGGCATCATCGACTGCGGCGAGGTCTGCGACGACGGCAACACCGAGCCCTGCTTCGGCACCTGCGCCGCGGACTGCTCGCGCCGGGCCGAGGTGTGCGGCGACACGATCCGGGAGTGCGGCGAGGCCTGCGACGACGGCGACACCGAGTCCGGCGACGGCTGCAGCGCAGACTGCTGGTCCGACGAAACCTGCGGCAACGGCTTCTTCGATCCCGCGGCCGGCGAGGCCTGCGACGACGGCAACCAGCAGGACTGCGTGGGCGACTGCTCGGCCGACTGCACGCACACCCAGGCCTTCCCCATCTCCTGCGGCGACGGCGTCGTCGAGTGCTGGGAGACCTGCGAGGATACCGATCCGACGAACGCCACCGTAGACGCGGGCTGCACCGCAGACACCCCGAACTGCGTCAGCGTCTGCTCGGCCTGCTCACCCTAGAGCGCGCCCTCTCCCTCGATGCGCCCGTCCACCATCCGCACCACGCGGCGGGCGCGCTCCATCACCCGCGGGTCGTGGGTCGAGAAGAGGAAGGTCACGCCCCGCTCCTGGTTGAGCTTCTCCATGATGCTCAGCAGCTTGTCCGCGGTCTCGGAGTCTACGTTGGCCGTGGGCTCGTCGGCCAGCACCACCGCCGGATCCGCCGCGATGGCCCGGGCGATGGCCACGCGCTGCTGCTGCCCGCCCGAGAGCTCGTTGGGTCGGCGATGCTCCATGCCTTCCAAACCCACGTCGGCCAGCAGTTGGTTCACCCGCTCCCTGCGAGTCGCCGGCGCCACGCCCTTGAGCGCCATCACGATCTCGGCGTTCTCGTATGCCGTGAGCACCGGGATCAGGTTGTACGCCTGGAACACGAAGCCGATGCGTTCCCGTCGGATGCGGGACAGGGTCGAGCGCCCCAGCGCGCCGAGGTCCTGGCCCTCAAGCCGCACCGTGCCCGAGCTGGGCGCGTCGAGCGCGCCGATCAGGTTCAAGGTGGTGGTCTTGCCCGAGCCCGAGGGTCCGCTGATCGCGGTGAACTCGCCGGCCTGCACGGTGAGATCCACGCCGCGCAGAGCGTGCACGTCCACCGCGCCCTGGCGGTAGAGCTTGGTCACGCCCTCGAGCTCGATCACCGCCTTCGCGTCGTCGCCCATCCTCTCACCTCACACCAGACGGATCGTCTCCACCGGCTCCACGCGGCCTGCGCGCCAGGCCGGGTACAGCCCCGAGACCAGGGTCGTCAGCAGCACGGCCGCGGCAATCATCACCGCGTGCTCCGGAAAGATCGCCACACGCATCATCGGGTCTACGGCCACGCCCGCCACCTCGGCGCCGCCCTTGCTCACCATCGCCGTCATGTCGATGCCATGCACGTTGAAGTAATAATACGGCCCGGCTGTGAGCAGCACGGCCGCGACCAGGCCCATCAGGCCCAGCCACAGGCTCTCCCACATCACCAGCCGGAACAGCGTTCCCGGCGAGAAGCCGATCGCCATCATGATGCCGAACTCGCGCAGGCGCTCCATCACGCTGACGAACAGCGTGTTGAAGATACCCGCGGCCACCAGCACCAGCAGGATCAGCTCGAACATCTCGGTTCCCGAGACCTTCATCGCGATGAATCCGGCCAGCTCGGCCTGGACCTCGCTCCAGGTGCGCACCGCGATCTCGGGCTCGAGCTCGACGCCGAGCCGCCGGGCCACGTCCTCGCTGTCGCGGTTGTCGCCGAGGAACAGCGCCACCTGGGTGGCCTCGTCATCGGTGTACCCGAGGATCTCCCGCACCGTGTCGATCGGCAGCAGACACAGGCCCGCGTCCACGCTCGGCGCCCCGGTCTCCAGAATTCCCGAGACCCGGGCCATGCCGCTGACGATCTCGCCGCTCTTGCTGGTCAGCGTGTACACCACCTTCTTACCCAGGACCACGCCGAGGTTCTGCGCCAGCTTGACGCCGAGCACGATGCCCCGGTCGCTGGACGAGCCGAGCATTGTGCCCTGCACCACCTCGTCGTACACCGCGAGGGAGTCGGCATCCTCGGCCGCGGGATCGAAGGCGACGAAGACCGCGCCGCTGCTCTCCCGGGCCGTGGCCAGCATCATCGCGCCCACGATACGCGCGGCCGTGCGATGCACCTCGGGCTCATCTGCCGCCCGCCGGGCCTTGGCCTGCACACCTTTCACGGTGCGCGCGAAGCTGGGCTTGTCGAGGTACTCGGGGTGCTGCAGGGTCACGTGGCCTCCGCCCATCCGGGCGGCGAGGTCGATCATCTTGGTCCAGCTGTGGTCACCCATGCCGGTGAAGACCACGGCGAGGAAGGTGCCGAAGGCAATCGAGACCAGCGTGATCACGGTCCGGCGGCGGTTGCGCCAGATGTTGCGCCAGGCCATGCCCTTGAGATTCGGGCCGCTCATTGGTGCCTCATCGCACTGACCGGCTTGATCAGCGCGGCCTTGAGCGCCGGGTACAGCACGGCCAGGGCCACCACGAACACGAACAGCACGATCGGAGTCGTGAAGGTGTCCTGGGTGATCCGGGCGTGCATCACCGGATCCCAGGCCAGCCCGGCGATGGCCATCCCCTCCTCGGGGCCGAGGTTGATCCCGGTCTCCGCCAGGTAGAGCAGCAACGGCGTGCCCAGCGCCAGCCCCGCGGCAATGGCCAGCACGACCTGGATCGCGCTCTCCACGAAGATCAGCGCCAGCACCCCGCCCGGGCCCACGCCGAGCGCCTTGAGCACGCCGAACTCGCGCACCCGCTCGAACACGGCCATCAGCATCGCATTCAAGATCACGAAGGCGATGGCGAGGTACACGATGAAGACGAATACACCCATGATGCCCTTGGCCGAGTCGAGCATCGAAGCCAGCGTGGGCATCAGCTCGCGCCAGGTCTTGACGTCGAGGTCGGTCGCCGCCTCCGCCACCAGGTCATGCGTCTGCTCGAGCGTGGTGTCCGCGTTCCGGCGTACGATCAGCTGGTGCGCGCCCTCCGGCAGCACCATCAGCTCGCGGAAGGCGGCCTCGGTGAGGAATACGCCGGTGCGGTCGATGGTGTCGGCCACGCCCTTGAGCACGCCGCGTACGCGGTACAGCTCGTTGGCCAGGCTGCCGTCCGCGGCCTGGGTCAGCACCACCATCTCGTCGCCCGGCTCCAGGCCCAGGGTGCGGGCGAGGCGCCTACCGATCACCACGCCCTGGCTCGCCGCGGGATCGAGCCACTCTCCGCGGGACACCTGCTCGTGCATCCGGCTGACCCGCTTGTCACGTACAACATCCAGGCCAATCAGCGACACGCCGGCCGAGGTCTCGCCTGCGGCGCCGAGGGCCACGGCCCGCAGCCGCGCACTGGCGGGCAGGCCGACCGCATCGAGCTTGCCGAGCACGTCCTGCGCATCCCCGATGCGGGTGTACAGCGACGGCCTGTCCCGGTAGCCTGGCGCAAAGACCTGCACGTCGCCCATCGCCAGGTCGAGCAGGTTGCGCTCCATGCTGTAGAGATAGCCGCTGCCCAGCCCGGAGTAATTGATCGTGGCCACCATCGCCAGGGTCATCGCCGCCACGGTGACCAGCGTGCGGCGGCGGTTGCGCCACACGTTTCGCCACGCCATGCTAAACAGCTTCACATCGTCCTCAGTCCGGATGCGGCGGCAGAATCACGTGGAAGGTCGCCCCTCGTCCCGGCTCCGAGTCCACGGTGATGGCGCCGTCGTGGCGTTTGACGATGCCGTAGCAGATCGACAGGCCCAGGCCCGTGCCCACGCCCGTCGGCTTGGTGGTGACGAAGGGATCGAACAACCGGTCGCGCACCTCCTCGGCGATGCCCGGGCCGTCGTCCTCGAAGGTGATCACCACCCGCCCGTCCTCGCGCTGGCTGGTCGCGATGCGGATCTCGCCGCCCTCCCCTGTCCCGCCGACGGCCTGGATCGCGTTGTGAATGATGTTGATGAAGATCTCCTGCAGCTGCATCTCCTCCATCTGAACCCGCGGGATGCGCTCGGCGTAGTCGCGGCGGATCTTCACCCGCGCCAGCCGGGCCTCCTTCTCGAGGAAGGGCAGGATCTCTTCCAGCGCGGCCGCCACATCGGTGACCTCCACCTTGGCCTCGCTCTTGCGCGAGAAGGTCAGCAGCCGGTGCGTGATGGTACGACAGCGATCGACCTGCTCGATCACCTTGGGCAGCCCCTCGCGCAGCTCCGCGAGCGTCTCGGGATCCTCGAGCTCGGGGTCGTCCTCGAGCAGCTCGCCGAGGAAGCCCGAGATCTCGCCGATCACGGCCAGCGGGTTGTTGATCTCGTGGGCCACGCCGGCCGCCAGCCGGCCCACGGCGGCCAGCCGCTCGGAGCGCATCACCTGGTCCATCAGCGCGCGGCGGCGGGAGATGTCCTTGCTGATGCCGACAGTTCCGATCATCGCACCGCTGGAGTCCTTGAGCTGCGAGAGCGTGATCGACACCAGCACCGGCGTCCCGTCCTTGCGCAGCAGCTTGGTCCGCAGGTCCCGGACCGAGCCGTCCCGCATCACGCCGCGCATGATCTCCTCCCGCTCCGCCGGGTCGGGATAGAACTGGCTCGCCGGCTTGCCGATCACCTCTTCCGCCGCGTAGCCGAGGGACTCCTCGGCGCCGGGGTTGAACGAGACGACGTTGCCCTCGAGATCGGTGGTCACGATGATCACCGGCGAGTTATTCACCACGCTGCGGAGGTACTCCGATGTCCGCTCGAGCTCGAGCTCGGCCTCCTTGAGTCCGGTGACGTCCTCCGAGATGCCGCACACCGCCTGGGCCTGACCGGCCGCGTCCAGCAGCGGGTACTTGATCGTGGTGAGAAAGATCCGCTTGCCTCCACGCTGCACCTCCTCGTCCAGACGCAGCTCCTCTCCGGACTGCAGCACCTCGCGATCGCCGGCCCGGAAGGCCTCGGCCGTCTCCCGCTCGAGCAGCTCGAGGTCTGTCTTCCCAAGGATCTGCTCCCGTTCCTGGCCGAACAGGTCGGCCAGGGCCTGGTTGGCCTCCAGGTACTGCCCCTGGGCGTTCTTCATGTAGATCGCGACCGGCGCCATCTCCATGAACCGCTTGAGCATAACCTCGGTGGCCTCGAGTTCCTCCTCGAGCTTGATCCGATGGGTGATGTCGCGCGTCGATTCGACGACGCCGACCACGTTGCCCGCCGCATCGTGGAGCGGTGCGGCCACGAGCGCGGCGTAGCGCGTCTTGCCGCCCTCACCGAGGAACTGCCGGACGCGCGAGTGGACTTCCCCATCCCGCATCGCCTGGAACGCCGGACAGCCCTCCATGTCGACGAGGCAGTCGCCGCGGATTTTCTGGCGGATATCGTAGCAGTGCTTGCCCCGACTTTCCTCGAGGGTGTAGCTGTTGTTCTTCAGAAACGCGGCGTTGGCGTCACGGATCATCATATCGGTGTCGAGAACCATGATCTCGTCGGGCAGGCTGTCGAAGATCTGCGAGATCCGCTTGCTCTCGGCCTCGACCCGTTCACGCATCTCGGTGCGCTGCTGGATGATCTCCTGCTGGGCGTTGTACAGCTCCCAGAACACGGTGGCGCCGAAGGAATCGATCAGCCGTACGTGCCTGGGACGGACGCGGTCGATCTCGTCGCGCACGGCGTCGTCGCCGGTGAGCTCGATGATGACGTTCAGGTCCGGGATCTCGAACAGCTCGCGGAAGTCCGTCGTGATGACCTCTACGCCGCGCTCACGCGCGAGCTTGCTCGCCTCCGAGTCGGGGTTGAGGTTCGCCAGGCCGAGGATGTTGAAACGGAACTGCCCGAGCTTCTCCAGGGTAGCCAGTCGCAGGAACTCCGTACCCTCGGTGCCGCCGCCGACAACAGCGACGTTCAGCAGCTTCTCGCCAGCTTCGGCGAGTGGCATCTCGCGGTCGTCAGACATGCGGCTCCCGGGACTCAGGGAAAATCAAGCCGCGTCAGTGCTCGTCCTTGAGCTTCTTCAGCTCCTGCAACAGATTCAGCGGGCTCATGCCCTTGGCCTGCCGGACCAGCTCGTTGACACGCTCGGTCTTGCGTTCCTCCTCGGCCTTGATCCGTTTCGCGTACGCGCTGGAGACCGCGGTCACCAGGTCATCGAACTCGCAGGGCTTTAGCAGGTACTCGTACGCGCCCGAGCGACTGGCGCTGAAGGCCGACTGGATCGTGCCGTGGCCGGTGAGGATGATCACCTCGACCTGGGGATCGCGCTTCTTCAGCCGGGAGAGCAGGATCTCGCCGTCCATCTCCGGCATCTTGAGGTCGAGCAGGGCCACATCGAAGGTCTGGCCCTCTGTCTCGGCCAGCGCCTGTATCGGGTTGGAATAGGCCGCGACATCGAAATCGCGCTTGAGCAGACGCTTTGTCATGTAGTTGAGGAACTCTTCCTCGTCGTCCACGAAGAGCAGCTGGATCTTATCGCTCATGCCTCGACTCCCATGAGATGTCTCTTACCGCAATACCGCGGCTTGGGCAAGGCAACAGCGAAGCGGTTTCAGAACTGGAAATATATGAAGTCCGGCCCGCGGGCGCTGCGCAGGACGAGGATACCGATGAACAGCCAGCACGCGGCGACGAGCCTGAGCGCCAGAGCCCGCTCCGCGGGCGCCGCCTCCGGATCGGCGAGCCGACGCAACACCGCATCGGCCGCGGCGTGCACCACCAGGGGCGAGGCGCAGAGCGCCACGTGCGTCAGCAGGTACCCGGCGAAGCGCCAGTCCGACGCCGTGGCGGCGAGGGGTGACAGCGTCAGATAATGCCACAGCCATTCCGGGTCGGACTCGCGGAAGACCAGCCAGCCCACCGTGGTCAGGATGAAGGTCAGCAGGATCCTCAGCGGCGCGAGCCAGACGGCCTCGCGGAGGCGTCCGGGAAGGAGATGGTGCACAACGCGGGAGAGCAGGATCAGCAGGGCCCAGAACAGGCCCCAGCCGACGAAGTTCCAGCTCGCGCCGTGCCACAACCCGGACACGGCGAACACGGCCAGGATGTTGAGCGCCCAGCGGTGCCGGCTCACCCGGCTTCCTCCGAGCGGGATGTACAGGTAGTCCCGCATCCAGCTCGACAGGGAGATGTGCCAGCGTCGCCAGAACTCGGAGGGCCCGCGGGAGAGATAGGGGTGGTTGAAGTTCTCCATCAGCTCGAAGCCGAGCAGCCTGGCCGAGCCCCGCGCGATGTCGGTGTACGCCGAGAAGTCGGCGAGGATCTGCACGCAGAAGGCGAGCACGCCGACCCACAGCAGCGGCCAGCCGGGATCCGAGAGGTTGAAGATCCGGTCGGCGGTGATGCCCACGTTATCGGCGATCACCACCTTCTTGAAGTAGCCCCACAGCATCAGCAGCAAGCCCTCGCGGGCGCGAACCGGATCGAACCGCCGGCTCGTCTCGATCTGCGGCAGCATCCGCGCGGCGCGCTCGATCGGGCCGGCCACCAGCTGGGGGAAGAAGCAGACGAACACCGCGTAGTCGAGCCAATCCCGCCGCGCCTCCACGCGCCCGCGGTACACGTCGATGGTGTAGCCCAGCGTCTGGAAGGTGTAGAACGATATCCCCACGGGCAGGATCAGCCCCAGGGTCACCGGGTCCACCTGCAGCCCGAATGCGACGAGCAGGCTCGCCACGTTCGCGGCGAAGAAATCGAAGTACTTGAAGGTCGCCAGCATCCCCAGGTTGACCAGCACGCTGACGATCAGCCAGCGCCGCTTGTGCTCGGGTCGGGCGACCATGGCCCTGCCGCAACCGTAGTCGGTGAGCGTGCTCGCCGCCAGCAGCAGCAGGAACCAGGGGTGGACGTACCCGTAGAACAGCGCGCTCGCCGCCACGATCAGCAGGTTCTGACCCCGTCGCGGCAGGGCCCAGTACAGTGCGAGCACCAGCACGAGAAACCCGAGGTAGTCCAGGCTGTGGAAGATCATCGGTCCGCACCCCGGAACAGCGGAGCCAGTCGCTCGACGAGCAGGTCGGTCCAGACGCCCCGGTACTCGTCGGCGATGTGGTCTATCGCGCCGTACCACTCGGGCCGGATGGCGGGATCTCCGCTGAAGTCGTGGAAGGCGGCGCCGCGAGCCCGCAGGTACGCGGCGAGCTCGCGCGCCTCGCGCTCGACATCGGCGTCGTCGGCGCTCCAGGTGCGGCGCTGGATGCGCAGGAACACCAGGCTCAGCTCGGTCTCACGTGCGGCCGCGAGCAGATGGGGCAGCGTGGAGCAGGCCGCGCGGGCCGCAAAGGCCTCGGGATCGGCCCTCCCGGAGGCCGAGTCGATCAGCGCGTCGTGCGCGTCGGTCCGCAGGTGCCCGAGACCGAAGCGCCGGTTGAGCACCCGGTGGAACTCCCGGGGGCTTCGCCCGTCGAGCAGGTCGGACGGCGTCAGGGCGTCGGTCACGGTGTAGAGATCATCTCGAGGCACGGTGGACAGGGGCCAGACATACGCGACCGCCCGGCGGGTCCCGGCGCGGAGCCGCATACCGAGGGTGGTGCACTCAGCCCGGTCGATGTCCGCAAAGGCCGGCTCGAGATCCTGGCTGTAGCGCAGCCGCAGCTCTGCCTTGGCCGAGGTGTAGTCGAGCAGCTCACCGTCGCGAAACAGGATGAACACCCGGTGCGGCTTCACGCCCGAGGCGATCACGTGGTTCTTGACCTGGAGATACCAGTGCGGGCCCGCGGTCGCGGCCGTTGCCTGGACCAGCACCTCGGCGCCCAGCCGGCGCTCGAGCCGCGCCTCGTCGATGCGGGTGTACGCGTTGGAGTTGCCGATGAACACGTAGCGCGGTCGCTGGCGCCGCAGCGCTTCCAGCGGGGCGGAATCGAAGGCCGGCGCGCCGGCAGGCTTCGACCCGTCACCGTAGCCCGCCTGCTCCACGATCGGCGGCACGTTCAGCCGAAAGGCCGCGGGCAGGCCGAAGACGACGAGCACGACCAGCAGCAGGGTACGCCAGGCGTGGGGCTCGCCGCCCGCGGGAGTGTTGTTCGTCCCGGACATCTCTCCCACAGGAATACCTGGAGTCCGTCCGGGCTTCAACTGCGACCTGCGCCGTGCTATCATTCGCCGGAATCGAGCCGCCGGGGTGAGATCGTGATCCGGAAAATCCGCGCCCTGATCGCCGTGACCGTGGGTTTGGTGGTCCTGCTGCTTACCCTGGGGCGGGTGAAGATCGACTGGAGCGGAACCGCGAGCAGCGACGGGGGCAGCGATCGGCCCGAGATCTCCGACCGCGGAGATCCAGACCACGGCTGACGCTCGGACCGAGGGAAGGGCTAGCTGGCGATCTTCTTGAGCAGCTTGATCACCTTCTTGTGCTGGAGCTTCTCGGCGAGGGCCAGTGGCGTCTTGCCGTTGCCGCTCTTGGCGCCAACGTCGGCGCCATTCTCGAGGAGCAGAGCGGCGATCGCCGGGTAGTCCTTCATCGCGGCGAAGTGCAGCGGGGTGAGGCCGTCGTGATCCGAGGCGTTGACATCAACGCCTCGACTGGCGAGGTACACCACCAGGTCGTCGTGCCCGTGGCCGGCCGCCTGGTGCATCAGGCTGCGGCCGTCGATGTCCGGACAATCAGGGGACGCCCCCTTCTCCAGCAGCAGCTCGACGGTCTCGCGCTGGCCCATCGAGACCGCGCCGAAGAGGGGCGTGCGCTGCTTGAGATTGGTCGTATCGATGGCGGCGCCCTTCCCCAGGAGCAGCTCCACGTTCTCCTTGAGACCCCAGGCCGCGGCGAAATGGAGCGGCGTGTCACCGCGCATGTCCTGCACAGCCACGTCGGCACCCTTGGTGATCAGCAACTCGACCACCGCAGGCCCGGCCAGCCCGGCGGCCCAGTGCAACGGCGTGCGGTCCTTGAGGTCGAGGGCCGTCAGGTCCGCGCCACGGCCCAGCAGCAGCTCGACCACCTCCAGGTGGTTACTGCGCGCAGCGTGGTGCAGCGGAGTCCTCCCGTCGGACTCCCGGGACTCGATCACCTCGCCGTCCGCTAGCAGCTTCTCGACCTCCGCCTGATCGCCGCCGCGCGCCGCGTCCGAGAGCAGCGTCAGTCGCCGTTGTCGCTTGCCTGGCATCTCTCCGCCCCCATCGCATGCTTCGATAAATAGGTTCCACCAAGCGGCGTTTTTTTACAAGAGCTTTCAACGAACCGCTGTTGACAATTGCCGCGCGGTGGCCTGTGATCGGCGGGACGACACAGGCCGGACGACAGACGGAGGCCTAGCTGACATGGACGATGCCCGGCTTCACCCCCTGATCCCCACACTACTCCTGCTCGGGCTCACTGCATGCTTCGAGGCGGCCGAGGATCCGCCGCCCTGCCCCTGGCAGGTTGCGCTGCTTCGGGCCGAGGCCGAGCGCTTCGCGGCCGGCGACTGCGAGAATGGCGCCTGCCTCACCACACCGCTGACCATTGTGCCTTCGGCCGGCCTGCCCGCTGAGGTGATGCCCCAGAACGCCAACAACAACCTCGACGTGGTCTCGCACGACTGCCGGGTGTTCCTCGCCTTCCGTACCGGGCCGTACCACTTCGCCGACGAGGAGGCGATGCTCTACGTGGTCAGCTCATCGGATCAGCAGACCTGGCGCTACGAGGGCGAGTTCGCGATGGGCACGGATCTGCGCGAGCCGCGGCTGCTATCCTACCGGGGCCGTCTGTTCCTCTACTTCGCGGTGCTGGGCCAGGAGATCTACGACTTCGAGCCCCAGGGCATGAAGGTCAGCGAGTATCTCGAACCGGGCGAGTGGACCGACCCGGCGTGGTTCTACGGCAAAGGCTTCATCCCCTGGCGCAGCAAGCTGGTCGGTGGCAGGCCGTTCATGCTGTCGTACGTGGGCGGCGAGAACATCTACGACTTCACCGAGGGCGGCGTCGAGGTGCACTGGCTGACCACGTCCGACGGGCTCGAGTGGAGGCCGGTGATCAAGAACCAGCCGGTGGTGCTGGAGGGCGGGGTTTCCGAGACCGACTTCGTGTTCCTCGACGACGGCAGTCTGATCGCGGTCAGTCGCAACGAGCTCGGCGATCCCGAACTGGGCTGGGGCATGCAGATCTGCAGGGCCGAGGCCGGGGCGCTGGGCGACTGGCGCTGCGTCGGCGATCCCCGCAAGTACGACTCGCCGCTGATGTTCGCGTACGGAAACCAGCCCTGCCTGATCGGCCGCCGCAACCTGACCGAGGACGGTCACTACGATCTGGGGTATCGCGATCTCACCTTCGAGGACCAGGCCTTGAAGTACGAGCTGGACTACTGGGGCAAACCCAAGCGCACCGCGCTGTGGACCGTGGACGCGGAAACGCTCGAGGTGAGCTTCGTGCGCGATCTGCCATCGCGGGGCGACACCTGCTTTCCGGGGCTGCTCACAGTGCGGCCGGGGCTGTACGAGGTGTACAACTACAGCAACCCACTGGACGGAGACGATCTGCCCTGGAACCAGGGACAGTTCGAGCACACGCTGATCTACAGGATCGGCTTGCGGCTGGAGTAGCCCGGGCTCGGGCTAGTACTTCGTGCCCGAAGTTCCTTCCGGGATACCGCCGAGCCATCGGCGTCGAGGGCAAGGCGCGACGACGCAGGCGATGCCAAAGCATCGTCGAGGAGTCGCAACGCCGCCATCGGCGTCGAGGGCCGGCGCAAACCCGGAAAGAACTTCGGGGATGGAGTACTAGGTCGGATCGATGAAGGGGAGCAGGTCGGCAAAGGCGTCGGCGCCGTCGAGGGCTCCCCGCTCCTCCTCGTACCCATCGGTGTAGGTGTCGTTCTCACACGAGCGACGGAGCGCCTCGTCCTCGGCCCCGTCACGCGTCCGCTTCCTGGATCGGCGACTGCGGCTCATGACGCACCTCCCAATCTCCATGCTGTAGACGAAGCAAGGTCCGTACCGTTTCAAATATTTTTCGGTTGGATCCGCTAACACCTCGTAAGAACGCTGGAAATACGCAGAAATGCGGCGCGGCGCGTCACCACAGCCGTCCATGAATCGCGTCAATTCTGTCGGTGCGGGTGACAGGGATTTCACGGTGCACCGTACTGGTACGCCACGGCCGTGATCCAGGTCACAGGAGCGGCTGGTGATTCACCTCCTGCGGCGCAGGATCGGCGTAAGGACCATAGCCAGCAGCCAGCCAGCAGAGCCGCGCCCGCTGCCGCAGCCACAGCCAGGCTCGGAGTCGTCGTCAGCGTCGGTGTCAGCGTCAGCGTCGGTGTCAGCATCAGCGTCGGTGTCAGCGTCAGCGTCGGTGTCAGCGTCAGCGTCGGTGTCAGCGTCAGCGTCGGTGTCAGCGTCAGCGTCGGTG
>Ga0272442_10000807_pt1 | contig 49120 bp, 35 predicted proteins | sample SSMForm2O_FD_200262 | JGI IMG/M metagenome (GOLD analysis project Ga0272442, IMG submission 200262) | Marine sediment archaeal communities from Little Sippewissett salt marsh, Falmouth, MA, United States - SSM-Form-2O | ecosystem: Environmental > Aquatic > Marine > Wetlands > Sediment ... | reverse complement strand
TCAGAGGGATTGCCCCATCTTTTCATGTCACCTCCGCAGTGCGGGCATTTGGAGATATCCTTTTCACTCATTTACTCCTCCAATAGACAGATTTCCGTTCTATCTAACCGATTGAGGCATGTAAAACACCTTCAGGGGGTATTATATTGTAATCCAAGGCAGCATCCTTCTTCCAGTCAAGGCCAAAGGCAACGGCCATAAGTTGAGTCAAATAGACTATGGGTACGTCGAAGTCGGTCCCCAGCGCCTTATTTATTCTACCCTGGTAGTTCTCCAGATTCATTGCACACATCGGGCAGACGGTAGAAACCATCTGCGCACCGTTTGAAAGGGCATCGGCAAGTATTTCACTAACAAGTCCGAAGCAATACTCCATCTCCGTAAGAAATATGCCCGAGCCGCAGCACCGCATTTTTTTTGGAAAGGAAACGGCCTCAATTCCCAGGGCCTCAAGTAATAAATCCTGTATAACGGGCTTTTCCACACTGTCATATTCACCATACGGCCGCACCGACTGGCAACCGACATAGCCTCCCACCTTTAATCCGTTAAGCGGTTTGACGACATTTTCCCTTATGCGATCGACTCCTACATCGTGAAAAAGCACATCCATTATGTGCCTTACCCTGATGGTTCCCTTATAACTGAGGCCGCCTTCCGCAAGGATCTCATTTACCTGGGAAGCAAGCTGCTCATTTTCCTGAATCTCATGATTTACCTTATTCATCTGGATGTAACAGGAACTGCATGGCGCGACTATATCGTAATCCCCCTTCGTCTCTGCAAGGGCCAGGTTACGCGCGTTTAGTACCTTAATGGAAAGGTCATTCGCACCCACATAGGAGATACTGGCGCCACAACAATTCCAGTCGTCTATCTCCTCAAACTCCATTCCCAGACTTTTACAGGCAGGCTTCAGGGAGGCCAAAAAATTAGAACCACTCGCTTCAAGGGCGCAACCCCAGTAAAGAAAATATTTCATGACCCGCCACCTCCCTTCCCTATTTCCCCGGCCTTATCAAGCATCCTTCTCAGAGAATCGATACCCTTGATCTTTTTCTCAGGCAGAAGTTTCATCCTCTTGTGCAAAAACATCACTATACCCATGTCCATCATCTCCAGGGTCTTTTTAAGCCCCTGGAAAAATCCTTCTAGAAAAAAGTAGCGCCTGGAGAGTTCCTTTTCATCAATCCTGCCGATTCGATAGATCTGTTTCCAGAATTCACCGGCAAAACCGCAGGTTTCCTTTCTCGGGACATAGCCCTGTTTTACAGCATAATTTGCCAGGCCGTGCATTACGTCCACCACAGGTATCCCTCGCGGACAACGTACCTGGCATGCATAGCAGGAGGTGCATAGCATTATGGCCTCACTTCCTAGAACCTCTTCCCTTTTACCCGCCCTTACCATTGAGAAGATTTTCCTTGGTGAAAAGTCCATCTTGAGACTCAAAGGACATGATGCAGCGCATACCCCGCACTGCATGCACATCTTTATTTCATCACCGAAATCCACATTACGGAAGACCTCCTGAGTAAATGAGGGGTTATAGTTCACACCATCTTTCATAAGCGACCTCTTTCTATTATTGATTTCCGAATGAAAAGATCAAATTGACCCCTAATCAAAAAAATAGACCTTTTCCCTACCAGCCTTTAAAAGGATTGGGGCCCACCTTCTCTATCGTCTCCATGAATTCGCCGATGATCTTGGGTATTTTTTCGTAATCGGTAATTCCGACCTCTTCAAACCTTACCCTTTCAGATTCAAGGGCAAGCCTGTCAAGGGTCTCCGAGACCTTGCTGAGTCTTGTGCTTGCAAGCTCGCTTCCCTTGACAAAATGGCACTGGTAGTCGTCTCCGTGCCTGCAGCCTAAAAGAAGGATCCCGTCAATACCCCTTGAAAGGGCATCGGCTATCCACACCAGGTTGAGAGACCCTAGGCACCTTACAGGGATAAAACGCACATAGGGGCTCCACTTCATTCTCTTTATTCCTGCCATATCAAGGGCGGGATAGGCATCATTTTCACAAATCAAGGCAAGGACTCTCGGCTTTTCTTCATCCTCTTCAGGGACATTGATCGCCTTTATCATGTTTCCTATCATACCCACTGAGTAGTTCTTAAAAGAGATAACTCTTTCGGGACAGGCCCCCATGCAGACCCCGCATCGTCTGCACCTGGTAGGGTTGGGAATCGGATTTGCCTTTTCATCCTCATTAAAGACCCCGAACGGGCACTCTTCGGTACATCTCTTACACTGTGTGCACCTCTGAAAATTTATCTCAGGATAGGACATGTCGCCCGATCTGGGGTGAACCGCCAGCCCTTGAGCAGTAGCCTCAACACATTGAATAGCCTTCATGGCGGCGCCTGAGGCATCATCCACAACCTTTGCCGACTCCATAGGCCTTCTCACGCACCCTGCGGCATATATACCAGTCCTTCGCGTCTCATATGGAAAGCATATAAAATGAGAATCAGGGAAACCATATTTCAGGGTAGGCAGTTCAGGGCCCTGACGATATTTAAGGTTGAGCGTGGTTGAGGCAAAAAAACCTGAATCGGCCGCCACCTCAATCATTCCTTCTTCATCCGCACCCTCTGAACCTTCAGGCGCCTTGATTTTAGGCGTCACTTCCGGTTTGGTGGCCGGAACCATTCCGACGGCAAGAACAACCATGTCAAGATCTTCAATTTTTATCTTTTCGCCCAGAAGTTCATCATCGGCCTCCACGAAAAGTTTTTCCCCTTCTTCGTCGATATTTGAGACCGCACCTCGGATAAATATATTGCCTTCGTCCTGTGCCTTTCGGTAAAAATCCTCAGACTGACCGACCGTTCGCATATCCTTATAAATGATGTAATTGACGGCCTCCGGATTCTGCTCCTTCACATAGGAGGCATGTTTCAATGAAACAAGACAGCATACAGAAGAACAATAAGGCAGATGATCCTGGTCCCTTGAACCGGCGCACTGTATAAAAAGGACATTTTTTATCTCCTTCCCGTCAGAGGGTCGGGTTATATCCCCATTGGCCGCAATCTGCTCGAATTCAACGTTTGTGACAACATTTCTGAATTTGCCGTAACCCAGATGCTCCAGTTTATCGGCATCATAAGGTACCCAGCCGGTAGCCTGAACTACGGCACCCACCCTTTCTGTTGCGCTGCCTCCATTCGAGTTTATCTCTACGGAAAACAGTCCTGGCGCCCCCTCAATACCGGCTATAGTGGATGAAGTGTAGACCTTTATATTTGTATTCGCCTGCACCTGCTTTATCATATCCTCAGAGCCGGTTTCAGAAATCTCCTTATATGGCATGGTAACACGTTTTTTGCATTTTCCCAGAAATCCCCCCAGCTTATCCTCCTTTTCGACCAGGATAGCCATGTATCCCGCCTTTGCCGCATCCAAAGCGGCTGTCATACCTGCTATTCCACCTCCTACAACAAGTATGTCTTTTGAAAATCCCTCCTCAGCCTCAAAGGGAACGGGCAATTCCATATCATTGACCTTTGTACAGGCTATCCTGAGGTTGTCCTCGGCCAGCATCTGGGTATCTTCCTCCATGGCAGCCTGAGTCCACGCAACCTGCTCCCTTATATTGACCCTCTCAACAATCTTTTCAGGGCCAAAATCAAACACATCGTAATTAACCCTATGGGAGCAGGCAGCGATTATAAGAGTATCTATATCTTCCCCTTCGATATCCTTCCTGATAATCTCAATACCTTCCGGTCCGCAAAGAAAGGGATGTGACTTGCATAATGCAGGGCTGTATTCATCATTGGCCACCTCGGAAAGCTTTTCCGCATCTATGGCCTCTCCAATTCCGCATCCGGTGCATATGTATACTGCCGTCTTTTTATCCATCGAGTTACCTCCTCGCGATTGTTTGAATAGCCTTTAAAGCGGCGGCTGTGCCATCCTGTACGGATGAGGCGACCTCAGTGGGTCTTCTTACACAACCGGCACCGTAAATACCGGCCTTTTCCGGATCAAAAGTCATAAATCCATATTCATCATAGGAAACATCGGGTGAAGGTTCGATACCGATACCGTTGGGGACCATTCCTGTGGCAAGCACTACCATATCGCATGTTGTCCTTATCTGCTCACCCGTATTCGTGTCCTCTCCCTCAAGGAGCAGGTTCCCTGTTTCAGTATCCTCAGTTATCATTGCTATCTTACTCTTTACAAAAGAAATCTTTTCATCTTCCTTGACCCTGTTATAGAAATCCTCCAGCCGATCAATGGCCCTTATATCTATAAAATAGATAGTGGCCTCACTGTCGGGATATTGCTCTCTCAGGTATGTGGCCTGCTTCATGGAGGCCAGACAACAGACTCCTGAGCAGTAAGGCAGATGGTTTTCATCCCTTGAACCGGCGCATTGAATAAAGGCCACATTCTTTGGTTCATTACCATCCGATGGTCTGAGGATCTTCCCGGCAGTTGGTCCATCCTGTGAGGCAAGACGCTCCATCATCACATTTGTTATCACATTCTTGTATTCGCCGAATCCGTAATATTCGATCTTTGACGCGTCGTAGGGATCCCATCCCGCGGCCCATATAATGGCACCCGCCTTTATATCGAAGAGGACTTTTTTCATCTCTAAGTCAATGGCATCATATTCACAGGCATCCCTGCATTTTTCAGCCTCGTCCGTGCCTACAATCGAAGGATCAAGCACATACCTCATAGGAAACGCGAATTCATGCGGCAGATAGGCAGCCTTTATTTTATCCATGCCATAGTTGAACGGGTTGTCTATCTCTGTTTCGCATACCTCCGAGCATTTTCCGCAGCATGTGCAGTTTTCAGTGACATATCTGGGCGAAATTTTGACTGTCACATCGTAATCCCCTTTAACACCAGATATCTTTGCCGGCTCCGCCATTGTAAAAAAGCGAATTCTGGGGTTCTGCTTCATCCTCCTGAAGTTGATCTCAAGCCCACAACTTGGGGGACATAGCTTCGGGAAATACTGATGCAGCTGCGCAACCCTTCCTCCAAGATAAGGCATCTTTTCGATCAGCACCACTTCATAACCGGCCTCGGCCGCCTCAAGAGCCGCCGTGATACCGCTCATGCCGCCTCCAACCACCAGTATAGTCTGGTTTGTAGTCTCTACTCCCGACATTGTCACCTCCGAGGTTGTAGTTTTTCCCTTTAAAGCGATTTGGAATACCTGCTTACTATAAAAAACGCATTTCGTCCATAGCCACCCTATGCGGTGTGCCTATAGACCAGATCCGCCGTCATTGAAAGCAAGTAAGAGGGATAAAAAATATGCTCCGGACACCCAGGTAATAGGTGCCCAGAGCATTATCATGAAAAATTGACAGTTATACACCCGGCAGAGGGACAATATCCCTTTTGATCATTTCCCATTCTCCCGTTGCGGCATCCCACCTGCAATTTGCAAAGCAGTGCCAGTTATCCTCATCCATCTTGGGAGTATCCGACCTGAAGTAGTAGCCGGGCCACCTTGTCTCCTCGCGGAAAAGCATTGTCCTGACATGGGACTCACCCTGCCACATACGGTGAATGTTCTCCCAGCATCTTTCAAGGTCATAAACATCCCTTGCACCCAGTTTTTCAGAGTCCTCTTTAAGATAAACGAACAGTTCCATCGCCCTTTCCAGAAGGGCCTTGCTGGTCTTGAACGCAGAAGTCACGCCACCTGCATATTCGTCCATGATTTTCTGGAGACGATGCATAAACTGCATCGGCATGATATAGTTGGGATTCACCTCAGGCACGGTGGTTTCCTTGCAGTGCGACTGGAAAAGATCCATAGGAGCCAGGATCTTGGCCTTCAGTTCTTCCAACTTTGCCGCATCCACACTGGGATCACTTCCCTTTTCAACGATATATTTTATAGCGGATTTTCCTGCGATTCTGCCCTCCGCATGGGAACCTGAAGAGAACTTATGACTGGAGGCGCCTGAGGCGTCGCCGGCAGCAAAAAGTCCGTCCACAGTGCACATGTTGGCGTATCCCCACTTGTATGGGGTATCTATGTCTTCGGGACCGCTTACCCAAGCGCCGGATGCTCCGGAGTGTGATCCTATGAAGTAGGGTTCACAGGCTGCGATTTCGGAATGCTTTTCTTCAGGTTTTACATTTTGTGCGGCCCAGAGGTGTGCCTGGGATATCGTCATATCAAGAAAATCCTCCCATGCCTCAACCTCCAGCTCTTTCATCTTCTTTTTGAAGGCCTTCGGATCATCCTTGTAGGCATCGGCCAGTTTTCCTATGGCCTCATCGGTCTCCATATACAGGGGACCAAGGCCGGCATCCGTATCAAGCATACCGAGATAATTTCTCAGATTTGCAGGGATAGGCTTTGCCAGTCCATAGGGAGCCCAGTTATTGAGCTCATCCCTTCTTTCTACCATATACTCGCCGCCCTCGGCGCTTATAGCCCTTGATTTAAAGAGCAGGAACCAGGCACCAACGGGGCCGTACGCGTCCTTGAACCTTACAGGAATAAAACGCACTTCCTGACAGGTCATCTCCGCACCCGCCTTCATCGTGAAATAGGCACTCGAACCTGTGTTGAAGGGAGGATACCAGGAACGCCCGAAACCCTCACCGACAGACCTGGGACGGAATACATGAACAGCACCACCTGCTGCTATGACAGTGGCCTTGGCCTTGAAGACATAGAACTTTTCTTCACGGGTGCTGAATCCGACCGCTCCCACGCATTTGTTACCATCCATAAGAGGTTCCACAACAAAGATCCTCTCGTAGAGCTCACCGCCTGCATCCGCGATAGCGTTCTTTGCAGCCTCTGCAATGATAATCTTATATGACTCACCATTTATCATTAGCTGCCAGCGTCCTTCATGCACATACTTACCCTCTTCATCGGTCCATATCTTGAGGCCCCATTTTTCAAAGAGATGCACCGTGGAATCGACGTGTCGTGCGATATTGAACACCAGGTCTTCCCTGGAAACACCCATCAGGTCCTGACGGACATAGCGGACATAATCCTCGGCGGTATTGTCACCGTCTCTTATTCCGACATACTGATTGATTGCAGAAAGGCCCATCGCCACCGCTCCGCTCCTGTCGGTTGCGGCCTTGTCTACCATAACGACCTTAAGGCCGTTCTTCTTGGCCCAGTAAGCGGCCTCTGTGGCAGCACCGCATGCAGCGAATCCACCGCCTACAATCAGGAGGTCGGTATTAACTACTACTGTCTCATAATTTGCCATATTTTTACCTCCTTCTCACCTATATTGTGGGTACCGCATCAAGTCCCAGTGACTCAGGTTCGGTTGCCAGGGCCTCAGATTTGAGGTCATCATGAGTGCCATATCCACCCAGAGGATCAGCCGTTCCTTCGGCATTGGTCCTTATGGGGAACTTAAACCTTTTGATTGAACCATCCCTGAACTTGACCGTCCACATAATATCCTGAGAACCCCGAAGCGGCGTGCAGCTTGCTCCAAGGGGAATAAAATCGGCATACCCCCTGACATCCATAGCCTGCTGAGGGCAGATCTTAACGCAACACTGACATTCCCAGCACATGGAAGGATCACGGTTATATGCCTTCATGGTCTCCGTATCAAGCACCATGAGGTCGTTGGGGCAAATATACATGCATGCGGTCTTGTCCTGCCCCTTACAACCATCGCATTTTTCCACAATAACATAACTTGGCATTATAACACCTCCTGGTTTAACATATTAAAAGTATTCAATCTTTCTATCTGGGAAAACTATGAATCCTTGGCGCACCTCCTTTCTTTCTTAATTTTGCAGGAAAAACAAATAACGATTGTTGTATACAAGCCATTGTTTTTGCTGATTAAAATGTTTTTTTATTTCTTAACTTCACCGGTAGCGGCACCGTGCAGTTTGATCTCCACCTTTTCTTCAAGATTCTGGTAATAATCCTGCAGGATACTGACTACTTCCGGCCTTGAAAATTCCGGGGGGAGGTCTCCGCCTTCACTAAGGGTCTTCCTCACCATGGTACCTGACAGAAGCAGCCTGTCATCCTTCCCGTGCGGACATGTCTTCATGGAAGCCATGCCGCCGCATTTGTAGCAATAAAAGGTCCAGTCTATATTGAGATTTTCACATTTGAGGCCACCGGCAGGTATCTGATCGAATATCTTCTGTGCATCAAAGGGACCGTAATAATCACCGACTCCTGCATGATCGCGGCCTATAATCATATGGCTGCAACCGTAGTTCTGTCTGAATACAGCATGCAGAAGTGCCTCTCTGGGACCGGCGTACCTCATCTCCATAGGATAACCGCCCTGCACGACAGTGCCTTCTACGAACCAGTTATCCACAAGCGCCTGGATGGCCTTAACCCTTACATCGGCCGGGATATCGCCAGGTTTGAGTTTGCCGACCAGTTGATGGATATAGACCCCGTCCATCACCTCTACAGCGATTTTGGCTAGAAATTCGTGAGACCGATGCATCGGGTTCCTGAGCTGAAGGGCGGCCACCCTTGACCAGCCCATTTCCTCAAAGATCTTCCTTGATTCGGCCGGTCTGTGATAGAGTCCTTTGAACTGCTCAGGGTAATAGCTCTCGCTCACCACCTTGACCGGACCCGCGAGATTGTATTTGCTCTGGGCCATGACCTTTTCTACGCCGGGATGCTCGCTGTCTGACGTAGTAAAGACCTTCATGCATTCGTGTTCTTTGTCTATCTCATATTTTTCAGTTACCTTCATGGTCGCTATGGTTGTTCCAGTTTCGGTATCCACCAATGCCGCTTCATCCCCCTGTTTTACCTCCTCATCATCGGTTGAAAGCGTTATAGGGATCGGCCAGAAGGTTCCATTTGCCATAGTGAAATTGTCGCAGACGCCCTGCCAGTCAGACTTGGTCATAAATCCGGTGAGTGGTGTAAAGGCGCCGATGCCCATCATGATCAGATCAGAGGTCTCTCTTGAGGTCATTTTGATCTGCTTGAGCCCTTTGGCCCTTTCAAGCTCCCTTTCAAGGTCGCTACCTGCAAGCAATAAGGGCATCAACCTTTCTTCCTTTCCATGGGGTGGGATAAGTCCTGCCATAAAAAATCCTCCTTTCATATTTTGCCTGAACCTGCAATAGAAAATCTGATCAGATGGCAAATGATTAATATTTAAGGCTAAACTTCCGAAACAAACGACATTTATTCTGTATGGACCGATTTTCTTATAGAGATGTGATCCAGGATCTCCTTAAGATGTTCCTCACTTACCGGTTTTGACATGTAGTAGATAATTCCCAGGGTCCTGATTCCCCTTTCGAGTTCTTCCGTACTCTTTTCGGTCATGGTGACAATGCCCAGCCGGGGATTCAGTTCCTTGATCCCCCTGATCAATTCCTGCACAGACATATCCGGCACCGAGACATCCATGAGAACCAAATCAAACGACCCTTTTCTTATCTTGTCAAGGGTTTCCCAGCCGGTTTCAGACATTTCGGCCTTATAGCCCCATCCCCGAATCAGACCAACTATCGTTAACAAGGCAGGGACATTATTATCTACTACCAAAACATTCATACTTTTAATGCCGTAATTTAATACAAATGTGAGATCATGTTGACTCCACTATATAAGGCAACATGCATGCCAACTTAAACCGAGCGGCTTAAGCTCATGATATAACTTATTATCTGGTTTTGATGCGCAAGTCAGGGGGAAATAAATGGAATGGGATGTCGGGCGTAAAAACCTTAAAGGAAAGAAAATAATGCCATATATAGCTGAAATACTTAAAGAACCTTAAATCGGGCTTGTAAGCCCGATTTAAGGTCAGGAAAGCCCGATTTTTTTCATCTTTACATAAAGGGTCTTTGGATCAATCCCAAGTTCAGCAGCAACTCTTCCTCTTTTCCATGACCTTTTGTTTAATGCGGCCAAGATATAGCGTCTCTCAAAATTAAGTGTCGCCTCTTTTAGATCCGCTATCTCAGGTTCGACATCGGGATATACGTCTTCTTCCATCTTTTCATGAAGTCCGTTTATTTTAAGGAAATGGAAATTTCCTACAGCCAGATAACGCTGTATCACACTCTGAAGTTCACGGACGTTACCCGGCCAGTCATGATTGTTCAACACCTCCATGATCTTACCCGGTATGGTTGGGATTTTCTTATCCTTGCAATACATCCCGAGGAAATGCTCGACAAGTAGCGGGATATCCTCTTTTTTCTCCCTCAGGGGGGGCAGTACAATCGGAAGAACACTTATACGATAATAAAAATCCTGTCTTAATTTGCCTTCTGCAACCATGGCTGAAAAGTCTCTGTTCGTAGCTGCAATTATCCTTGCATGAGACCTTTGAAGTTTTGTGTCACCTACGGGGTTGTATTCACCGCTTTCAAGGGCCCTGAGCAACTTTACCTGCATAGTCAGACCAAGCTCCCCCACCTCGTCCAGGAACAGGGTCCCGCCGTCGGCTGTGTGGAGATAACCTGTTTTGTTGATATGAGCACCGGTAAAAGCCCCTTTGACGTGTCCGAAAAACTCGCTTTCCACCAGATTTTCCGGAATAGCCCCACAATTGACAGGGACGAACGAATTATCCCCCCTTGAACTCATTTCATGAACCGCTCTGGCCACCAGCTCTTTGCCAGTACCTGATTCCCCCAGGATCAGGACATTAGCCTCCGAACCCGCGGCCCTCAAAATAAGTTCATATACCTCCTGCATGGGACGACTCTTGCCTATTATTTCTCCAAAACGATACCTCTCCTTTATTGAGGATCTCAGTTTGATATTCTCTCGTCGCAGGTAATCGGTCTCTTCCTGCATGGATCTTTCCCACATGACCTGTTCAGTATCATCTCTTATTGCTGCAAGAATCGCAGCACCGGTTTTCAGGCTTATTATGCTCCTGTTTGTGGAGACCCAAAACTTCCTGCCCTCTCTGCTTACACCTATTCCCCTAAGTGTTGAACCAAGATCCTCATCGTTTTCAGAGGCATCAAAAACTCTTCTGAAAAGCTCTCTGAAATCCTTGTCAAAAAAGTCTGTTATCTCCACACCGTCCAACTCTTTAGAGTTCTGACAGCCGAACATATCGGCAAATGTATTGTTTGCGAAAAGGATCTTTCCTCCCTGCACCATTACAGCCCCTTCCGCTATAAATTCAGTGACATTCCGGTAAAGCATTTCTCTTTCTTCAAGGTCTTTCTGAGCATTTTTAAGGGCAGTGACATCCCTCAATATAGACAACTTGGAAAGGCTTCCATCCGGGTTTCTAAGGGGAGTATCAAGCACATCATAGATTTTTCCGTTCCTGGGAAAAACCCATTCCCGCCTGACTGTCTTTCCTCCGAATACCGCATCCAATTTGCAGTCTGAACAGGGAGTTTTGTTTTCCCGAAAATACTCGTAACAGACCCTTCCCTGAGCCGGGCCGAATTCATGTTCGAGAGCGGGATTCACATATTCGATCTCGTATTGCTCATTAACCTTATACACAAGATCTTCCATTGATTTGAGTATGTTCAGTATATTTTTGCTTTCAAGCCTGAGTGCATCCTCCGCCCTGACCCTTTCGGCAATCTTACCCAGCCGCTCTGCAATAGCACCCAGCAGATCGCTTTCCTCCTTGAGAAAAAAACCACCGCCACTTTCAGGTTTTACAAGGTAATAGACCTCAAGCGTGCCTGCCCATTCACCATTCACCGTTATATCGCAGCTCTGCCTCCAGGGAGTTTCTATGAAATTTTCCGTCTTGAATTCCTGATAACCCATTATTATTCTGGCGCAGGTTATATCGGAATACTGCCAGGAAGAGGGGATAAGCTCCGCCACCTCGGCAAGGATCTCCTCTATCGAGATACCCGGTCTTTCCCGAAGCTTGGAAATGCTGTAGAGGCAGTTTAATTCCTTGACGCGTTTGCCGAGATCATATGTTCGTTCCCCCAGGATCGTGTTTTTTTCCTCTAAGAGAGTTTCAAGTTCATTCTTTTCTCTGATCAGACGATCATTCTTATCCTTAATCCTGAGCATGGCACTTATCTGCGCCATCAGCTCGTCATTTTCGATGGGTGTATGAAGGAAACTGTCCGCACCGCAAGCAGAAAGCTCGGGATAATATTCAGAGCCTTCATGCTTTGGGCAGACTATTATCAAAGGGATGCAGGAAGTCTCATCTCTTAATTCAAGCTCTTTACATATTTTTTTGACGACCGCATTGCCTTGAGAAGGCCCTACTAATATTAGATCGGGATATTCACTGGTCACTTCACTGTGGATCTGATCTTCTGAACCTGAGGAAATCTCTATTAACCGTAAAATAAGCGAATCATGCTGAGAAAGCGATCGAACGAGATCCTGAGTGTCGTTTATAAGCAAAAGTTTAGGCATTGCTACTCCTTATAGCTTGCAGACATTCAGATAAAATCCCTTGGACAAAAAGATGGAGCAGGCAGTTCATTAAAACGATAACTTTTTATAATATATAATTTCATGGCCCAGACAAGCACTATTTTCAAAAAGCACACAGCAGTTATTACAGAAAGGCTTGAAATGACGGCATCTTGACTTCAAAATTAAGGGAACCGTCTTATCGATCTATGTTTAGAAAAGGAAAGGGGCACCAAACATTTTAGACTGCCCCTTATATCCCCTTTTAAAATTTATTTATCTGTTCATTTTTTTAATGCCCTAATGCTGATCCATTCGCAAAAGGTCAACTTTGAGGCGGCAGACTGGAAAGTTCCACCCCAAGGCGGGAAGTTATCCATTTCATGAAACAGCCGATGCCGATATATCACACCATATTATATTTGGGACCTCCACCGCCTTCAGGAGGAACCCATGTTATGTTTTCATAAGGATCTTTGACATCGCAGGTCTTGCAATGCAGACAGTTTGAAAAGTTGATCTTCATACGGGGATTTCCGGAAGATTCTTCCACTTCCATCTCATAAACATTGGCTGGACAGAATCTTAGGCATGGATTCTGATATTCTTCCATGCATTTTGTATAACAGAGGTTAAGGTCTTTTATCCTCAGATGAGCAGGCTGCTTTTCTTCATGCGTGGTGGCCGAGTAATACACATCGGTCTCCTTGTCAAAGGTCAGCCGGCCGTCAAATTTCATAAGTCCCTTTTGTTCGTCTGTCGGTTCAGATGTCCCGTACAGGTCTTTCACCTTTCTTAAATGAGTGGAATCAGGTTCTGAATAAAGCCTGTTTTTTAGAATTCTTCCACCCAGGAGATATTGCATCCCGCCTTTTATCAACCCTCCCCAGAGGCCTTTATGAAACGCCTGGTGAAAATTGCGGACCTTGTAGAGTTCTTTGCCTATGTAGCTCTCATAAAGTCTCTTTTCATATATGGAAAGCCGCGAATCTGAGTAATTTTTTTCAAGCAGCGACTGGAACACCGATTCGGCTGCAAGCATCCCGGATTTCATTACTGAATGAACGCCTTTTATCTTCTGGCTTATAAACAGACTGGCGGAGTCGCCTATAATAAGCCCCCCATCAACGGTCAGCTTTGGTATGGAAAAATACCCTCCTACAGGAGCGGTTTTTGCCCCGTACTGAACAAGTTTGCCCCCTTCCAGCAAGCCTTTGACAAAGGGGTGAAGTTTAAATTTCTGAAACTGAAGATGAGGATCCAGATATGGATCACTATAGTCCAATCCTGTCAGCAGACCTATGGAGACCTTATTGTCTTTCATGCCATAGATAAATCCCCCGCCATAGGTATCATTTTTATGAGGATAACCCATGGTATGGACAACCTCTCCAGGCGCCATCCTTCCCTCCGGTATCTCCCATACCTCTTTTGCACCTACGACATAGTTCTGTGGATTTTTATCCGCATCAAGTCTGAACTTATCTATCAGAGACTTTGTAAGACTGCCCCTTGATCCTTCTCCAAAAACGGTTACTTTTGCCTTGAGATCAATTCCAGGTTCAAAATTACCCTTTTTGGTTCCATCCGCATCAATGCCCTTGTCCCCTGTCCTTACACCCGCCACCGATTCATTCTCATAAAGCACCTCTGTGCCTGAAAAGCCGGGGAAGATGTCAACACCGTTTTCTTCCACAATTTTCCCCATCCACTCGGTCAATTTGGATAGAGAAACCACATAATTGCCATGATTGTTAAGAGGTGGTGGAGTGATGGGAGATTTTATCATTCCCTTGGCGGTCAGAAGACACACCTTCTCCTTGATTACCTCGCTTTCCAATGGGGCACCTTTTTCAAGAAAATCAGGAACGAGCTCTTTAAGCGCAACAGGATCCATAACCGCACCTGATATTGAATGAGCACCGACATAGGCCCCCTTTTCAAGTACCGCAATCATTATCTCATCAAAAGATTCACCCTCTTTACCGTTTTTCACATCCTCGTTATGTCTTTTTATAAGATTTGAAAGGTGCAACGCACCACTCAGGGAAGCTATCCCCCCCCCAACAAAAACCACATCAACCTCCATGACATCTCTTTCTTCCACCTCATACACCTCCTTGTTCCAGTTTTCTGTGATTATGATTAATCTCTCGTTCAAGAAAATTCTTTCTCTGAAAATAAGACACTATAAAAAATGTATTCTCCGACATAACAATGCAGGCAATTCATGTGCCAAGGATACGGCGATAACAGCGGGGCATATAATACCCCCAAAATACTCACTACTTCTTTTATAGCACTTGATAAAGCAATACCAAAGGCTCCTTGACTGATGTCAGTTTTTTTTGCAGGATGTAAAGGCCTGACGGGCACGTTACCTTTAACTGCCTAATTTGCTGCAGCTTTAATCGTTTCTCATATCTTTCAGGTCAAAGAGATGAGCCATGGCCCTGTTTCGCTCTTAAGATAAGGGATGAGGCTGGCGCTGGGTTATTAATTTGCTTGAAGTCTACTTTAAGATCGATCCTTTTGGAAGGTTATCAAAAATCTCTGTCTATTACATATTGTTTCAATTCAATGAGATTTTTTTTTGCAGGAGAGTCAGGGAATTCTTTAAGATTCTGTTCAGCCTTTTCTCCAAAGGCCCTCGCCTCATCCCTTATATCTTGGAGGCACCCGGTTTTTCTCACCAGATCTACCACTTCAAGCGCTTCCTCTTGAGTCCATTCCCCGGAGTTCAGCAATTCTTCAACATACCTCCTCTCAGTGCTGTCAAACCTGGGGAGAGAATAGATCAGAGGAAGAGTTATCTTACCTTCCTGAAAATCTTTGCCCACAGGTTTTCCAAAGACCTCCTGAGAGGAAGTATAGTCCAAAAGGTCATCTATTAATTGAAAGGATATACCCACGTTTCTCCCGAACTGCCCAAGGCATTTTACCTTCTCTTCATCAGCATCGGAAACCAGTGCCCCGCACGCACAAGCCGCAGATATGAGCGCGGCTGTTTTTGCTGAGATGATTTCCATGTATTCCTCTCTGCTTGTTTTCCAATCTCCCGTGTGCATAAATTCATAGATCTGCCCTTCAGTCATCAGGGTGGTGGATTCGATTATCTTCTTTAAAAACTTGAAGTCGTTCGCAGCAAAGGCGACTGCACTTGATTTGGAAAATATATAGTCACCAACCAGCACTGCGGAATAATTACCCCACAGGTTGTTCGCAGAGGGTTTCTTTCTTCTAACATCTGCGTTGTCCAGCACATCGTCATGCAGCAGCGAGGCATCGTGAATACATTCAAAGATGGTTGAAAGGGGGTAAACATCTTCGCCATGATAGTCACAGATTTCACAGGAAAGCACAAAAAAAAGCGGTCGAAGCCTCTTTCCTCTTCCGGAAAGGGTATGAGCTACGATCTCTTCGATAAGAGGTACCTTGGAACTCAGAACTTCCTTTAGACTTTCGTCAATGCGTTTAAAATGGCCCTGATGCTTATCCAATATTTTATTGCTGTGATTCATAAAACAAATTTGCTCCCCCGCCCCCGGGTGTGATCATGGACATTGCCGTTTGAAATCCCGCTGATCTGCCGGCAGGGAGGTTTATTTTCCATACGGGTATTGCATGAAATCTCTACGCTGTTGCGACAAAATCCGATGCATCTGAAAAAAAATAAAAAATCCTCCCGCCCATGCGGGAAATACCTTTCGACTCCTTATGAATAAGACTCAAATACAGTAACAAAAAATAAAACATAATCCCGCCGAAGGCGGGACATTTGGACCTTTCACGAGGCCATCAACTCCTGGTTTTTATTACAAGAAAATTAGGCGCCGTTTGACTTGTTCTCATATTTGGGTCTTCACTACCCAACATTTTATAATTGCAAAGATAAAGCATTGTCAAAGGAATAATCCCAAATTATCCTAATGGACAATCAAGGCTATTCAGTCGGTATAGCCATCAAAAAACGAAACAAAGTCGAGCCTGTTTACAAGATCTGTAAATATCTCACTTAAAACAGTATCCAGTGACCCGGTTCCGACAAGCCTCAAACGCTCTGCTTCCCCGCCTATTTTGCGTGTAACCGCAGTCTTCCCATCGACATTAAGCCTCGCCTCATAGGCCATTTTTACCACCCAGTTTCTATCCACAATATCTATCAAAAATTCGATTAATGCTATCTCAACATCAAGTCTGCATTTTGAGTCTTGGCGCACTTCGAGACCCTCATTTTCAAGTCTTTTTTTGAACACCTCACTTAAAATTCGTTTCATCTCAAAAATACCCACCACATATCCTGTTTGATTAGGCTGTGATACGCTTAAAGAGAGGCCTCCTGAGAAATTTTTCAGCTCTTTCTTTGCAATCGGAGTGAGTATTTCGCGATCATGACGAATGTCTGAAATTGTTAGAACAACCCCTTTCCCCTCCAGTTGAGGTTTCTTTATCGGGAGCTGATAATTTATCTTGATATCAGATATGGATGCGCACCCGAGAACAACACCCTGAAAAAGGATCAAAGGCAAAAAGATCTTTAAACCTTGCAACAACTTTTTCATAAAATGGCCTCTATTAATATTTAACTTGTCAAGTATAGATCTATGTTTACTTACAATAAAACAAAATTTGATAGTATAATATATTTTATTGCGGTACATAGGTCCAGGTAGAAGGCCCTTTGATCTGTCTGATATTATTACAATTCAGATACCCTTTTAGTGATGTTAAAGGATAAGTTCCCATTATATCGCAACTTATCTGAGTGGATCGCACAGACAGCAAACAGGACTTTTCAGAAGTTGGAAAGTCGAAGGACTGACAAACAGAAAAAGACATCAAGTTTTTTACCTCTGCCGATTCTATCCTCATAGGAAAACATTTCACCGGGGGTTTGTTTCAGGATATGCCTGTGGGATGTTTTTTTATGTAAGTCTACGGAAGCCTCAAATTTAAATTTGTATTGACATTGCAGATTTCTTAGGTGTATAGGGATTGACTAAATAACGCTAATATTCATCATAAATAGTAGAAGGATTTTGACATATAGGTCAATTTTGGGAATGGCTTTATATTAAAGAGGACTTATATCATTTGTGACAAAAAGCTAAAAGTAAAAACGCTATATTGTTAAAAAAACCTTTCCCGATTCAAAGGTTAAATGGGAAACGGTATCCACCATAATGTTGAGAAATTTAGACAACTTTTTTATTTCAGCATATAAGTTTTTCCATCGCGTTATAAAATAATTCATAAACAACGACCTTAAAAACACTCTCTGAGCAAAAGTTATCGCAAGGTAATAAGGCGGGATTGCTATAGATAAAGGATTAATTTAATTGGTAATTTAGGTAAACACCTAATTTGAATTATTTTTTTACCCTTACATCTGTTCTATTTTAGACACACGAAAAGCCTCATCAGTTGATTTGCCGTTTTATGATTTAGCCTGCGTGGAAAAATGTGCAAATAATTGATGATACCTTTTCAAACCGGTCATCAGGCTTAAAATTTGATGAAAACTCGGGTTATTTCATTTGCAGACAGCTTACCTCTTTTTGGAAAAGTGGCTTATTCGATTTGTGAGGGAGTGCTGGGCACCATCTTGATATTTTTCCTATCTACTGCCCTGTTTCCACTTTCTCTTGCCGTTAAAATAGTTCCATGGGCAATAGGTTTCAACTCGGCGGTAACAGGCTATTCTCTGCTTAACAGAACTCAAGATTTATTTTCCCACAAGTTCACATATGCCCTTGTTGCAGGAGCGGTAAAGGTTCTGATTACATGGATTGTCCTGAACATAATGTTTTTATATCGAACGGACGGATGTATCTTTTATGGATTGGATCTTATACTTTTTCTGATAATCGGAATGCCTTTCAGTGGGCTGGGCGCACTTCTGGCAATAAAATATTCAAAAATCAAAAAAGCGAATAAAACTTTGTGAAAGGAGGTAAAAACTGTCTGGTCATATTGTTTTAATGATGTGCATTTAGGCGAGATGTCATGTGCTCCATTTAAAGATCAACCACAACTCAAGGAGGAGGAGATGAAAAGAATATGGTCTCTGTTTTTTGTGCTACTATTTATAGCAGCATTTATTTCAATACCTGCCGGTAACTCTTTTGCAGTAAACAAAGAGTACAAGGCGGGTGATGTAATTACCTTTGAGGGTACGATTCAGCCTGGCCAGGACATCTTTGTTACTGTTGCCATGCAGGAAATGTTTGCGCCAAAGCAGTCAAGCGGCCCTCATGAGGTAAAGACATTCAAAAAGGACACTAAAAAGGTTGGTTTCACAAACGACACCCAAGTGCCGCCCCTTTTCTACATCCTGACCAACAACCCTGAAAAATTCGGCAAGGTTGTTGACAAAAAATTCGGTGGACCTTCCTTCCTGGGTGGAATCTACAAGACCACGATGTTCAAGCTCTCAAAGTTCGATAAGCTGGACGATCAGGCAAAGGCGATGCTCGGCCCCGTCAAGAGCCAGGAACAATGGAATTTCATGAAATACTGCCATGAGAAGGGTTTCGGAATTAATACTGTTACCAAGGAAGGCTCAAAAAAGGGTAAAATCACTATCTTTGCAAGAAGTGTTCTTACAGACCATGGGACAAGCGGAAAATACTGGGATAAAGGCACGTCCATCAAACTTGACAAGAAGACCGGCAAATACACCGCCTCCTTTAAGTCCTATAGACACACACCGCCAGACACCAAGTTCGATTACTTTGTAAACGGCAAAAAAGAGGGCTCTTTCACGCTCGCGAAAAACGGATTCTGGCTCTCAAGGGGCTGCCGTTATATGAACCCGATCTGGATCATAATAGGAGCGACCCTCGTAGGCGCCTTTTTTACTCTTATCGGCGCAGCAGGCGGGATGCTCATGGCCGCCTTCCAGGTCATGATCGTACAGACCGCCGGTCCGGTAGGTATCAACGCGGCCAACGTACTTCGATCCTCGAATATTGCACTTACCCTTTTTGCACCCCTGGGCTCCTTTTACCGTTATGCGGTAGTTGAAAAGCGCGTTGCCTGGCCGGTAGGAATCTCCTTTGGCGTAGGTATTCTCGTAGGCTCTATCTGGCTCGGCAAATACGCGACCCAATATCTGCCCATGAAGGCCTATAAGGAATGGCTGGCCGTACTGGTCGTGCTTATGGGCATCAGGACCCTGTTTGAGCTTTCGCCCAAGGTCATGGAAAAGAGAAAGAACATCAAGGCCATGGTCAAGAAATTCAACGAAGAGGTGGCAAAGGCCAAGGCAGAGGGAAGATCCGCAGAGATGGGCAAGATCGAGCCTGTCAAAACAGGGCTGACCGATTACAGGTTCAAGTTCTGGGGTGAGGAATTCACCATCAATCCGCTCCTTTTTGGAATCTTGGGTCTAGCTATCGGTATTGTCTCAAGGAGTTTCGGTATCGGCGGCGGATTCCTTCTAGTGCCCGCCATGACCACCCTGGGAGCCCTTCCCATGTACGTTGCCGTGCCTATTTCGCTTATCGGAACATCCTTCAGCAGTGTGGGCTCATTCATAGGTTATATGATGAACGGCTACTGGCCTGATCTCTGGCTTGCCATTGCGATCATCATAGGTGGTTTCGCCGGTGGTATGATAGGAAGCCGTCTGCAGAAACTCTTTAGCGAAATAACCCTGAAATGGACACTCGCAATCGTCCTTTTCTTCCTTTTCTTCCGCTTCTTCAAGATCGAGATCTGGATCTAAGAAAAGGCATTAGGCTAATCTAGATAAAGGGGAAGGGATTGTTTCCTTCCCCTTGCTTTTTAGGATCAAAACAGGCTGATGGAAAATTTATTTGATGTTATATGGTTCAAGATTTTGGACCTTATTTATTTTGCAAGAGGGCTTATGGACAACCTCTTTTCACCTCTGCATCTGCTCGGCCCTGCATTTACCATAGCCATTATCGCCCTTCTGACAGTGCTTTTGACAAAGCTCCTTACAAGACTCTACAAGACAAAACGTCTCAAAAAACTGGAGAAAGAATTTATCCACTGGCATGATCTGAGGCAGGAGGCCATGAAATGTGAAGACCGTGATAAGGCAAAGCTTCTCTCCAAGAATATCGATCAGGCCAGATTGAACAGGGTGTATTACGACTATTTTCTTGAAGGTTTTCTCAACGGCATTGCCACAAAATATCTACCCGTTCTTATCATGGTGGCATATGTAAACGAAAGCTATAACCCGGAGATGTTGAAAAGGATGTTTGGCCGCAGTTATATCTTCAGGCTGGGGGGCTCGGAGGTGGAACCCATTTTAATGGGCTCGGTCTTCTTTTTTATCGTCTCAATCATACTTTTCTATATAGCATGGGCAGCGACCAAGAGGATATACAGGAAAAGACACCCTGAAAAAAGCCCTGTTGCGTCCGAACAAGCATCCGAATCAAAATCCTAGATCCTCCTCTGTCCCCATATTCCGCTGAAAGTGACACAATCCATTTCTAAAGATAGAACTCAATCAGAAAAACCCCTTTTGAACAAGTTTCAGGGCAAAAAGGATTAATATCACCCCGAAAATTCTGCGCACAGTCGGCCCCTTTAATTTTTCAGCCATTACCATGGAGCCTGCCTGCCCGCCGATAATAGAAAACAGGGCCGCCAGGAGAACGAATTTCCAGTCGATATCGGCCAGTGACAGATGCGCTATAAACCCGCTGAAGGATGAAAATATCACAATAAAGATGGAGGTTGCCGCAGCTGTCTTTGTCGGCACCTTAAGCATATAAATAAGTAGAGGCAGAACAAATACCCCACCTCCGATACCAAAAAGACCCGCCATAAAACCTATCACCACACCTATGGCTCCTCCCCCCAGGATCCTTCTGGCATTTCCTATCTCAATTCTTGCCTCTTCAGCCTTTTTCGAAAAAAGCATCCTTGCGGCGGCGATCAGTATCACAAGAGTCAACATGATGATAAACAGCCTCATGTTGATCCTGTTTGATATCATGGCACCCAGCGGTGCGAAAAGACAGGAGGTGATAAGAAGAGGAAGACCTATCTTCACATCCACCATCTTTTTTCGGAAAAAGGTTATTGCCGCTGACACGGCGGCTGTCCCGTTCAGGAATAGAGAGGCGGAAAGAGCAGTTGAAAGTGGAAAGCCCAGTAGTATGAAAAGGGGCGAAAATATGAGACCACCGCCCAACCCAACCATGGTTAAAACAAATGAAACGAGGCCTATGCCTAGGCACAAAAGGACTATGGACATCAGAAACACCTTCTTCAGTATTGATATTAACGACCTGAAGGCCTGAATTAATCTTTGAAATTATACATTCAAGCATCCAGTTACAACAGGCAGATGAATCTTTTCAAAAAGGAGTCCAAAGATAAAAAAAGGGCCTCCCCTCATACACGGGGAAGCCCTTTTGACGCTTCGATCTTTAGACTTTTTCGATCTTTGTCTTTATGTATTTAAATGGGGGTGTGCCGCCCACATCTTCCGTGCAATTGGGCTTCATGATCCCCGGGGTATTGACCCCCCCGAATTCCGGGAACTTGGGATCACCCTCCAGTCCTCTGGCATGGCCGAAGCCGCCGCCTGAGGCAAGCACTCCGCGCATGATCTCCCACGTAGGATGAGCCTTTATCTCTATCTCACCCCATGGAGATGTCAGTTTTACCTTATCGCCCTCGCTTATCCCTTTCTCCTGGGCATCCAGCTGGTTGATCCATAGTACGTTCGTGGGATTGGTCTTCATCAACTGGACATTGTTGAAGGTAGAGGAGTGCTCGTGGGTGAAGAATCTGAAGTTCCCGAAGATGAACGGATATTCCTTATCCGGGGCAAGGTCCGGATCAGGTTCCTTATAGTCCGGAAGAGGATCTATCCCCTTCTCCTCTGCAATGGTATTTAGAAAATTATATTTCCCCGTGGTTGTCTTGCCGGACGAACCGTAACCGTCAGGGGTATTAAATGAGCCCCATTTCTTATATTTATAATACTCCGTCTCATCTGTAATAAGAAAGCCCTTTTCCTTCAGCTCGTCATAGGACCACGGGGTCCCTGCCAGTTGGTTTCGCTCCGCCTCCTCAATATCTTCCCATGGGAAGTACTCGCCGAGATCCAGTCTTTTTGCAATTTCTCTGGTAATCCACCACATCGGTCTTGAATCATACATAGGTTTTACGATCTCAGCATAATAGGCGATAAAGGCGTCATAGAGCCAGTCAGCCTTGACCTGGCTCTGCTCGAGCCAAGTTGCATCAGGAAGCACAACATCACAGAGAAGCGCGGTGTTGCACATAAAGGCATCTATTGTCGCCTTGAAATCCATCATCTCGATTGCCTTTGTGGTCGCCTCCTGATTTCCCCAGGAAAGGACCGGGTCGCCGAAATAATTAATCATCCCCTTGAGCTTTCCGGCCTCCACGTCTTCAAGAAGGTATGCCGGGGCCCATCCCGCCCATATACCGAACTTGTTGAGTTTGGGGGCATCCGTTGCAGCCGGTTTTTTCTGTCCGTCTCCCCACATCGGTTTCAGTTTTCTCTTGAACGGCAAGGCAGGTCCGCCAGGGGCGTCAAAGGTGCCACAGAGACCGTTTAGTGCCTGAATAGCTGCTGTCCCGTACATGCCGTTGTGGGTCTGGGCCAGACCGGTCCATGAAATACACCCCTTATTTCCTGCCAGGGCAAATTCGGTTGCGATCCTCTCTATGGTCTCGGCAGGAACGCCGCTTATCTTGCTGGCCCATTCGGGCGTCCGTTCCACCCCGTCTTCCTCGCCCATGACCCTCTTTTTGAACTCATCAAACCCGTGGGTCCAGTTTTCAACGAATTCTTTATCAAAAAGGTCATTTTTTATTATTACGTTGCACATCGCCAATGCCACTGCGGCATCGGTTGAAGGCTTGATCGGAATCCATTCCGTGGCAGCGTTTCCCGTATCAGATCTTCTGGGGTCAAACACAACAAGCTTCATGCCCCGCTTCAGGGCGGCACGCAGTTCAGCCGTTTTCCTCTGACTGTAAGATGTGGCAAGCTCATTCATGCCGAAGTGTATGGCGTAGTCCGCTTCCTGATAGTTTATCCAGGGTCTCTTGTCATTGAGATTTTTCTCGTTCGCCATCCTGTTGGCATTATCGCACATCGGTCTGTGAGTGGTCTTTGGGCAGCCGAGATGATCAAACAGTGCCTCATGTATCGAGTTGGCCCAATCATTTCCACGCATATATCCCAGTTTGCCCTTCTCAGTACCTTTAATTCCTTCAACCACCCGATCAAGGGCCTCATCCCAGGTAGCTTTTCTAAATCGACCGTTCTCCCTGATAAGAGGACTTTTTAACCTGTATGCCGAATACACATGCTTCGGGGCGGCCGCACCCTTGGGGCAGAGTCTTCCCCCACCTTTGGGATCCCCCTTCAAACCGCTTGTACCGGTAAGAATGCCATCCTCCAGCTTGGCCGTCATACCGCAAAGCGCACCACATGTATAGCAGTGGCTTGCCACGGTCTTGGCCGATTCCGGCTCTACTACTCCCTCAGCCAGGGTCGTATAGCCGGGCTCAAGATGCAGGGAATCGCATGCACCCACCATGCGTCTTGTGACCTCCTCACCCCTGGTAAAGCCCTCTATCCTCATGCTTTCACACATCATCGCCCCGCGGATAAACTGGGCCAGCCCCTGATAAAAATCCGTTTTTGTGCAGGCGGCAAGCTGATCACAAAAGGCAGACACCCATTTAGTATACTTTTTCTTGAAAAAATCCTTGTAAAGCTCATCATTCCCATTTTCAAGAACATATCTGAGATATTCAAGCTGAACTGCGATATGGTCATCCAGATCCTTGTATTCGGGATTTTTATGCACACCGGCCTTTTTGAAATATTCTCTCATTTCGATTACCGGTTTTTGCATAACAATCGGATCCACGTTTACATGACACGATTCATAAGGGAAAACCGGATTAGCGCCAGCGTTCAGGAAGATATCCGCATAATCGTATCTCAACTCATTGTATAACTCCTCAGCACCACGTTCTTTCAGGCAACGGGACATAACCTCAGCACCATTTATGAGATCAATGAATCCGCATCCTGTTACCGATTCATTGAATCCCTGCAGGAACTCATCCTTCTGCATGGCCTTGATCAGATCAAACGGAATTTCATCTCTCAATAATGTTGAAAGAAACTGATATCTTTTGGCCCTCGAACTCATGTACTCAACATCCATTGACATCCCTCCTTGAATTATTTTTAAATTATTTGTTAATGCTCCGAACCCATTTGATCAGGCAGATGGATACTTGCCCGACCAAAGCTATCATTCCTTAACCTCGCGGGTAACAATGTGTTAAAAAAAACAACACCTGTCTCTTCGCAACAAAGTCCGGTTCTTGCCCTTTTCTGGAATTTACCGATTTATGATTATTTAAATTTGGGGGGAAACAGTGGTATTAATGGCATACAAGAAAGAATATATCAAGAAAAATCTATTATAATCAATATCTTAAGTCATCCATGACATAAGGTGTTTGATTCTCCCCCTGTCAGAGGCTTTTTCCCGTTACATCGTATAAATGAGGGCATGCTGTAAAAAAAGCTCAAGAGTATCCATTATTGACGCATTCATAAAAAGCCTGTTTATACCTCTTTGCGGCAGCCTATGGGGAACGAAGCCGAACAATTCAACGGGATAAGTCATTGTCAGTAAACCGATCGGAAAAGACGAAAAAGCAAGTATAGTCCCGCCCAAGGCGGGACATTTGGATATTATGAAGTCGTCAATATTAAGAATAGATATAATCAAATATAGCTTAATTATTGATTTAATAGTATTGCATTAGTATAATCTTAAATTTGAAGGGATCAGGATAAATTTTCCATATACTATTCTTATTGATGTTCATATAAACTTTAGTTTTTTGAACTATCCTTCAAAAAAGGAGGGAGTATAAATGACTGTTTATAGAGAATCGACCATGGCGGGTATATTCCAGAATCAGGCCGAAAGGTATGGAGAGAAGGCCTGCCTGGCCTACAAAAGGGAAGGTAAATACTCCGATTTATCCTGGAATCAAATAAATGAAATGGTCAGAAATCTCTCCTCCTTCCTGACATCCAAGGGCATAAAGAGAGGCGATAGGGTAGCCATATTTTCACCTAACAGGTATGAATGGTGGGTAAGTGATTTGGCACTGCTTTCCATCGGAGCGATTGATGTTCCGATATACGCCACAAACTCGGCTGAAGAGGCCCTTTATGTACTTGATCATTCAGGTGCAAAGGCATGTTTTACTGGTGAAGCGGAACGTCTGGAAAAACTTGTCGGGATAAGGGACAGGTTACCGAATCTGGAATTTATGGTCTATTACGAAAGAGATGGACAAGAACTTGGAGATAATATCCTTGCCTACGATGATGCCTTGAAAATCGGCGAAGGACTCTATGACAGAGATAATTTCAATAAAACATTGGAAGACATACAACCATCTGATCCCGCCACCATTATCTATACCTCCGGCACGACAGGGCCACCCAAGGGAGTGGTACTTTCTCACAATAATTTTGTTTCCAATGTAAATCAGATAATGGCCGACTTCAGCCAACACCTTTCCGATCAGGATATTTTTCTCTCCTTTCTTCCACTTTCACACGTCTTGGAAAGGACCGCCGGTTTTTATCTACCTGTCAGGTTTGGAGCGAAAGTCGCCTTCGCTGAAAGTTTTCTTACCATTCAGCAGGATCTCCAAGAGATAAGGCCGACTCTCATAATAAGCGTACCGAGGCTGTATGAAAAGATACACATGGGTATACTTTCCAAATTAAAAAATGCGTCTCATATAAAGAAATCGCTGTTCGGCTGGGCCGTAAAGGTAGCAACGGAAAACCTCTCCTATGTATGTACCGGCAAGGATAGAAAGGGGGCCTTTGCGATCAAGTTCAGGATTGCGGATAAACTGATTTTTTCCAAACTAAAGGCTGCTCTTGGAATGGACAGAATGAAATTTGCAGTCTCGGGCGGGGGCCCGCTCTCCGTTTCGGATGGCGAATTTTTTCTTGGAATGGGTATTATAATTCTGGAAGGATTCGGCCTTACTGAAACAACACCCGTGACCAACGTCAACAGACCGCGACTTATCAAATCGGGAACCGTAGGCCCACCCCTACCGGAAACGGAAATAAAACTCTCGTCTGCGGGTGAAATCCTCATAAAAGGCCCCCAGGTGATGCTTGGCTACTACAATGATGAAGAGGCAACGAGAGAGGTTTTCACGGATGATAATTTCTTTAGAACCGGAGATATCGGCTCCATAGATGAAGATGGTTATTTGTCTATAACCGGCAGGATGAAAGAGATCATTATTACCTCAGGAGGCAAGAATGTTTCGCCCCAGTACATTGAAAACAGCCTAAAGGATTCCCTCTATATCGAGCAGATTTCAGTTATTGGTGACAGGCGAAAGTACCTTTCAGCCCTTATAATTCCGGCATTTGACGAATTAAGAAAGTGGGCGAATGAAAATGGGATTAATTTTTCCAACAACGAAGATCTTGTCAAAAATGACCTTGTCTGCGAACTTTACCAGGAAGAGGTTGACGAATATAATAAAAAATTTTCAAGGGTCGAGCAGATAAAGAGATTCACGATCTTACCTAATGAATGGACCCAGGACAGCGGTGAATTAACGCCTACGCTAAAACTCAAAAGAAGAATAATAGAAAAAAAATATGCCGGTGAGATAGACGGCATGTACGCTGAGGAATCCAGGTTATAGAACCCGCTCAATTATATCCAGGACGTATAAACTCAGGAATGTGAGCCCCTGCAGATCAGAGGCAGTAGATGGGAATAATGGGAACAAAAATCATGAAGTCTGTGACAAGACCTTATTCAAAAGGAAATTCATCATATTTTAAGGCGGCCCTGCTTATTATTGTTTTTTCCTTTGTATCGGCATGTTTTCAGCTACACGGAGGCATTCGCTTGATACATTCCCCCTACCGACCTACAATCGATGAACTGGTAGCCTGCAACGAGGAATACAATATTTGGACTGCAGGTGAAGGCGCATATCTTACCGCTATACTCTTTGATCCAAAAGGCGACAACCGCCGGGTGGTCACTCATGAGTGGTGGATGCAATTAGAAGAAAAAAAAGAGCTGTCAGGCCTGGTTTCATTTTTGGAATCCGATTATGTGTGGCCCCCAAGCCTTTACGAACTTATGGGGCCTGACGGCTCCATTTTTGGATACATCTATTCAGTCGAATCAATGGTACCCCTTAATGTGATAGAAAAAGACACACTTCGGGTGGGTAATATACTTCCGGCAAAAAGAGACATTATAGACGATAATTTTTAGCTGCACCCTCTTAGACATGTCTTTTGATTTCTAATATTATGACCGATTTATCAGAAAAGATAGAAAAATTTCGCTCCGGTGATCTAGCCCTTTTGCCGCATCTGGAAAATCTGTGTAGCCTTATCGAAGAACAGGAACCTCGTCTATCAGTCTTTGTGCCGGGCACATTCAACCGGAAACAAATCATTGATCAGGGGAAGAGACTTTTTGAAAAATTTCCTGAACCGTCTGAAAGGCCTTCTCTTTTCGGCCTTACCCTGGGTGTAAAGGATATATTCAATGCCAAAGGCTATTCCACCCGCTGTGGGTCCATGCTGCCTGAAGACGAATTCAAGGGTAAGCAGGCCTCCTCGGTAAGCAGGCTCATGGAAGCAGGGGCTGTAATAATGGGAAAGACCGTAACCGCCGAGTTTGCCATATTTGAGCCGGGCCCAACAAAGAACCCCTTTGATCATTCCCGCAGCCCCGGAGGTTCAAGCAGCGGCTCAGCCGCCGGATTGGCGGCAGGATTCTTTTCTTCATCACTGGGTACTCAGACCATAGGCTCTATTATAAGACCCGCAGCCTATTGCGGTGTAATCGGATTCAAACCCTCATATGGCAGGATACCGACTGACGGAGTAATTCCTGTATCCCCGAGTCTTGACCATGTCGGGTTTTTCTGCACCGATACCTCGGCTCTCTCTTTGATATCCGAGGCATTGCTTAAAGGATGGAAGCCATCCAAAAAGAATCTAGCTGAAGCGCAAAGAAAGACCTTGTTTATACCTGATGAAAAATATGTCTTTCAGGCTTCCGAAAGGGAAAGGTTATATTTCTTTGATCAAATCGAAAATCTCAAGGCATGCGGCTACAGGATTGAAAATTGCGATTTCCTCTCGGATATATCCTCAATAAACAAAATCCATAGAAAAATAATGCAAGCTGAGGCTGCAAGGATCCATTCCAGATGGTATTCGGAATATGGTGGCACTTACAGGGCCGGGACAAAAAAACTGATAGAAGACGGGGCAAAGATAACCGTTGGAGAACTTGAGGAATTACAAGATAGACTCGATAAAGAACGATACAGGTTGAAAAAACAGATAGCAGATATGGGAGCTGATTTTTTCCTTTCTCCCCCGGCGACAGACAGGGCACCCAAGGGCCTTGAATCAACGGGTGATCCTGTTATGAACCTTCCATGGACCTTTATAGGTTTGCCGGCGATATCACTTCCAACTTTCTTTGACACTGAAGGCCTCCCTCACGGGCTGCAGATAGCGGCAAACCACGGCACGGATGAAGACTTGGTCTCATTTGCCGAGGCTATTTCCAAGCATTTTACCCTGGACCCGGTCCTATCAAGACCCTCTATTTTCTAGTATAACATCCGATGAATTACGACGGGTCCTTGAAACTGAATATCATCTTAACAAACCCCAAAAACGGGAAACGGAGTTCAAAAAACGGGGGAACAAATTGATTTTTATTTATTTAGATGATATTGTAAATTGCAGATATATAATATCTCAAGTAAAGCATCAACAAAGGCTGGGCAACTCTGATTTACCATAAAGTTATCGTCGTAGTCGTTGTCTTCGATCGCTCAGCCTTGCGGCGTATCATTTATACGCCTCGGGCATTGTTCGCCGGCGCCTTATATCCGACACCTTGCCGGTGACCAGGAACACCGAATCCTCTTATCTTCGTACTGATATAAGAATTAGACGGTGGATAGGGGCGATATATCTTCCTGTTTAACTAATAGGAGTTTCAATCATGGAAAAATTCAATACGCTTATAAAAAAGGGAGTTAATCAAGGGATGACCGACGTCCATATTTCGGGAGGACATCCTATTGTTTTCAGAAGAAACGGCAAGATCGGATTTGACCATAAAAACATATGGATGCACAAGGAAATCGATACCCTGGTCGGAAAGTTGCTAACGATTGAGCAGATCGAGACACTGAAAACGCGGCTGTCAGTCGATGTAGCCAAATCCGTGGCCCATGTAAGGCTCAGGATCAATATATTTTTAACTACAAGGGGAATTAGCATCGCAGTGCGTCTTCTGCCGGGCGCCGTACCTCGATTCGAAGACTTAAACCTTCATCCCTCACTGCGAAAATTCTGTGATCTTGAGGCAGGGCTCATACTCATCTGCGGTACGACAGGGTCCGGTAAATCAACCAGCATCGCGGCGATGGTCTCCGAGATAAACAACAGCCGTCCCGTTCACATAATAACGCTGGAAGATCCGGTTGAATACCGCTTCGTTTCAAGGATGGCTTTTATTGAACAGAGGGAACTCTATACCCATATACCATCATTTGAAAGAGGGCTGATTGATGTCCTGAGAGAAGATCCCGACGTAATAGTAGTAGGAGAGTTAAGAGAGCCTGAAACCATAAGGCTGACGCTTAATGCCGCTGAATCGGGACATCTGGTTATTGCCTCTCTTCACGCTACCAACTCAGAGGATGCCCTCTACCGGATCTGCAACTCCTTTCCTCTGGAGGCACAAATCTTTGTTCGAAGTCAACTCGCCTCAAGCCTTTCCTTGGTTCTTATACAGAGGCTGGACTATATGGAAAGGGTAGGTTTCAGGCTGCCGGTTCTCTCTATCATGGCAGGAACCCAATCAATCAAGGGGCTTATCAAAGACGATAAATTTTCTCAGATTGAAAATGCCATACAGACCGGAAAAAGTTCCGATATGTTTACTATGGGGCAATACAGAAAGGATTATCTGGAAAAAAGGACCAGATTTACTCCACCAGCTGAAATATTCCGCCCCTCTGAGGAGCAATCGGATGAAATCGTTTATGAATCTCCATTCCTTAAAAAATCGATGGCATATCACGATTTTTCTCCAAGAAAAACAGCACCAGTGGATAAAAAACTGAAGCAGACCACATTCAATCATCAGGGAGAGTATGTTATAGATAGTATGGATACCATGCAGGATGTTCTTAAAGAACTCAAACAAAGTGACTGAGACACATCAGGCTATCTAAAACATCAAGCTTGTTTTCTTATTTCGATTTCCCTATTAAACCGGGCAGCTTAGGCATCCAGTGGTAGGGGCATCCCTCTTGCCCTGACTCCGGCGGCCCGGCTCATGTCACCTCAACTCTTTCAACCATCTGAATCAATCAAAAAAAAGACGTTTTGTTCGGGAAGGGGACCTATTATGGAGATTTATTTTTCGAGAGATAACGGTGCGGTTGATGAGGCGATAGAAGCACTTATAGAGATAACCGGAGGGATAAATCATCCGGGGATTGTAAGAGATATGATTATTGCATCCCTTAAGGCCGGAAAGGAAAACATGGTTAATGCCGACCTCAAGATGATGAATTCGACCTTAAAGGAAATGCGTTACACGGCAAAGGTCTTTGAACCATATGGAAACATCAAAAAGGTGACTGTCTTTGGCTCGGCAAGGACCCTGAACAGTGAGCCCACATACGAAATGGCCAGGATGTTTGGGAAGAAGCTTGCCGATGCGGGCTATATGGTTATTACCGGTGGAGGAGGAGGCATTATGGAGGCCGCCAATGAGGGGGCCGGCCCTGACAGCTCTTTTGGCGTCAACATACGCCTTCCCTTTGAACAAAAGGCAAATCCCGTCCTTGAAGGATCTTCCAGGGTCATAAATTATAAATACTTTTTCAACCGTAAGGTCGCCTTTATTAAGGAAGCGGACGCAGTAGCCCTTTTCCCTGGAGGCTTCGGCACCCTTGACGAGGCCATGGAGACACTTACCCTTCTTCAGACAGGAAAACGTTATCCAATGCCTCTTATTCTCCTGGATGAGGAAAAAGGTGACTACTGGGCCAACTGGTACGATTTCATGAATAAAGGACTTGCATCAAAGGGGTATATAGACGATGAGGATTTTTCCTTTTTCCAGATGGTGGATTCGGTCGACAAGGCGGTGGATATAATCAATCAGTTCTACAGCCGCTACCACAGTCTGAGATATGTAGGCACAAAGCTTGTGATCCGCCTTCTTTCACCCATCGGCATTTATATGCTCAAAGAGATCAAGACCCGTTTCAAGGACATCCTGATCCCGGGAGGAGACATCTACCGGTCAGAGGCGCTGGACCGGGAGGCAAACGAACCTGAAATAATCGACCTGCCGAGGCTTGTAGTGGATTTCAATCAAAAGAAATTCGGCAGGCTGAGACAGCTGATAGATGCGATAAACCTATGTTGACCCCGCTGTTACTTCAATTTAGAAGGAAGAGCTACTATCTTTACCAATTAAAGCCCGCTGCTCAGTAAATCAAGACATATTTTCAAAACAGAATGCTTTATACATGGATCTTATTATTTAACATATTTTTCAAGTACATTACGAAGTTTTTCAGAACTTGAATTACTTACGGATTTTTTCACTATAATATCTGTGGGCCTGACATATTTACCATAATAGGAACTGTTCCAGTCGTCTCTTATCTTTAGCACGGCCCCCTCAAGAGACACCCCGCCGTAAAGCCCCTTTGAGCGGACAAAGCTGAGTATATCAGCCAGGACATTAGACTTGGCACCTCCGCCTATAGGCCCTGCGGCGACAGAGATATCTCCTCCCAGCTTAAAGGAAGACGCATAAAGCGATTCCAGCGCCCTCCTGGTCCTTATCATCATTATTACTTCAGATTTTTCCCCTCCTATTTGGAGTCCAAAGGTAACCGAACCTATTGTGTAAAACACCGGTTGACTCCATTTTCCGGTCTCCCTGTCCCTAGCCAAAAGCACCCCGCTTCCACCGCTTCCACCCAGGAAAAATCCACCCTTTAAAAGCGACGGGACAATCAAAAGGCCCTTGGCCTGACTGAGATTTTCCCTGAACCACCCCATATTTTCATCCGCCATGAAACTTTCGAATAATATTCTGGACCTCTCCACAAGCCCCTGCTGGTCAACGGTCTTAGAATCTGCAAAAAGGTTAGTCGGGGACAGTATGCTGAGCAAAAAAAGAATAGATATCGATATTACAATTCTTCTCATTTTAATCTCCTTAATCGTGACTCCATTCCATGTGGTTCATCTGGATGCTGTTGAGCGCCTGCTATGATTCTCCAAAAGCATTACACCCTCGAGTGTTTAAACGGCCTACCTACCTATACAACATCCAAGAGAAATAATCCATGCCTGTAAACAAGGCCTTCCGGCCGAAATAACGGGACAGTCGGACATTGCCGCCTATCATTTTATATTTGCATAAAGTTATCAAATCATTAGATCAGCCAGACTCTGCCACCTGATTCAGGCGCAATCAACCAATTCAGACTTTATATTTCGACTGGGCACCCGCAAGATGTTGGATGCGAGCCGCCGGGGGCTCAGGACTGAGGCCTATGGCGTATACGCCTCAAGTCTCTTTTTGATCTTAGATCAGGGTTATGCGGTCGATTATTTCAGTTTGACCGCAAATTGTGTTATAGAAAATAATTATTGCTAAGGGTATCAATTTTCATATCATTTTTTCTGCTCTTTTTCTTTCTTAATATTTAAAGGAATCATTATATGCCCGATTCAATACTCAGATTCAGGCGCCGTTCACTTGCCAATATAACCAGGACCTGGCGTGAGATTAAGGGAACCGCCCGCCGAACGTTCACCGGGAGATTGAATCCCGACCTCCCGAAGGAGGACATGGAGTACCTGGGCAAAAAGATGCTTGAATGTCTCGAAGGCAAGGGTGGCGAAGCAAGTGCCAGAGACAGGACGGAAGAACTGGGTCAAATCTATCTTAAGTTGAGCCCCGCCGGTAAAGAAAGGTTTCTTGGAAAACTCGCTAAAGACTATCCAATTGACCGGGATAGACTCAAAGAACTATCAAAGGCATATTTGCGCGCCAGGGATGAAAAAGACACAGAACCGATAGAGAGGTCTTTAAGGGAAACGCTTAATTCCCCACGAACAAAAATCTTACGCCAGTTCAACACCCTTCCTGACGGGTTTAAATTCCTCGTAGATATGCGTGCCGATCTTTTACGCATGAGCAAAAAAGACAAATCCCTTAAAGGACTTGAAAGGGATCTTAAGCAGTTATTGAATAACTGGTTTGATGTGGGGCTTCTTGATCTCGAGGAAATTACATGGGAATCCCCCGCCTCTCTGCTTGAAAAACTGATCGATTACGAGGCTGTCCACAGGATTACATCATGGAACGACCTCAAGAACAGGCTGACGCTCGACCGCCGCTGTTTTGCCTTTTTTCACGGCAAAATGCCCTATGAACCGCTCATATTTATTGAAGTGGCGCTTACCAGAGGTCTGGCAGGAAATATCAAGCAACTCCTGGATAAAGGAGTATTACCTGAAAACCTGAAAAAGGCGGATACCGCTATCTTTTACTCAATAAACAGCACACAGAAGGGGCTTGCAGGCATCAGTCTCGGAAATTTTCTAATCAAGCGTGTGGTGTCCAAGATATCGAATGAGTTATCCAATATTAAAAGGTATTCCACCCTGTCGCCTGTTCCAGGATTCGGAAACTGGCTCACCCACCTGCTCAAAGGAGGCGATTCATCCATGCTTAGCGCGGAAGACATTTTGAGTATCAGGCAACTGGAGTCGGGTGATGACGCAGCCGTTATTCTTTTAAAGGCCCTTGATTCAAACCGACATGGTTTACCTGCCACGGCTTCCTCGCTTCGCCCCATACTGTTGCGGCTCATGAAGCACTATCTGTTAAAGGAAAAAAAGGGGATACATGCAGTAGATCCAGTGGAGAACTTCCACCTTTCAAACGGTGCAAGGATCGAACGCATAAACTGGCTTGCCGATACCTCGGAAAAGGGCATGAGACAATCTGCCGGAATGATGGTGAACTATCTTTACAGTTTGTCAGATATAGATGAAAACCATGAAGCCTACATAACCGAGGGTAAAATATCTATCTCAAATGAGGTAAAACAGCTGCCGGGTTAAAAAACGACATCAGATATCACATATTATTACACCCTGCAGCTTATCTCAAGGCCGCACGCTCTCATCCCGGTTTCATCCACCCTCATAAAACAGCAAAGGCAAATACTGCGGGTTCAAAAGGGAAATCAAAATAACAAAAAAAAGAGCACCCGCGATTATTCAGCGGATACCCTTATTTTTTGTTTCAAGGTTTTTAGACCACGGTTACGTTCTTCGCGGCAGGTCCTTTTTGTCCCTGTTCAATCTCAAAGGTAACCCTGTCTCCCTCATTGAGTGAGCGAAAACCAGTTTTGCTTATCGCTGAGTGATGAACGAAAACATCCGGACCGTCTTCCTGCTCAATAAAGCCAAAACCTTTTTGGTCATTAAACCACTTAACAGTACCATTATTCATGATAACATCCCCCTTTCGTACAGATTTTCAACATATTCGACTGGAGGATGCTACATTAAAATAATGAATTTCCTTCAGATAAAAACTCCCCTGCGTTTAGCCTGGGTCATGTTGAATGCGCAAATAATAACATCATCTGCGACAAAATCAAGTTAAATTTTATCTTTTCTAGCCAACAATGATAATTTTTTAAAAAAAAAGGGCAAATCACCGGTCAAAAACATCAAAAAACCGGGTTTGTTTTGCCCATTTTCCCTGGAATACGAGTTCTTACAGCAGACAAAAAGCAGAATCTTGAAAAAAATTACTTAAATTGAAGATAAGAAAGCCTTGATTCGACCTCCTGTATCTTATCATCTTTTTTCTGCAGAACCGCCAGGGCATCCCATGACCCTTTGAGAAAGGCCTGTCTTCTTCCTTCAGGGAGTTCAAAATCGATTGTCTCCCCATCAAAGCTTATACTCTTTTTCTCCAGATCGATGTCAAACTCGGTCTCAGGGGCCTGCCTTACCTGTTGAGTCAATCGGATAATATCATCGTCTGAAACAGCGACTCCGACAACTCCAAGACTTGCACAGTTTCCCGCAAAAATCTCAGCAAAGCTTTCAGCTACAATTGCCTCTATACCATACCTGGCAAGGGCCTGGGGGGCATGTTCCCTTGAGCTTCCACAGCCATAGTTGGCTCCCGCAATAAGTATTTTCGCCCCTTTGTATTCCTGCTTATTGAATGGATGATCCGGGACAGGGGTTTCGTCTCTGAACCTTTCGTAATAGTAAAGATAATTTCCGATGTTGCTGAAGGTTATCTCCTTCAGGAATTTTGCAGGCAATATGTCATCGGTATTCTGTCCGTTTTCCGGTTTGGGAACCGCTCTTCCTTTGATACTTTTAATTATTGTTTCCATTTTTCATATATCTTTCCGGGTTAATAATCTTACCTTCAATCGCACATGCGGCGGCTGTAATAGGGCTGGCAAGGTGGGTCCTCCCTGCGGGGCTGCCCTGCCTTCCCTTGAAATTCCGGTTGGAAGTAGAAACGCTTCGCTGATTTCCGACTAGCTTGTCAGGGTTCATGGCAAGGCACATGCTGCATCCGGGATTACGCCATTGAGCACCTGACTGTTTAAATATCTTATCCAGCCCCAGCCCTTCAGCCTCTTTCTTGACCTGCTCCGAACCGGGTACGATCAAGGTCTTAACAGATACCTTGTTATCTTTAAGTATATCTGCGGCACCAATAAGATCATTGAGCCTTCCATTGGTGCATGAACCGATAAATACGACATCCACAGGGGTACCTTCAATAGGTTCGCCCGGCCTAAGCCCCATGTAATCATAGGCGTCCAGCGCCTCATCCTTCGATTCCATTGCAGGAGTGCCGGGTTCCGGCAGGCTGCCGGCTATATCCATCACCTGGTCCGGGCTCACTCCCCAGGTTATTACAGGATTTATCCTTGTGACATCTATATCCACGATATCATCATAGTCTGCATCCTTATCCGAGGCAACGGCCTTCCAGTACTCCACCGCATCTTCAAAGTCTTTATCAGGGGCGTAGGGCCTTCCCTTCAGATAATCAAAGGTCGTTTCATCAGGATTTATATAGCACGACCTGGCCCCCCCCTCGATACCCATATTGCAAAGGGTCATTCTTTCTTCCATGCTCATATTATTCACCGTTTCTCCGGCAAGTTCATAAGCAAATCCTACCCCGCCTTTGGCTCCCAGCTTTCCTATCATACGTAATGCAAGATCCTTGGCCGTAACACCTCTGTTCATTCGGCCGATGAAATTTATTTTTCTTACCTTGAGCGCAGACATGGATATGGTCTGAGTCGCAAGGACGTGGCTTACCTGGGTAGTGCCTATCCCCATTGCAAGAGTGCCGAAAGCACCGTATGTGCTTGTGTGACTGTCTCCGCACACGACAACCTGGCCGGGCCATATAATCCCCAGCTCAGGATATATGACATGGCACACCCCCTGCCCCTTACCAGGAGCAAAATATTTTATACCAAACTCCGCAACATTATCTTCCAGCGTCTTTGTCATAAGCTCGGCCTTGGCATCTTCAAAGGGCCTCGATATATCATCCGTTGGGATGACATGGTCAAGTACCGCAAAGGTAAGTTCAGGACGCCTTATACTGATGCCTCTTTCTCTTAACATCTCAAAGGCCTGGGGGCTGGTAACCTCATGCATGAGATGCCTGCCTACAAAAATCTGGCGCTCTCCGGATTCCAGAACAGATGCCTTATGAGAATTCCAGATCTTATTATACAAAGTACCTTTAGCCATCATTCCATCCTCTTACACAATTACAGGTTTGTTTAAAAACCTATTAAAATATATTGATATAAGTTTAATCAAAAGCGCCCGGGAATTCTATTAAAAGCCACATCATATAACAGGGCAGAGATTCGGACGTTCTTATTGTGTCAGCGAGAGTGGTACTATACATATTTCAGTCGGATATGAAAAGATTTTTTGGTTGTATCCCGATCATACGGAGATAAAGGAAGGAGACAAAAAAACAGCGGGCCGGATTGAAACCCGTAACCCGCTGTTTTTTATATCTTAGTTTACTGGTCGGGACGCGGGGATTTGAACCCCGGGCCCCCTGAACCCCATTCAGGTGCGCTTCCAGACTGCGCCACGTCCCGACAATTTAGAAGGTTGATATTATACTACCTGTCATCATTGTCAAGTGGTAATTTTGCACCCTGATCACCATCAAGATGTCATCACATGCAACCGACGGTAGCCCCGGCAACCTGTTTGATTGCCATGAAAACCGGCTTGTAATTATTGCAGTGAATATAGTAATAAATGAATAATAGGCGCTGAGGTTTCCAGTAAAAGGATTAATTCATTAATGGCCCTCAGGCAGAAAAAATCTAAAGATTAAGAGGAGTTTGTTGACAATGGAACAAGAAAAGGTCTTTAACGCCCTTGTAATAGAAAAAGACGGGAAAGTGCGGGAGCTTGTTGAAACGCTGCTCAAAAAGAGAAATTACAGTCTGGAGTTTCTGTCAAATTCTTATGAGGCGATCTTGTTTTTAAAGGAAAACAACTGTCCCATAGCAATACTTGGAGATACCGATGACAATGCCGACCCCTTTGAGGCTATGAAAAAGATAGTCCCCGCCTCCCCCATGACCTCCCTGATACTGATAACGGACGAGGAAAAGGAGAAGGTGGATGACACAGCCGAGGGCTACGGAATACTGGGTCACGTAAAAAGAACCATACCTGCCGACCAGCTCACGCCGCTTCTGGCGCAGTTCGAGGCCATCTGCGCGGTACTCTCCCCGCCTGCCTGCTGAAAAACGCAAACCGGTTTCAAGGGGGCAAGGTGGACTTGAGCCCCCGAATCCCTGCCGGCCCCGGATCCTTTTCCAAAACAGGGACTCTCCATAAAAACAAGAGCAGACCCGCAGACATGAAAATATGCACATAAAGATGTGCATCTCTGCCCACAAAATAGTGCATCAACATCTTTGGCCTATAAAATCTTACATATATCCAATATGTTATGATTGGCACAAGAGTTGCTTAAATAATCAATTAAGGGATGTTTAATACAAAAGGGATAAATTTCAGTCGTCTGGACGGAAAAAATGGACCGCGAAGACCGCATCAGCAATCGAAACATAAGGATCATCGCAGCCTATGTGGACAGCAAGCTTTCCGATTTTCATACCCTGTTCAACGGTCTTTCCTATCCTGAAAATGAATATCGTTCTCCAGAGGAATTCTTCCTGAATGAAGATGAGTGGACAAGCCTCAATAATTTTGAGCGAATCTTCAGGCGTGCCAGGAACCTGGTAGGCGAGGACAACTTCTACTTCAACTGCGGGGCATCCTGCGCCAGGCTCAAATCGTGGGGGCGTTTCCATTATTTCGTAAGGGTATTTGCCACACCGAACGACGGGTTCAGAAAGCTCCCCTTTTTCAATAAAAATTTTAACGACACAAAAGAGGTCGAAATAATTTCTCCTCCCGCCTATGAAAGCAGGTCAAGGAGATTCAGGACCATACTGAAGATAAAGCTGCACTCCGATATCGATCCTCACAAAGACTACATCAGAGACCCTTATTTCAGGGGAATCATCTCATCCATTCCCACCATGTGGGGTCTCAAGCCTGCCTTGATCAGACAGGTCTTAAGCCCTTATAACCCTGAAATACTGTTTGAAAAGGAGCCTGAATTCGCCTTCCACGGCCTTAAGGCAAAAATCAGCGGAAACATCATGACCGTAACCGACACTGTAAATGACCATTCCTTTACGGCCGGGAAAAAGATCATACTGCTTCCGGAAGAGATAACCGGCAAAAAGGTGTTTCTTGGAAAATATGACAGCCTTTTTGAAGCCGGAGGTTCAAGGCATGGGGAGAGACATGAGGCACTTCTCATAACAAAGACGGTCAAGTCAAACAATCACGTACTTCTGCAGGAAGGGGACATATACATGGCCCCCTATTTTATTCTTGATGTCTATTATGAAAGGATGACCCTTTTTCAGAGATTATCCCAGCTGTTCAGATTCAGGGAGAGCACTCAGGACACGGGCACAGAACTGATAGACACCATAAACAGGCTCAGAAAAAGCATAAAGGCGAAAAACGACGCCTATCAGGAGTTAAAGGAGGTAAACGCCGAGCTTCTCAAGGCAAAGGAGGGATTGAATAATTACGCGCAGGAACTTGAAGAGAGAGTTGAGGAGAGAACCAGGGAACTGACGGAGGCCAAAGATGAGCTCACCAATCTTAACCGCGGGCTTGAGAAAAAGGTCAGCGAACAGATCTCACAGCTTGAAAGGTACAACCTGCTGCGCCGGTATCTGTCACCTAAACTTTCCGAAAGGATACTGACAGGGGATCATTCATTCGGCCGGGGCTCGCAAAGAAAGATGATGACCGCCGTTTTCACCGACATAAGGGGTTTTTCATCCCTCACGGACAGTCTTGAACCGGAAGAGATCTCTCAGCTCTTAAACAATTACCTAACCGAAATGATCCGGGTGGTCCATCACTTTGACGGCACCCTCAACAAGATAATAGGGGACGGGATTCTGATATTTTTCGGTGATCCGATCCCCTTTAAAGACCACGCAGAAAGGGCCGTCAAGATGGCGATATCCATGCAGGAGGAGACCGTCAAGCTCAAAGATGAGTGGCAGCGTTTCGGTCATGAACTGGCAGTGGGTATAGGAATAAATACAGGTTATATGACCGTCGGGAACATCGGCTCTGACGCGCACCTTGACTATACGGTAATAGGAAACCAGGTGAACGTGGCTGCAAGGCTCGAGTCTTTGGCGGGACCGGGACAGATTCTCATCAGCCAGAGGACATATTCAAGGGTTAGGGATCTGGTGGCGGTCGAGGAGATGGGAGAGATCACCGTAAAAGGCATCCATAACGACATAAAGACATACAGCGTGGTATGGTGAAAAAAAAGGGTCAAGGGGATTAAAAGACATCACTTGATTCCTTGAATCCTTGGGCCCTGCCTTTTAAAACAGATCATCCAGTTCCGAATACCCTCCCCCTGGCATCCGGCCATGTTCCTTAAGGTAGCGCACTATAAGCTCGCTTTCCCTCTTTGAGTACATCCTGTCTTCCTCAAAATCAAAGAAGCGGGCATGTGCGCCTTGCTCAAGCTCCCCAAGAAGACTTTTTCTTATCGTGGCTGTACCCTTTATGGCAATGACGTTCCTTTGTTCACTGTAGAGACGATAGACACCTTCCCCTTGAGGACACCTCCCCACATTTTCTTTTGTAAAAGGCGTGACCTTTTCAGGCGGAAACTGGGCACGAGTGATACGGAGCCGCAGGTCGCAGTCAAGGCATCTTTTTGCCTCCCTTATCGCCTGATCGCGCCCTAGGCCCGGACATACCTCGTCAAAGCAGCAGCGCCTTTTTTCAGGTATTATCTTCGGGGCACTTTCCCGCGCAAGAGAGGCAAAACCCTCGATCTTTCCGATATGAGGCTCAGGCACGTCCCTGTCAAAAAGCACCTCATCAATCACTCCTTCACCTCCAAGTGCCCTGTCGATCGATTCGGCGGCCGTTCTTCCTGCTGAAACCGCATGAATAATGGAACCCGAACGGGTAAGATCTCCTCCCGCAAACACGCCCTTTAGACCTGTTTCAAGGGTTTTTTCATCGCAAACGAAAAGTCCTTCCCTGACCTCGATGGGGCGCGACTTTCCGGTAAAGGATAGATCAGGCACCTGGCCCGCGGCAATGATGATCCGCTCCCCGTAGATGGTCTTTGCCGTATCGCCGAACAGGGGATTAAAGAGGCCTTTTTCATTAAAAACCGACACGCACTTTACAAGCATAAGCCCGATAATCTTTTCACCGGCCGTCAAAAGCCTTTGAGGCCCCAGACGGTTCATGATAGCTATTCCCTCATCAAGTGCGGCTTCTATCTCCCGCCTGCCTGCGGGCATCTTATCCCGCTTTTCAAGGCAGACCATTATCACCCTTTCAGCCCCCAGCCGCACGGCCGTGCGGGCCGCATCCACGGCCACGTTTCCCCCTCCTATCACTATTACCGAATCCTTCAGTTCAGGGGAACTTCCGATTGAAACCCTTTTAAGGAAATCCACCCCGAAAAGGATATCCTTATGATCCGATCCCTCAAAGGGGATATGGCGGCTTAGCTGCGCGCCTAAAGCCAGGAAGGCTGCGTCAAATCCCTCCCCTTTAAGGTCTTCAATGCTGAAGTCTTTTCCAACGACCGTACCGGGCATAAAATCGATACCAAGGCCCATTATCTTCCTTATCTCCCTTTCAAGGAGATCCCGAGGCAGCCTGAAACGTGGGATCCCGTATCGCATCATGCCGCCCGGCCTGTCATGGGCATCAAACATGGTTATCGCGTGGCCAAGCCTTCTGAGATAAAAGGCGGCAGTGAGTCCTGCAGGACCCGCCCCCACAACAGCCACCCTTTTTCCTGTTTCATCCCTTTGGATGGTTTTTTTCTTCCACAGCCCCTTTTCATTATCCGCGGCAAATCTTTTAAGGGCGCATATGGCTATTGGTTCGTCTATCTCGCCCCTCCTGCACGCATCCTCGCATGGAGCCGTGCATACCCTTCCGAGGATACCGGGAAACGGGACCTTTTCCCTTATTACCGCATGAGCCTCATCCTCTCTTCCTTCGGCAATAAGCCTTATGTAGCCGGGGATATCAATATGCGCGGGACATGCCGCCCTGCATGGGACAAGGTCATCATCCCTTTTCCCCGGCCTTACGGCCTTATCCATGAGCGCTCCTGTGGGGCAGACCTCGACACAGGCGGTGCAGAACCTGCACCCGGATTCCTCAAGTGTAGGGGAAAGGGTGCCTACCCTGATCTTGCCCTTTTTATCAAAGACAAACCCTAGGGCCCCCACACCCCTGAGATCATTACAGGCCCTCACGCATCTCAGGCAACCTATGCACAAGTTGTAATCGCGCGCAAAAAGTGGGTCTTTCTCTACCACCGGCAGATCTGTCGGCACCCATCTGGGGGTCTCAGGAAGTATGCCTATAAAATTTGCAACCGCCTCGAGTTCACAGCTCCCGAAAAGGGTGCAGCACCTCTCGTTTTGAGGCACGTCTAAAGAGCACTGTGTCATGCTGCATCCTTCCTGCTGCGCGCAGGTAAGGCAGGCGTGCCTGTGCCCGGAAAGGATCGGGACAAGCCTTTTACGTCTTTCTGCCTTTACCAGCTCGGTATCGGTTCTTACGACCATCCCCTCCATTACCGGTGTTGCGCAGGACCTCACAAGCTCATCTTCACCTTCAACCTCCACCAGGCAGAGCATGCAGCCTTCAGCCCTTTTTTCAGGAAATGCGTTTTCTATCCTGACATCTCCCTGATATACGGCGGATGCAGGTTCCATCCCCTCAGCCTTCGGCAGATCAGGATGTGAGCAGAGGCAAGGCACGTATATCCCGGCCATGCGCGCGGCCTCAAGCACGCTCGTTTCCTCCTCGGCCTTAATATCAAAGCCGTCTATTGTGAGATTCACCTTGGTCATGGATATTTATCCGGCAGAAAGAATTTTTCTTTTTTTCTTTTTCCCCTTCTTCGCAAGGGCGTACGCGAACAGGGCCGCCCCCACGGCACCTGCGATCTGGGGGTCCCACTCGCTCTTCAAGCGCCCTAATTTAAGCAAAGGCATGAGCCTGTCCATAACGCCCCTGTTTTTTGCCATCCCGCCTGTCACGGCAAACTCCGGAACTACCCCCAGCCGCTCCAGAAGGGAGAAGATCCGCTCGGACGTAGCCCGGCAGTACGCGGCAAGGACCGGTTCTTTTGCCCACCCCTTCCTTAAAAGCCCCGCAGCCTCTGATTTTGCGTATACCACGCAGGTATTGGTCACGGCATCCGGCTCTTCACCTTCATATTGAAAGGATCTTTCCCCCACCTCCGTAACCGGTATCTCCAGAAGATCGGCAAATACCTCCATGCCACGGCCTGTACCGGCTGCGCACTTGTCGTTCATGAGGAAATTTGACACCTTTCCCTTTTCATCGCACAGTATCGCCTTTATGTCCTGCCCCCCCACGTCGAGTACCGTGCGTACCTGAGGGCCGTACATGAAATTGGCGCCCCTTGCGTGACATGCGATCTCGGTGATCGTTCGATCGGCCGCAGGCACATTCACGCGTCCGTAGCCTGTGCCCACACAGTAGCCGATCCTTTCTTCAGGAATGGCTGCTGCCTCAAGCGCAAATTTAAGGGCATTACTGCCGCTTTCCGCACTGTCAAAACCGGTCGCCATGTTCGAATAGGCAAGAATCTCCCCGTCCGCCATGATCACGGCCTGAGAGCTGACAGAGCCTACATCTACTCCTGCGCTTATAAACCGGGCATCCTTCCATTTGATATCCCCGCTTTTCCAGATGCAATCCTTTAATCCGGCCGATTCCTGTTTTTTCTTCGCCATTTACATCTCCTTAAGATACACAAGCCTTGGTGCACTCGCTTAAGGGTGTTCAAATATGGACTCACGAATTGGTGTCTTAAATGCTCACATCCCTTCCGCGGCCAGAAGGGCCGCGCCAATTGCCGCGCCGAATTGGGGATTATCAGGGATATAAATCTTTTCGACCTTAAGCGCCCGCCTTACCGCCTCAACAATTGCCGGATTGAATGCCACACCGCCCAGCATGACAACGTCTTCACTCACACCCACCCTCAGTATCATGGACACGATTCGAGCAGCCACCGCCTCATGCACCGCCCGGCTGATGTCCTCCCTAGCAGTACCGGCATGAATAAGCCCAACCACCTCTGATTCTGCAAAGACCGCGCACTGGGCGTTCATGGCAATTCCCCTGTCCGATTGAAGGGCCAGAGGCCCCATCTCCCCAAGGGGTATCTCAAGGATGCGGGCCATGTCTTCTATAAAAGTCCCCGTGCCTGCCGCGCATCTTTCGTTTATCTCGGAATCTATCACATTTCCCTTCTGGTCGATCCTGACCGCCCTTCCCTCTTCAGCCCCCACATCAATCACGGTTCCCGCGTCAGCGAAGAAGTATCCGCCTCCCCTTGAAACGGCCCTGATATCGTCAAGCGGGCTGTCGGCTGTCCTGATAAAATCTTTCCCTGAGCCTGTGCCTCCGATCCTCTCTATCTCCTGTCTTGTTACGCCTGCGTCTTCAAGCGCACTCTCAAAAGACTCATAAATCGCCTTTTCCTGATCAAAACCCGTCAGCACGGAGCCCCTGCCGATAACCGAGCCATCCTTCATGATGACGGTCTTTGTATTCCTGGCGCCGCAATCGATTCCCGCAGTTATCATCTCTACCATCCCTTTCAGGCAAATTTGACGGTCTCGTAAAAAGTCCAACTGCTGCGTTATGCTTCATCTTTCGTTATTGCGACGTACCGTGAGTACGTCTCATTCCTCAAGATTTGCAAGCCTTGCATTTGGGCCTTTTTACTTTGCCGTCCCAAGTATGACTTTTTACGAATTCATCAAATTCATTCCCTGTATCTTTATACCGCATATCTTTACTATTTTATTCCTATAATATCAATCAACCATATTGCCGATCAATAAGCCCTTTTTATTTTGCTATTGTTATTTATGCCTCGATATCATAATCTATCAGAACTGTCGGATAATATTATGCTTGCCGGTAATTGTGGCGGGGCAAAACCTTTAACACTTGATCCATGAGACGAAGATTGGGATCCGCTCGGATTTTTTTAATTTTCCATTATCTGTCAGGTGGAAAATGCAATGTAAACTTTTTCATATTTCATATTTTAATATGTCAATATAAGGAGTTATTTCCATTCTATAGAAACAATACATGCAAAACTTTCCTTATATTGGTGCTGTTGGGCCAAAGAGAGGCAGCAAATTGAAGACATTGTGGGGTACACGCGAGGCCGCAATAGCCGAACTCTCAACGGCAATGAAAGATGAAGCGGACCTTGTCGAGGATACGTTCAGGGTTATTGACAAAATCATAGTGCGCTTCGATTCCCGCCAGGCGGAGGATTCTTACGCCCGCGCCTGTGGCTTCACCTTGGCGAAAGCACGTAATCTTGCGCTTGGCTGCTTCAGTCTCGTTCTTGACGGCCTCGGGCAGGAAGCAGAAGCTCTTATGCGTCCCCTGCTCGAGGCTCACGAACTACTCGTATATTTCCGGCTTGAGCCCTCTGGAGTCGACCGTGCGCTCCAAGGGCGCCTGCCTCCCGCCGGCAAGATAGCCAAACGGATCAAGGGACAATACCACGATTTCAGAAAACACCTTAACGAGCATGCCTCTCATTTTGGCTTCAGTACGTATTCGCTTAGACACATACTCGACGGTAAAGAGCTCAAAATCCGGAAGGTCCAGCCCATGCTTCCGTTGGTTCTGCGGCGCAACGTAAAAACTGGTCAAGTCTGCCTTTGACCTTTGGCCCCTTTTCACACACCACCGCAACATCAGCTCCGGCTTTGTCTTAGCCTGGCATTCTGGTTGATATATTCAATATATTAACCTGATTCATCCTGATACGCATTTTATATATTTCTTTTGAATCAGATTTCGTCTGTGTTACGATCAGGTGATATTACGAACGAAATCCTCTCATGGCTACAGGACTCACATACATGGGACTTTCACCCCATAAGCCCTTCGGCCTTGGGCCAGGGGCCGAAGGGTTCACGCCAGCAAGATTTTATCTTGAGTGAATCATTTCATGGAAAGAGAGGTTTTTATTATGCCTGTTTTGAAATTCTATACGAACAAATTATTATTATCCGCCCTTGTTCTTTTTATGACCTCTTTTGGCTTGCCGGTTCTGGCTAGCTCCGAGGTACAATCTTCTGATGGAGCGACCATATATGTCTCCATCTATTCTAATGTTTACTCCGGCCCCAAGAAGGTACCATTTCAACTGGCAGCGATGTTAAGCATTCGCAACACGGATCCCAAATACCCTATTACGGTTTTGAAGGCAGACTATTATGATAACAATGGGAGGATGATCGAAAGATATATTGAAAAGCATATTGAATTGGGACCACTGACCTCTACGTATTTCTATGTTAAGGAATACGATGAGAGAGGTGGACCTGGAGCCAATTTTATTGTCAAATGGTGTTCCGCCAATAAAGTGAACAAACCAATCATTGAAGGAATAATGCTGGGATTAACATCCGGACAAGGGTTGTCCTTTATCTGCCCCGGGCAACCGATAAAAGAGCATGGCAGCCGGAACCCGGTTAAATGAATCAGCCACTTACTCCGGTAGCCGGGAGTATTACCCCCCAGCCCCCGCAACACCCGGCATGCGGGTCTCCTTCGGCAGGCTCAGGACAAACTCGCCCGGGCGTACCACAAAGCACTGCACAAGGATTTCTCAAATCTACACATCTTCGAAACCGGTGAGATTGAGTTGAGGACAAAAAAGCACCCCATGATTAAACAGCTGAGATGCTTTTTTGATTCGTAACGCTGTGTGCGTTGAACCCGGTTACTTAAGCGGCTTCACGGATCAGGGTCTCCCTGGTTTCCGCAACTTCCGTGCTCTCGATATACTCGTCAAAAGTCATAAGCCGGTCGATGACGCCGCCGGGGGTGATCTCGATAATCCGGTTTACCACTGTATTCACGAACTCTCGGTCATGGGAGGTAAAAAGGATAACCTCTTGAAATTTCAGCAGGCTGTCATTTAAGGACGTGATCGATTCCAGATCAAGGTGATTGGTCGGTTCATCCAGCATCAGGACATTGGATTCCGAAAGCATCATCCTTGAAAGCATGCAGCGAACCCTTTCCCCGCCTGAGAGCACGTCGATCTTTTTCTTGGCATCATCCCCTGAAAAAAGCATACGACCCAGGAAGGTCCTGGCGAAACTTTCGCCCTCCGTGGGGGGCGCGAACTGCAGTAACCACTCGATAAGGGTTTTTTCGCCCTTGAAATACACGCTGTGTTCCTTGGGAAAATAGGATGGGGTAATGGTGACGCCCCAGGAAAACGTGCCGCTGTCCGGTTTTATCTCACCGGCCAAGATCCGGAAAAGGGTTGTCTTGGCAAGGCTGTTTTTACCCATAAAAGCGATCTTATCCCCGTTGTTTACTATAAAACTTATATTGTTCAGTACCTTCTCGCCATCTATGGTTTTGGTGAGTCCCTTTACCTCCAGGATCACTTTACCGCAGGGCCGTTCCGGCTTAAAGGATATAAAGGGATACTTTCTCGACGATACGGGCATGTCCTCGATGGTGAGTTTCTCCAGGAGTTTCTTCCGCGAGGTTGCCTGCTTTGATTTGGAGGCATTGGAACTGAACCGCCGTATAAAAGACTTCAGTTCATCGGCCCTGTTCGCGATTTTCTTGTTATCCGCCTGTTTCTGTCTCAGATGCAGCCGGCTGGCCTGGTACCAAAAATCATAGTTGCCCATGTACACCGAGATTTTGCCAAAATCGATGTCTGCGATATGAGTGCACGCCTGGTTCATGAAATGACGGTCGTGTGATACCACGATGACCGTATTCTGAAACCTGTAAAGAAACTCCTCAAGCCAGGCAATTGACTTGATGTCAAGATTGTTGGTGGGCTCGTCAAGGAGCAGGACGTCCGGGTTTCCGAACAGGGCCTGGGCAAGGAGCACCCGGACCTTTTCCCCTCCCTCAAGTTCCCTCATCTTTTTGAGGTGCATCTCTTTGCTAATTCCCAGGCTGTTTAAAAGGACCGCGGCTTCAGTATCCGCCTCATATCCGTTCATCTCTCCAAATTCGGCCTCAAGCTCACCTGACTTGATTCCGTCTTCTTCGGAAAAATCGGGCTTGGCATAAAGCGCCTCCCTTTCCGTCATAATTTTATACAATTTTTCATGGCCCATGATCACCGTGTTTAATACTGCCTCCTCGTCAAAGGCAAAGTGGTCCTGCCTTAAAACCGCAATTCGCTCTCTGGGTCCCACTGAAACTGCCCCCGAGTCCGGTTCGATATCCCCGGCAAGGATCTTAAGAAACGTGGACTTTCCCGCGCCGTTGGCGCCGATGAGTCCATAGCAGTTGCCCGGTGCAAATTTTATATTGACATCTTTAAACAAAACCCTCTTTCCGTAGGAGAGGGTGACGTTGGTTGCACAAATCATTTTTTTCCCCTTTTCATTAAATAAAAAACCACAGGAATGGCTCCTGTGGTTTGAAGTAAGGCGGTATCCTATCATCTTTGGAAATTAAAGGGAATCTTTTTTTCTCAGGCCCTAAAAGGCAAAGCGGTCACAGCTGCCTTTGGCTCTTGCCCCCTCTCACGAGCCACCCCTCAAAGCAGCAGGGATTCCCGGCTGAAAGCACCTGCAGACTTGAAACGTGAGTTGTTTATGGACTATATTAAGTTATGTTTATAAAGGGAGTATTCTCATGAAAAGGGATCAGATAATCAGGATCATTCAGAAAAGGCTCGCGCTTGATGCTTCCGAGTTCCATGCGATTGAAAATAATCCCAGATTTCAGCGCCTGTTCGACAACGCCCTTGCCGCCTCCAGGTACAGGCTGGTGGCAGAGGTAATCGAATCCAGGGGCTGCCATTCGGGCCATACCGTGGGGCAGAGGATCATTTTTGATTCCA
>Ga0272442_10000806_pt1 | contig 49141 bp, 82 predicted proteins | sample SSMForm2O_FD_200262 | JGI IMG/M metagenome (GOLD analysis project Ga0272442, IMG submission 200262) | Marine sediment archaeal communities from Little Sippewissett salt marsh, Falmouth, MA, United States - SSM-Form-2O | ecosystem: Environmental > Aquatic > Marine > Wetlands > Sediment ... | reverse complement strand
GTATACTATATCTAATGACTTTTATATCGGTAACACACATCCTACTGATGCTATAGTATCAAACGGTATAATAAGTCAAGTAAATATTTATAACACAGTACTTTCAGAATCAACATTAAAAAGTATAAAGAAAAAACCTTACGATAATTTTTATTTTTAAATAAAGGAATAATATTTATGCAGTCAATAAACCTTTTTAGGAATCCAAATGGAGATTTTGAGTTAATATTCCCATTAACAGATCCAACTAATGTAGACGAGAGCTTTGTAAGTGGTAAAGCATCAGAACTTGATTCAAATACTATAATTATAATCTACCATAATGCTACCGCATGGACTACTGCTTCATTTTCCAGTGGTACTCCTGTAGAAATTGGTGGTTCAACTGGTGTATATCATATTACTATTCTAAATAGTTGGTTTACAGCAAGAGATGAAGATTATCCTATCTTTATAAAAATAGAAGACGATACAGCAACAAGAACATGGAGAACTATACCAATTATAATTGAAGGTAAGATAAAAGCTGAAAAATTAGAATTAGAAGCGGGTAATGTTAACCATCCATCAATGAAAGTTATAGGACTTGAACTTGAAAGTAGTACTGGACAGGAAGCATTTAATTTACGAGATCCCAATGGTTCAGGTTGTTTAAATTTATTTGCTGATGGTAATAGTTGTATAAATATAGATCAATATGATGATAGTTATCCAGGAATTTTAATTGGTGCTGAAGGTGATGCTGTTCAAATTTCATCATGGAATAAAAAAGGAGTATATATACAAGGTTTTGATGGTTCAGCAGTAAAATTAGAAGGATACGGGACTGAACCAGCTTTGCATATAACAGCAGAGGATAATCAAGATGCAACTAAAATTAAAGCAATTGGAACAGGTAAAGCTGTAAATATAGAAAATAATGATACAACTAATCCATCAATATATATTACTAATGCTGGTAATGGTAATGCTATAACTACTGAAGCTCAAGGAACTGGTAATGCAAGTGAATATAAATCTACTACTGGTTATGATATTAAAGCTAAAGAACTTACTAATATTTTAAGAAAAACTGATGATATAGATGGAACTACAGTAGAAACTTTACTTTCAATATTAAAAGCTTTCCATATAGGAAGATATAAAAAAGATACACCATCTACAGGACAATTAACAGTTTATAAAAATGACAATACTACACCTTTAGCAATTGTAACACTTACTGATACCGAAAGAACAAGAGATTTACCAGTATAAAAAGGATAAATAATAATGACAATACCATATAATAGATTATCCAAAACTACAACTAAAGGAATGATAAAAGATATTGATAATCCTTTAGATCCTTATATTATTTTCTCTCTTGGATGGTTTGAAGGTATACCTTTACAGGATGATACAATTACAGATCATTCTGAAAGAGCAAAAGCATTATTAATAGAACAATTTGAAGAATCAGAGAAATTAAAAGCTCTTGTAGGTGTGTATGTAGATCAAATACAAGATATAGAATTTACCATATCTGATATAATCAGCTCAAGAAACATAGAAAAAGCTACAGGAAATAGTCTTAACATAATAGGAGAAAGAGTAGGAGAATCAAGATCTTTTAGATCCGATACTGATTACAGAACAGCTATAAAATTTAAAATATATCTTAATACATCAAACGGAGAACCAGAAACAGTAATTGAAGCATTAAAAACATTTGCTCAAGCAAATATAATACATTATACAGAACCAGCTCCAGCAACTGTATTACTATATTATCAATCTGATATAATACCCCCATCAGGGCTTATACAAAAGATAGAACAGATTTCACCTGCTGGAGTAAAAATAATGATAGGATATATAAGTAATCTTGATAATGGATTTTCTTTTGATGGAGAAGGTGGTTATCCTCCTTATTCTAATACTGGAGGTTTTGGGGAAAAAAATAATAGTGGTGGTGGTCAATTTATGGAATTATTATCATAGGAGGTAATTATGGCAAAACCTGGAACAAAATTTCAATGGGCAACTAATTTAGTAGTAGACCCGTTAACAGGTGAAAATAATAGAGATGCTCCAGGAACTACTGAACAACAAAATGGTTTTGTTCCTGCTTTTGTTTACCCGTTAAGGCAATGGGTTAACTGGTTATTTTATATAGTTGGTTTATGGTTAGATTGGTTAGATACAGAATTAGAACCGCAGGTAAATACTAATGTAAGTAATATAGCTACCAACACAAGTAATATAGCTACCAACACAAGTAATATAGCTACTAATGTAAGTAATATAGCTACCAACACAAGTAATATAGCTACTAATGTAAGTAATATAGCTACCAACACAAGTAATATAGCTACCAAATCTACTAAAGATAGCGGAACTATGTATTGTAAAATTACTACATCATATTTAACTGTCCAGATTACTTGGATCACAACTTGGCAAAAAAATGAAAATGTAGTTACAATTACTTTACCTCAACAAATAGGAGTCTCTAATAGTTCAAGTTTAAGAATAGATTATAATGGGACACAATGGCCTTCTGAAATTATACCACCATCAGCAAGACATGTACCTTTTGCTATTGCTTCAAATGGTAATTATCATCTTGGAACTATAATAGTTCCAAGTAGTACAGCAGGACAATTTGTCTTTTGGTGTCCAGATTCAAGCGGTAATTTAGGAGCAAATAATTTTAATGTTGCTGGTAATAAAGGAATTTTAATATGTTCATTTACATATAATGTATAAGATAAATCCTCCCCAGTCTTTTGACTGCCTCCAGAGAACAGGGAATTTTAAAAATTTATTTCCCTGTTCTTTTTTTTTTGCAATAAAAACGCAATACATACACATAGTATATAGATATATTAAATTTTATTAATTTAATAAAAATAATTTCACTACTATCTAAATTCATCATTTTCTTATCTAAGTTATTAATATTACTATTATTATATTATTATTTGTAAAGTTAAAACTATTAATTATGTATATACTATGTGTACGTAATGCAAAAGTATTGCGTTTTTATATTGAAATTATTTATAAATTGTGTTATAATATATAATAACGATAACTATAAGGATTTAAAATAAGGAGTAAATCATGGTACAATTAACAGTAAACGGAATAAATACTGCAAAATTTAATTCAAAATTTGAAGCTGAAATAGTAGCAATAATATTCTTAAAATTAGATCCTTGTAGTATTGTAAAAGTTGATGATAAACAAGGTATTGTAGGATACAATAGAAATAATGTTATCTTTATATAAGGAGTTTTTACTATGGATAGACCAAAATCATTTAAAATTTATATGAAAGAAATAGAAAATAATAAACCTTTATCCAGAGATGAAGAATTAAAAATTATAAAAAAGATTAAAAAAGGTAATAGGAAAGCATTAAATACACTTATAAAAGCAAATTTAAGATTTGTAGTAAATGTAGCTTATAAATATAAAGGTCATGGTGTACCTGTATTGGATCTTATTAATGAAGGTAATATAGGATTGATAGAAGCTGCAAATTCATTTAAAGATAAAAATATTAAATTTATCTCTTATGCTGTATGGAATATAAGAAAATATATGATACAATGTATTGCAAAACAATCACACGTAGTTAAATTATCACCTCATTTTCCATTATTCGAAAAAAATATAAAAATTTTTATAAATAATTTTGAACAAAAACATCAAAGATATCCAAGTATAAAAGAAATTTCAGATAATTTAAAGATAAAAGAAAAGCGTATCGTTAACACTATAAAAATAGGTAGAAATGATGTATCTTTTGATAAATCAATTTCGGAAGATAATAATAATAATACATTAATGGATATATTTACAAATCAAAATAAAGAATTAATAGAAAATAATATATATATAAATTTATATAAAGAAGAATTAATAGAATTTTTAAATATTCTTCCAGAAAAAAAGAGATTAGTAATAATTATGTATTATGGCTTAGAAGATAATAAAAGTATGTATTACGAAGATATAGCAAATATTTTAAATATTACCCCAGAGAGAGCAAGACAGCGAAAAAACGAAGCTATTAAAGATTTAAGAGCAGAATATAATAAAAGAGAATTGAATGGGAATAGTATGGTAATAGAATTAAGATCAAAATATCTTAAAGAAAGGTCACGTATAGAAAAATTGTTAGGTAAAAATATTTAATTTTTTATATATGTAAATAATTGTATTTTATAATGGTGATAATAATTATTAATTAAAAAATAAAAATTTTTAACATTAATCAAATTTTTTGGTTATATTGTTTAGAGTAACTATTAATTTAAAACAGGACTAATTTCTTTATACTGGATTCCTCTTTAAATTTCTAAATATACAATAACCTGCTAAATCTTCTAATTATCCAGTATAAAGAAATATTTTTTATTATGAAACAAAAAATTAAAATAAAAAATTTATCTTCATTGTTATCAATACATCAAAGAAAAGTGTATTATTGGCAAACCAATATAATACATGTAGGTATTTTTCTTGATATGAGATTAGGTAAAACGAGACTCGTTATAATGTGTATAATGTTATATAAAAATTGTTTCCCTTGTCTTATCTTTACCCCTTATTCTGCAATCGCTGGATGGAAGGAAGATTTTAAAATATGTGGTATTAAAAAATATATACATATAAAAGGTACAAAAAAGAAGAGATTGGAATTATTAAATTATGGTATTAATAATAATATTAAATTTTTCATAACACATAAAGAATGTCATTTATCAATCGGAGAAGATCTTTCTACCATTAGCTGGGGATCTGTAATTTTAGATGAAAGTACTTGTATAAAAAATTATGGTACACATATATCTAATTATTTTACACAAAATTTTAGAAGTGTAAAAAGAAGATTTATACTTACTGGTACACCTATGCCAGAAAATGAACTTGATATTTATCAACAAATTCTATTTTTAGATCCTATGATATTTAACGATGTTACAAATTTTTATCATTTTAGAAATAAATATTTTAAACAAACAATTGATGGATGGAAACCTACTACTGAATCAAAAGAAATAATTGCAAATAAATTATCTAAATGCTGCTATGTGATGAGCACTAAGGATGCTGGTTTGTTTACTGAAAAAGTATATGAACGTAAAACTTTAAAATTAAAAACTACCACTATGAAAGCTTATAGGAATTTTGTCAAGAATTTTGTTCTTAAATTTGATGGTGAAATATATAAAGTAACTGATTGGGTATTAGCACAATTTACAAGTTTACGTCAATTATGTGGTGGATTCTTGAAAGATCCTGAAACTGGAATATATAAATTTATTGATAATTCTAAAGCTAACTTAATTATTGAATTATTACAAGTTGAATTATTAAATAACAAGGTATTAATATGGTGTGATTTTATTCATGAGGTAGATATGTTATCAAATTTACTAAATAAGAATAATATATCTAATTTAAAAATATATGGTACAGGAATCAAAAAACATGTAAGAGATTTAAGGGTAAAAAAATTTCAAGATAGTGAAGTAGATGTTTTAATAGGTAATCCATCTTGTTTTGAGGAGGGTACTACATTAAATAATGCAGATACTACAATCTTTTATTCTTCTCCATTAGGGGGGAAAAAAAGATCTCAAACTGAGAAAAGGATGAGCAATCCTTTCAAGAGAGAAGTAGATTTGATAATAGATTTAATAGCTGAAGAAACCATAGAAGAGAGAATAATAAAATCACATATAAGGAAAGAAAAAAGACAAACTTCAATGATTAATCTGATAAAATTTTTACAATATCAATATAAAATGGAGCTTAAAAATGATTGAAAAATTAATTGAACTTATTAATCAAGGTCATATTAATTGTAGTAATGTTTATTGTAATTATATAAAGATAAAATGTTGTAATTGTCCCCTTGATCGTAGAAACTATGGAAAATTATTAAAAGAACTTAAAAAATTACAGGAGCCTAAAAAAAAATGATAAGAACTGAGATTAAAATTAAAACAAAATTACCTACTAAAGAAACTATAAGACAAGCAGTATATAAACTCAAAGGTAGGTATTCTATTAATAATAATGGAATACCTTTTGTACAGAAAACCTTTAAAAGTATAGAGTATGGTATATTTTATATATTAATAGATAATATTTACATTATAACTAATAATATTTATAATAAAAGATTATTGTACCAAGAAAGATATGAATTTGAAAATTTTGATGATGTATTAAAATTCTTTAATATGGATAACTAAAATGCTTCCTTATAATGAATTATTTATAGATTCTGGTGTGAATTCAGGTTATGCATTTTTCACCAGAGACAGGAAAATCCCTATAAATGGTACTATATATGTTAATAAAAAACTTAGGAAAACTTTAGAAAATTATATAAAGTTTATGGGTATAGAATTTACAAATATTTTAAAAAATTTTAACCCTGTTTGTATTACAATAGAACATCCTGAATTTTGGAATGATTCAGAAAAAAGTAAAACCTCTGTAGAATCTGGAAGTTTATTACATAATGCAGCTAATGCTTATTCATATGCAGGAATATGTCAAGCATTAGGGTATAATTTTACTCTTGTTTATGCTCGTCAATGGAAAGGTCAACTGAGTAAAGAAGCTACTGAATATAGAGTAAAAGAAATCTTAGGGAGAACATTTAAGAATGATCATATTATTGATGCAATAGGGATAGGTTTATCAAAGGATAAAGATATATGGCAATTAAGAAAATCCATATAAAAGAAAAAATAACAGGAGATAAACAGTCTTCTTGGAGAATACCAAAAGATAAGAAAAGAAAATGCCCTAAATGTGATTCAAGTTTAATTACTGATGGAACTAAAGTATGGTGTTCATATAATGACTGTTTTTATATAACTTTATTTAGTGAGAATAAACATTTAACTACGTTTGATTGTTGAAAAAAGGGTTAATATTAAAATGATTAATAAAATAAAAGATCCTAAAATTATAATAAATAATATAAAAAAATGTAATAAATGTTCCCTATCTTTAGTGAGAAAGAGAAACTGTTTTCCAGTGGTAGGGAGGGGATCAATCCCAGCAAATATATTATTTATCGGTGAAGCTCCTGGAATAAGTGAAGAAATGATAGGAGAACCATTTGTAGGTCAATCTGGTAAATTATTGGATAAAATGTTAGAATCTACTATCGGTGATAATATTACTTATTTTATTACTAATTGCGTAATGTGTAGACCTACTAATACTAAAAGCGGTGATAATAGAAAACCTAATCCATATGAAGTAATAAAATGTTCATCAAATCTTATGAGCGTTTATAGATTAGTAAAACCAAAAATAGTTATATTTGTAGGCAGAACATCAGAAGAACACTATAAAAAAGAATTTAAGAATTCCATATTTTTATATCATCCAGCTTATCTACTTAGAGGAGGAGGTAATAAACATCCAGCATATCTTACAGAATTAAGTAAATTAAATAAACTTTCACATAAATTCAAAGGTGTAAAATAATGAATAAAATAAAAATAAAGAAAACAAAAGCAAAGAAAATAAAAATTAAAAGAGTAAAAGATTTAGGTATACCTGATGATTATTCCCTACAAAAGATAGGTATCACTCAATCATTGATAAGTTGTTATGTAGGCTGTCCCAGGATGTTTTTATTGTGTTTGAATAGATATTATAATATAGATAGTAATAAAAAATTCTCATTTGGAAATATTGTACATTTTTGTTTTGATAATATATATAGTAATGGATTAAAGGAGAAGGTGATTAAAGTATTATCAAGATATAAAAAAGAAAATAACGAGAAAATACGGGGTATTGATGAATCAGATCTTCAGTATGATATTAATGTTGCTCAAATAGTGATTGAAGAATATATAAAAAGATATCCAGAGGATTTTAAAAGTAAAATATTTACAGATGTAGAAAAGGAAGGATCTGTAATGTTAGATAAATTTAAATTAAATTATAAAATTGATGGTAAATTTACTAACAAGAAAAAAACTGAAAAATGGTTAAAGGAGCATAAAACCAAAGGAAGAATAACAGAAGAAAGTTTGATGCAGGTATTAACTTTTGATTTTCAGAATTTAATATATACTATCTGTGAAGAATTAAGCTGTAATGAAGAATTAACAGGAGTATTATATAATATAGTTAGGAATCCACAAATCAAACCAAAGAAAAAAGAACTAATTGAAAATTTTTACAAGAGATTGAGAAAAGACATAAAAGATAGACCAGAATTTTATTTCATTCGATTTGAGATACCATATACAAAAAAATCAAAAAATGAAGCTACTGAGGAAGTTATATCTATCTTAAAAGAAATAGATTATAAAATTAATGAATGTAGAAAAACAGGGAAAAATCACATGTTCTATAAGAATAGTAATAATTGTACTGGTTTATATACATGTAACTTTTTAGAAGCTTGCTCAAGTGGTGTATTAACAAATTATGAACAAAAAGAGAAATTATTTTCAGAATTAAAAACTATTAATTATTGAGGTTAATATATGACAGTTGTTAAAAAATTAAAAAAATCAAAGCATTCAGCAGTAAAGAAGAAATCTCCTGTAATTCGTAGCAGGAAAAAAATATCTACTGATATTTATACTCCTTCAGGATCTTTAAGTGATTACGCAATATTAATTTATGGTAGAGAAGGGATAGGAAAAACTACTTTATTAAGTCAATTCATGAAAGTTTATTTTCTAATGTTTGAAAATAATAAATCTTTTAAAGTAAGAATGGATTTAGTTTCAAACTGGGATGATTTTCTTGACTTTCAGTATGATTTAATTAATAGTGAGTATGATTTTAAAGGTATCTCTATTGATGGTGTTAAAGCTGCTTATGAACAGTCAATGTTATATAGTTGTAAAAAATATGGTATAGATCATCCTGGAGCTATGAATGATAGAGGCGATTCTTGGAATAAAGTAAAAAAAGAATTTATCAATCCTATGAGGGAGCTGTCAAACAGTAAATACGGGTTTTTAGCTTCCTGTCATGCTACTGAAAAAGAAATAATTAGAGTAGATGGATTTAAATATAATATGATTGCTCCAGATTTGAGCAAACAAGCTTATGAATTCTTTGTAGGAGAAATTGATAATGTATTTTATTACTTCTATGAAGATAATCAAAGATGGTTACAGATAACTGGAGATGAACACATAGTAGCAAAAAATAGAATGGATGAGAATTTTATTACTACAAACGGAGAAAAGATTTTTAAAATCCCAATGGGTAATAATAAGAAAGAATCCTTTAAAAATCTTATGAAAGCATTTAATAATGAACAAGAGAAACCATATTTACCAGAGATAAAATCTCATGTTGTAAAGAAGAAAAAGAAAAATAAAGAAAGAAGGTAAACATGAATTATTTATTAAAAAGAGTTTATTATTTTTCAGCAGCTCACAGAATATATAAAGTTAATGATATTATTGATTCTATACATGGACATAACTTTAAAGTAACTTGTAATTTTAAGAATGTAGATCCAGGTAATAACATAAAATATCATACTATATCTATTAATCATGAATATTTAGATCAATTAATTAATAAAATAATTAAAGATAAATATGATCATTGTTTATTGTTAGGTAGGAATGATCCTTTAATTAAGATATTAAAAAAAGATAAAATAACAATAATTTGTAAAAATCCTACACTTGAATTGATTTGCCAGACATTATATTTTAAAATAGCATCATTAAAAGAATTAACTAATAAAAAGATAGTATTAGAGAGTATTTCTTTATCAGATATACCTGGATCTGAAGTAAGTATTCATGAATCAAAATATAGAAAATATCAGGAAGAGAGGTAAATAAAAATGAATGAAGATTTTGAAATTCAAGTTGAAAAAATTGATGAAGCTGGATATTACCCAGCAATGACAGGATTATCTTTTAATAAAGATAAAATAGCTAATGATATGCCAAAAGTTGCTGAAAAGTTATGTAGTTGTGATTATGGACATAATAAGTTCATGGAACAGATAATTACTTGGTGGGTAATACGTGCTCCCAGATATTGGTGGCAGGAAGCAGATACTTACAGACTATCAAGTAAATCATCTCAAAGCACTATGCATACTATTTTAAATAATGAATTAACTATAAATAATTTTGAATGTAATGATATATTTAGTCATGAATTACTTAAATTAAATGCTGTAATAAAAAATAAAGATCTTGTATATTTAAAAAGACATTTACCAGAAGGTTTTATGCAAAAAAGAATGTGGATGCTTTCTTATAAAACTTTAAGAAATATTATCCAACAAAGAAAAACACATAAATTACCACACTGGAGATGTTTTATTGATAATATTATTAACCAAGTAGATCATCCAGAATATCTACAATAATTTAATTTTTTTACAATTAACAAAGGAGTGCATTAATGGCACAGAGTAAATTTAAAAAACGTCTTTCCGCTATGAAAGAATCCTGGAAAGAATCAAAGACACAATATGAATATCTTTTTGGAGATTCAAAGGTAGAGACTGGTAATTATTTTGTAAGACTACAAAAGTCAGAATTGACAGAAACTAAATCATCAAAAAAATTAGTAATAAAACGTGTATTCATCATTACAAAGGGTAGATTACAAGGTGTACCTATTTATGATATGATACATATTGAAACACCTAATGGACCTACTTATCTTAGAAAATGGATCAATGACATGGGTTTTGAATCTCCTCCAGATGATAACCCAGAATTGATCGAAGAGATTGTAGACGCTATTTCAGAAGAAGGGGCGGAACTGGAAGTATATGTAAAAAGAGATGGTGATTTTACAAATGTATCAATATTAAGCTTATTAGAAGATGATGATCCAGAGAATTCCGAAGAAGAAGAAGAAGAGGAGGAGGAAGAGAAAGAAGAAGAAGAAGAAGAAGAAGAAGAAGAAGAGGAGGAGGAGGAAGAAGAAGAAGAAGAAGAGGAAGAAGAAGAAGAGGATGAGCTTACAAAAAAATTAAGATCCTTTTGTGAAGTAAATATGAGTGATGAAGGTTATAATGATGATTGGGATCATGATATGATGGTAGAGCTTGTAAGTGGGTTCAAATTTCCTGAAGATGAATTAACAGAAGAAGAAAAAAATATGCTTATAGGTCTTAATATGCAATATTGTATTAAAACCAAAGCTAAAGCTAAAGCTAAATCTAAAGCTAAAGCAAAAAAAGAAACAGAAACAGAAACAGAAACAGATAAATCTAAAAAGAAAGGTAAAACAAAAAAGAATAAATCTTCAGAAGTAAAGAAAACTATTAAGAAGAAGATAAAAAAGAAATAAGATAAAAATAAAGATATAATTAAATAACTAAACCGATTGATATAATTATCAATCGGTTTTTAATAAAAAAAAATATGAAAAAAATAAAAACAAACTATAGATTATCATCATTTGATTATGAAACTACTGGTTTTAGTCCTTATGATGGTTCAGAGATATTTTCATATTGTATAGGATGGCCGATATTTAACAATAATGGTGATCTTATAGATTGTAAAGTAGATGTTAGGAGGATAGATAATTCCAATAAAAATACTAATATAGAGAATTTTGAGTATTTAAAAAATTATTGGTATAATACACAAATAGTAAAGATAATACATAATGTAAAATTTGAAATACATTTTACAAAAGCAGCAAAAATAGAGATACCTAAAGATACAATAATACATGATACAATGATAATGTCACAACTATTGAGAAATCTTAATCCAAGTCATGCTTTAGATCGTTTATGTGAAGAATTGTGTAGTTATTCAAGAGATCTTGACAAAAAAGTAAAATTAGCTGGTAAAGCATTAGGCAATTATCAAAAAATAGATAAAAATTTAATGTATGATTATCAAGTAGCTGATGGTGAAAGACCATTATTATTATATTTTACTTTTATAGAACAACTTAAAAAAGATAAAGCTTTATATAAAGATTATCTTAATGAAATAGAAGTAATAAAAGCTACCCAGCTTGAAGAGGAAAGAGGTATACTTCTACATTCAAATAATATAAAAAAATTAACAAAATGGTTAAATGAAGAACTTAATAAGATACCTAAAGATGTTTATAATCTTATAGGAGAATGGGTAAATTTAAATAGTCCTGATCAGTTAACAAGGTTACTTTATAGAAAATTAGGTTTTGATATATTAAAATTTACTGATAGTACTTTTCCTAAACCATCTACCGATAAAGATACAATTTTCGACTTAATGAATAAATACAAAAATCATGAAAAAGCTGATATATTTAATTTAATTTTAAAACAAAGATCATATACAAAATCGTTAGCATCTATAGAAAGCTACTTAAAACTTTCAGATAATAATTTAGTGCTGCATCCTAACCTTAATACTAACCTTGCAAAAACTGGAAGAAAATCATCATCAAAACCTAATCTACAAAATGTAAGTAAAGAATCAGGATTGAAAAATCTTTTTCCAGTTCCTCTGAGGGAATGTTTTAGACCGAGAAAAGGATATGTAATTATTCCTGTAGATTATAGTGGTATAGAAATGAGATTAATTGTAGAACATTCAAAAGAACCAGAATTAATTACAATGTTAAAGAAAAATCCTGATGCAGATCTTCATCACTTGACATTAGAATGTTTTCTGATGAATGATAAATTTATAAATAAAAATGATAAAATTTACAAAAGCGGAATAATAAATGCTAAAAATTTAAAAGAAACAGATAGAAAAAAATACAAAATCCATAGAGGAGCTTATAAAAATACAGGTTTTGGAATAGCTTATGGAGGAGGGAAAGAAAGAATATCAATTACATTAATGAAATCTATAGAAGAAATAGATATAGGTTTCGACAACTATTGTAAAAGGTTTCAATGTATAGCAAATTTTACCCATACTCAGATGGAACAGGTAAGAAAACATGGGTATATAGTAACAAGTTTTGGACGTAAATTATATGTACCAAGAGATAAAGCATATATAGGATCAAATTATCTTATCCAGGGAACAGCAGCAGGAATCCATAAACGTGGACAAGTAAAAGTTCAAAAATTATTATCCTCAAGAAAAATGTATAAAGATATTCATATAATTTTAGATGTACATGATGAATTAATGTTAGAATATCCGAGAAAATTATTAAAATATAAGGATGAGATATTACCGGAAATAAATAGAGTAATGATAGATATGAAAGAAATAGAAGTACCTTTAAGGACTGAATTTTCTATATGTACTACTTCATGGAATGATAAGGTAGATCTTGAGGTATTAGGTATATGATACATAAAGAGAAAATTAAAAGAAAGAAACCTATAAATAAGGAGAAGATTAAAAGAAAGAAAAGATCTGACTTTACGAGAAAGAAAATATTCAAAGATAGATTAAAGGAAGCTATAGATAATTCCGGTTATGATTTAAATTATATACTTAAAAGTGGTAAATATAAGAACTGTGCCATCAAATTTGTAATAGATAATGATATATTATACATGGAAAATATTTTAAAAAATACAAGTTTTTGTTTAAATAAAAGAACTTTTAATTATTATTTTACAAAATTGAAGGATCATAAAAATAAAGAAGAGGAAAGAGGTAGAAGATGGGGAGAATCGTTTTTTAACGATGAATGGAAAGAATGGGAATCATTTTTCAGAGGTAATCATACATATAATAATTACTACAGTAACAGTAGTAATTATAGATACGATAATAGAGATAAATATAATAATAGTAAATATAAACCATCTAATTATATATCAGAAGTAAAGAAACATGGCGCGGTTTTAGGGTTAAACGGTAAAGTAAAAAAATCAGAAATAAAAACATACTATAAACAAGCAGCTTTAAAATATCATCCTGATAAAAATAATAATTCTCCTGAAAGTTTAGAGATGATGAAAAAAGTAAATAATGCTTATGATTATTTCAAAAGGTTTTATCAACTTGATTAATAAAGAAAAAATTTCTGATATCACAAAAAAACTTATAAAGACTATGAGAAACGATTTAAATCATCATTGTCCAGAGGTGAGGATAAAAACATATTCAATAGATGAGTGGAATAAATTAATGAATAAATATACTCTCTTTAAAGTAGAAAAAACAAAAATAAAAGTAAAAAGGTTAAATAAATGAAAAGATCAGATAGGATTAAGATCATAAATAAAATTAGAGAAGTAATAGGTCTACCAAAACCTAAAAAAATTGAAGGATATTTCTCAAGGGTAGAGCTTTTAGAGATATTAGCTTACCTTGAGTTAAAATATAATATTGGAGATCAAAAGAATGAAAAAAAGAACAACACTTGAACTTTCTAAAAATCCATCATGTAAAGCATATGTTCAACATGGTTTTATTCCGAAAGATGAGAATAATTCTCAGATATTTGGGATATGTCCTTTTTGTGGTAGAGAAGATAACCCATTTTATGTTAATAAAACAACTAAACAATGGGACTGTAAAAGCTGTGGTAAAAGAGGAGGATTTAAAATATTTTTAAAAGATATGGTAGATTTATGTAAAGATAATTTTAAAGGTAAAATAGCTATAGACTTATCAAAGAAAAGGAATATAAAAATAAGTACTTTAAAAATTTTCAATACTGGTTATAATTATATAACTGGTAATTATTGTTTTCCATTATATTATGCTGATGGTCAATTAATAGATATCAGAATATATGATGGAAAGAAAATGAAATCTACTGCTGGATGTAGTTTATGTCTAATTGGTTTAATAAAATCTTTACCGGATAATATATACATTTGTGAAGGTGAATTTGATACAATGATTATGCAAGAAATAATCTGGAATCTAAATATAAATGGTATTGCTTTAGGTATCACTGGAGCAAATGTTTTTAAAGGGGATTGGCAATTATATTTTAAAAGAAAAGATGTAACAGTAATTTTAGATAATGATAAAGCTGGTAAAGAAGGATCTATAAGGATTTTTAATATTATTGCTAAAGTAGTAAATAATATAAAATTTGTAAGATGGAATGATAATAAGAAAAAGGGTTATGATTTAGGAGATCTGTTTAAAGATTTCAAGAAAAAATATGATAAAACATATAATTATATACTTAAAATATTACATAAATACCCAAAAGGTGTTGATAGTGAAGAAGATTTAGAAAATAATAAATATGATGATACTGGAGAGTATGAAAAGATAACACCAATAGAACATAAATTTACATATGATGGAGAAGGTATAAAATCTGAAGAGGTATACAAAATGTATAAAAAATATCTTCATCTTCCAACTACTGATATAATAGATTTTCTTTATGGTTCTATAATAGCTAATAGATTAAACGGGATTCCAGTGTGGTCTTTTATAGTTGCTCCTTCTGGTTTCATTAAAACAACATTTATTAAAAGTATTTCAGGATCACAAGACATACATGAAGAGGATAATATGTCAAGTGCTGGTTTAGTTAGTGGATTTACAGGAGGTAATAAGAAAGGTGAACATGATACAACAATTGATAATTCACTTCTTCCAGAGTTGAACGGTATGACATTGGCAATACAGGACTTAACAAGTTTACTTACAGATAGACCTGAGAATAAAGCTAAAACTTTTGGAATATTGAGAAGTTGTTTCGATGGTTCATATAAACATAGATTTGGTAATATAAAAAGAGTTTATGAAAGTAAATTTGGGTTAATAGCTGGGGTAACTCCTGATGGTCTTAATATTTTTAATGATGATAAAGCTTTAGGGGAAAGGTTTATCTCTTTTGAGATGAAACTACCAAAAGAAGTAAAAGATGAAGTAACTTTTATCATGAGAGCTATGGATAACGCTACACATGAGAATACAATCAAGGAAGCTCTTAATAAGATAGGTACTGACTGCCTTAATTATGATTTTATTGGTAATATAAAGGATGTATCAATCTCTGAAAAGATTAATAAAAGAATAGCTTATTTATCATTATTCATATCTATAATGAGAGGAAAAGTTGAATATGATAAATATACAAAAGAGATTTTTAGAAAAGCTCAAAGAGAAATTGCTACAAGATTATCAAAACAACTTGTAAAATTATTAAAAGGTATATGTTTATTTAGAAGAAAAAGTAAAGCTACTATAGAGGAATATAAAATATTAAAAAAGGTTGCTATTAGTTCTATACCAGAAGAAAGACATGATCTCGTATACGCTTGTTATAAAAATAGTACTGATGGTAAATATACTCCCAGAGTAATGACTACACTTAGCGGTATAAGATTAAGTTCTACTGTGTGTGCTATTAATGCAAGAAAATTGTCTATGTTAGATGTGTTTATTTCTCATAAAAATAAATATGAGGATTATGGGGAATTTTCATTTAATAGTGATTTTGTAAATATTATAAAAGAATGTAAAATTTATTAACAATTATCAGGAGTAAATTATGATAAAATTAATCAAGAGAGAAAACCCAAAGAAACCTTTTCCGAAGTTGATGAAACATATTAATGAAAATATGTATGTGTGGTTTGAGGAAGAATCTACAGGTTTTGTAGATTATATTGAGTTTATAAGTCATGGTAAGGATGTACTTAAAAATATTAATATTAATACCATAAAAAGAGGTTTTATGTCTCAATCATGGGATATGAAAGATTTTGAAGATACTGATAATATAATAGACAATGTTTTACAAAAGAGAAGATTAAAAAAGAAAAGAAAACCTTTCCCTAAATTGAAAAAACATAATGATGAATCGCTCAATATCTATGCGTGGTTTGATAATGCAAGGAAGTGTGTTTTAGTATATAATGCACATAATAATAATAGTACAATAACTAAAAACTTAGATATATATAATGTTTATGATTTTAAAGATACTGATGATGAGTTAATTTTCAATTTTCAAGGTAGAGATGAAAACGAAGCTATTAAAGCTTTAAGAACTGATAATAATTCTATTGATAATTGTCTTGACATTTATGATGATGAAGGAGAAGATTAAAAAAATGATTAGGAAAATAAAAAAAGTAAAAAATAGTAAGGATTATAAATATATCCCTGAAGGTGATCTAAGGAAAATTTGTATTCCTGTTTCAAACATCATTCCTCTGAAAAACAATCCAAGACATAATGATAAAACAGTTACGGAACTTGTAAAGGTTATCAAGGATATAGGATTCAGGAGACCTATAATCCTTAATGAACATTATGAAATAAAAGCCGGTAATACTGCATATAAAGCAGCATTAAAATTGAAAATGCCATTTATTCCAGCAGTGAGAACCAGTTTTGATAATAAATCTGATGAATGGAAATGTGTTTTAAGTGATAATAAAATAGGTGAAAAATCAGAATGGGATCTTGAAGTATTGAAAAAACTCATAGATTCTGGTAAAATCCTTCCAGAGATGCGAAATACAGGTTTTACGGAAAAAGAGCTTCTAAGTATCCAGGAACTTAAAGAAAAGTCTTCCTGTGGTCTCTCTGGAGCTTCTAATGTGAATTCTAAGAATAGGATGTTGGGTAAATTGCTGAATAATCTTACTAAACATGAATTTGATATGGATGATAAAGATTTTAGTTATCAAGATTTTAATCCCGAAAATGAAATTATATCGGCTTATAAAGTTGAAGAAGGTGATGAAAAAATGGTAGTTTTTTATCAAAAAACTAAGAAAAAATCAACAAAAAAAGTTAAAAAATCTAAGAAAAAGGTTAAAAAGTAGGATTTTTTCAATGAAAATTATCAATAAAAAGCGCAATAAAAATGCATTACGTACACATAGTATGTATATATAATAGTAACTAATTAATAGTTTTAACTTTACAAATAATAATATAATAATAGTAATATTAATAACTTAGATAAGAAAATGATGAATTTAGATAGTAGTGAAAATAATAGAAAAACATTGAAAATAAGCTATTTTTGTAGTAAAATATATAAGAAAACTATGAAAATTATACTGTTTTTCTATAAAATTATACTCTTTTTTCATAAGATTTTAATTATTATTTATCACAATAAAAAGTATATGTGTATATTATGTGTATATAGTGCGTTTTTATTGCGTTTTTAAGGAGTTTGTTTTGAAGTATTTTATTCATGCCGGGAATTCGGTAGTAGGTATTAAATATAACAACAAAAATGGTGTAATGAGTATAGGATCATATAACAGATTCGAGACTGTTATATTTACCATACTTCATCATATTTGTGGTTATGAAAATATAAATAAATATAGAAAACAACCTCAAAGAAATAAAGTAAGATATGATATAAAAGTATCTTTAAATAAATACTGTAAAATAGTTGAAAAACTAAGAGAAAGTTATGTTTTACAGGAAACAAAAACTTTACATAGAGTAATGAGATAGGAGTTATTTATTTATGATTTTAACAGGACATGAAATTAAAGATAGGATAGGTACTGATATAGTTATAAGACCATTTAATGTACATCAATTAAACCCGAATAGTTATGATTTAAAACTTCATGATAAGTTAATGGTTTATACTAAAGCTTGTCTTGATTTTAAAAAAGATGATTCAACTAAAATTATTATAATACCTGAAAATGGTTTAAAATTATATCCTGGTAGATTATATCTTGCACGTACTGCTGAATGGACTGAAACTTATAAATTAGTACCATCAATTCAAGGTAAATCTTCTGTAGGTAGAAAAGGAGTATCTATTCATGTTACCGCTGGTTTTGGTGACATTGGTTTTAAAGGATACTGGACTTTAGAAATATTTTGTATACATCCGGTTATAATCTACCCATACATGAAAATATGTCAAATTAAATATCAAACTATTTTAGGGGATTATGGTGAAGGGTATCAAGGTAAATATCAAGATCAAAATTCAATTCAATCAAGTAAATCATATCAAGATTTTTAAGGATTAAATAATATTATGAAAGCAATATGTCCTAATTGTGGTACTCACTCTTTCCAACATTGGAATTATGGGTTTACTCATAAATGTCATGTTTGCGGGACAGTTTATAATACAAAAGATTCTACCTGTTAAATAAAATGTATTAAAATTAACTTTTAGTAAGGAGATCTAAATGATTATAAGTAGATATAATTTAATGGCTCATAAAATGTCGAGACAAGATAGAGGTATCCCTATGTTGGATAATGTACATTTTGAAAAGGATGGTACTTCTATTGCAACTAATGGTCTCGCTGTTATTGTTGTAAGTCCTGTTACTGATAAAATGAAAGAACATGTAATAATACAAGATAAAGATACTATTAAATCTGATATTACTATAAGTGCTGAAAGTGTTAAGGAAGCTCTTAAAAGTTTACCAAGAGATACGAAGTATGCTGGAGTGCTTGAACATTGTGTTATTGAAAAGAAAACTAAAGATAAAACTGTAATAAAATTCTCTGACGGTAAACGCAGTAAATCACTCGAAGCAAAAGTATATAATAATGAATATGCTGACTATCGAAGTTTTATTAAAAATTCGTATAAGAATAATAAAACTAATATAAAAACAGCTTTCAATTTATCAAGATTATTATCTGTATTATCTACCATAAATGAAATATGTCCTGATACTTCATATAGTACCCCTGTTTTTATAGAATTTAATGAAGATGGTAATTTAATTTTTAGATGTACTAATATGAAGAACAGTCAGCAGGTGATAGGATTAGTGAGAGCTTATGATGGGTTAGAGGGTAAAATTCCAGATTTAACAGAATGGGAAAAAAGAATCTTACATTGTCCTGAATCTTCTAAACCTAAACCTAAAATTAAAAAAATAAGAAAAACAAAAATTAAAGATAAAGATGATATAATTATATTTAGGAAATCAAAAAAAGGAGAAATCAAGAAAAAGAAATTTATTAGAAAAATGAAAAATAGATTTAACAGAAAGTTAAGAACTAATGGAAAAGAAAAAAAAGAGTAGGAGCTATACTTCATCTATTAAGAAAAATAATAAGAATAAAATAAAACTATTAATTGATGAAATAGAACAAAAGAATAATACTATTGAACAACTTAAAAAAACAATTAAAAATTATGAAGAACAACTTAAAATTAATGCAAAGGAGTTAGAAAATGATTAAAGTTTATTTTGCCATATATCTTGTTTTAATAGATAAAGGAAATGTTCTACTATCTAAAAGAAAGAATACAGGTTATCAAGATGGTAACTTTGGTTTAGTTGCTGGACATGTAGAGGAAGGGGAAACAGCTTTTGATTGTATAATTCGTGAATCATTTGAAGAAGCTAATATTAATATTAATGAGCATTCTCTTAGAGTGGTTAAAATATTACATAGAATAGCTAAAGATAGGACATACATAGATGTTTTTATAACAGCAAACGAGTATACAGGTATCATAATAAATAAAGAACCTGATAGATGTGATGGTTTAATATGGTGTCCTGTGAATTCACTACCTAAAAACTTAGTACCGGAGGTTAAATTTGTACTTTGTGATGTAGATGATGGTAAATTTTATAATACTTTTAAATGTGAAGGAGTTAAATAATGGACTTGTACAATTCATTTAACAAATGGGAAGCAAAAGGGAAAAAAGTAATGATGGAGAAAAAAGTATTTTGTGAATGTTCATCAGATACTAAAGCAGCTTTCATAGCTGAAAGATTAAATATTGCTGCTAAATCTGAAGCTGTTATTTTTAATATCTCTAAATGTGGAGCAGTTAATAATGAATCTAAATATATTGATATCTCTAAATGTAGAGTATGGGTTAAAGAGATAAAGGATATATTTGATAAACATATCAATTCCAAGGATTAATTCTTTCTCCAGGGTGAAAAAATAATATATTTAGAGGGGTTATTTACTTATGGCATTAAAAACAAGTGAAATGAATACTGATTTAAAAAAGTATCGTGATGGATGGGATAAAATCTTTAAGAGAAAAGAAGAAGAAAAACCAGTTCTTAAGATATTTTGTAATAGATGTAAATATCTAAAAATAAATGAAAAAGAACAGACTCTTATTTATTATAAAACTAAAATTATTGTATTTCATTATTGTTTAAAATATAATGAAATTTTATATCATGATAATTACCACCCTAAGATTATAAAATGTTCTAAATGTAGAAAAGAGGTGAAAAATGAAAACAGTATATAAAGCTAATGATGGAACTGAATTTACTGATAAGAAGAAATGTATTAATTATGAGAGTATAGTAAAAGAAAAGAAAACTTTTTATAATGTCTTTAAAAATAAGGTAGAGGATTTAGATAAATTTATCGAAAAAAATTTTAAATCTTCTTATCGTTTTGTAGATGATATAAGTGATTTTTTCTATCATGCTGATGATTTAGAAAATTATAAAGAATATTGTAAATTACTACGTGAATTTATTGATATATATGAAAACTATATGAACGTTAAAAATAAAAAGGTGGGAAAATGAAAAGTAAAAACAGTAAGGCAGATTTCAGTAAGACTTCTAAAGAGGAGTTATTCAGGTTAATTAATAAAGCTAATGATTTAGTTAGTAGATGGACTGAAGCGGTTATAATGATGGGAGCTGAATTATTTATAATTTATCCTCAACATGAGATTTTTAAAGACAATTATTTTGCGAAAAATACCCTTATATATATACTAAGGAGAGCGAGAAAATTATTAGAAGTGTGTTTAATTAAACGTGTTATAATTGAATATAAAGATGGAAGTGTAATGGAACATACTCCAGATAAAATTGAAAAGCTCAGTAGATCATTAGAAGAAAAATAACAAAATCTTGTAACTTTTTATTATATTTAATATTATGAAGGTCTTTTATATTAAAAAATGTGAGGTTTAAATGAGACGTGGTAGACCTAATATAAAGGTTACAAGAAAACAACTTGATAAAGCTTATAGACTTTACAGGAAAGGAAAACTTTACAAGGAGATAATTAAAAAACTTGACATTTCACAATCGTTTTGGCAAAGAAATAAGAATATATTCGATGATTACTTTCGTCAGCAAATTGAAAAAGAAGAGAAAGAACACTCTTTTAAAAGGGGTAGGGGACAACCTAAAGGTAACAGAAAGTTTACTTTAGAGAAGAGAAAACAACTACTTGAATGTCTTGAACATGATATTTCTCTCAGTGATGCTGCAAGAATTGTAGGGGTACATAAAGATACTGTATATAATTGGTGTAAAGAATATCCCTCATTTAAAAGAGAAATAGATACGGCAAGAGATATAGGGATCAAAGGAATCAAAAAAGCTCTTTCAAAGTCTGCTAAGGGAGGTTTTATAATGGAAGTAGTCACGAAAGAGTTTATTGATTCCAAAGGTAAGGTACTTGCTAAAGAGAGAACAAAGAAAAGAAAGTTTATCCCAGCTAATGTAAATGCACAAACTTTTATACTCGTAAATAGAGCTGGATGGTCAAAAGATTCAGAGTCTAAAGGTTCAGATAATAAGGGTGATATCTTGAAAGCTTTAGAGAATGCCACTGATATTTCAGAAGATAAATTAAAGGAATTTGACAAATGAAAAATAAAAGGGAATATACAAATATCAATTTAATTGATATTAAAAGCAGTGTTGAATTAATTATAAATAAAGTTAGAAAAGAATTAAAAGAAAATAAAATAAGCATAGAGTTCAGAGAAGATGAAATGATTATACATATTTATAAATCGTTTGTGTGGTTTCATGAAGCTATCTCTTATAAAGAAATTGATAATAATAATATATCTTCAAAACTTATATTAGATTCTGCTATTAATAGATTGAAACAACTACTTAAAGAGTAGAGGAGTTTTACAAATGATAAATAAAGAAAAAGCAAAAATAAAATTAATAATTGCAGGTAGTAGAGATTTTCATGATTATTCTTTACTTAAGAAAGAAGTAACTATATTCACTAAAGAATATAATAATAAAGATATTATTATTGTCTCAGGAAAAGCTACAGGAGCTGATGAATTAGGAGAAATCTACGCATTTAGACATTCCATTGATTTAAAAACATTTCCTGCTAATTGGAAAAAATATGGTAAATCTGCTGGATTTATTAGAAATAATAGTATGGCTATTTTTGCTACTCATTGTATTTGTTTTTGGGATGGTAAATCTAATGGTACTAAAGATATGATAGAAAGATGTAAAAAACATAACTTAAAATATAAGGTAATCAGGTATGAATAAAAAATTTAATCCAGGTGATTCAGTGGTAGTTGTGACTGAAAGTGGAAACTTTGTAGGTATTGTTTCAATTAAGCAATTAGAGAATCCTGAACCTGATTTCGTAACAGTAGATATAGAAATGAATGATGATAGAGATAGATCTACCATATTAGTACATATTAGCTATGTGTTTGATGCTTGTATAAAATGTTATGGTAAAGGTAATCTTGATTTAGGAAGCGATATTTTTATACCATGTGATTGTTGTGATGGTTCCGGTATTGAAAATAATAGTTGACTTTCTCATTATTTTAGATTAAAATATAAAAGTACCTTTCTGTGTGGTTAGGGTGGGATCAGGGAGTATAGCCGTTAAATAAAATTTACTCCCTGATCTTTTATAAAAACTTATCATGAGTATATCAAAAATGAAAAAGAAATCAACTGAACTAACAGAAAAAGAAAAACAGAATTTAATAGATTATTGTTATGGTAGATATTGTAGTGTATGTGCATATGAAGAACAATGTATTGAAATACGATATTCTTTAATTAATTCAATAAAAAGAAATGAACTATTTGAAATAAATCTTCTTCCAGAGCATATTGAATATAATATCAATAGAGATTCTGTTATATCAACTTTATTATGAAAGGATTATTTAGGGTGATTACAGATAATTTGAATCCAGATATTAATTTATGTGATTCATGTAAAAGACAACCTGAAATACCAAAATGCTTACCAGATGATTATTATGGTATTACTTTTGGTAGTGATATTGAAGGAGCAAAACCAAATAATGATAACGTGGTAGAATGTATAAACTATGAACCATAACCTGTAATTGTGTACGTATATTTGTTATAATGGAGGTTTATTTATATGTAGAGAGCTTTTATTTTGTGTGATGTAATACCAAATATGGGGTAATGAATAAAGATTAGGAGATTGTACACGTACTGCAATCATTGACTTTCAGGTAGTCACCTAATCTTTTTTATTTTTATATAGACATTTTTTCATTTTGGGGGTACAATTTAATTATCAGGAAACATCAACCAAGGAGAAAAGGTATGAAAAAATCAGAAACAACACAGTTAGAAGAAACTCTCGAGAAAGCAGTAGAGACTTTCCGTAATTCAGCAGATTATTTTGAAAAAGAAAAAGCGTTAGACACTATAAATGAGATTAGTGTTGAGCTTGATGCTTTAGGTGTAGAATTAAAATATCAGAACATATTTGATGTTTACGGTTACTAATAAGTATAACAAGGAGTACACGATGAGTAAAAAAGAACTATTTGAAAAACTACTAAACGAGTACAAAGAATACGCTATAGAACTCGAAGGATTGGCTCAACTTGATGATCCACGTGTTAAAAATGGATATCGCGCTTTAAAAAGCCAAGTTGACATAATCATTGCTGAGTTGGAAACCAAGATAAGTTGTACTGATGAGGCTTAAATAGCCGAAACCTTCTCAATATTTCTGAGAAGGTCTACAACATCAACCAGGAGAATAAAATGAGTTTTAAAACAAAAACAATAAAAGACTTGAAAAGTAAAAAAGGAACATTTATTAGTAAAGGTAGTGATATTTTAGCTACATATGATCAAAATAAAAGAGCTGTTATGATTGAAGAATCTGATAAAATTATCTATATCCCAGCATCAAAAGCATATAATTATTTAAATGGTTTTAAAAAGGAACCTTCTATAACAACTATGGAAAAATGGGCAAATGATGGTATTGCAAAAACAATAATTGGTACAAAGATTGAACCTGATGGGTATGATAATAAAGGTATGCCATCTTGGTTTATAGTGGTAGGTATTATTTAGTATAAATAAATAATTATTATATTGACATTTTCAGAAAATAGCAGTACAATTAAATTAACATAAAAACAATTTAAAATATTCTATAAAAGGGATGGGGATGGAAAAGCAAACTTTAAAAGAAAATGAGTTGTTTGATATTTTAGTCTCACAAGGATTCTGCCCGTACAAAAACAAGCAATTTATAAAAAAATATGCAGGACTGCTTATTGATGATCTTAGTGATGAATGGGAAGAAATAGAGAGATTGCATCCAGACGAAAGAGCAATCTGTAACCTACCTATATCATTAGAAGGGTATAAAGGTAATGTGTATGTTAGATATGGTAAAGGCTATGTGTTACCGGATGGTGTATCTTTTGATCAAATAACAAAAAAGTTTATTGTCTGTGAAACGATAAATTAAACCTTAAATACAAACAATAATCCCCTACTTTCTAAAGGAGTATATTATGGGATCAATACCAGCAGCTTGTGAAGCATGTATGAATAGATATATAGGTTTTCATAGTACTTCACCTATTAATTGTGCTTTATATGGTGGGATAAGGAACGCTTCATGTCCTAAAAAGTTATTCATCAATTCAATGGAAGATGATGATATTAAAAAATCAAGTAAGTTAACACATATAGATGAAAGAACTAATTATACAGGTAGATATAAATTACAGCCTATAAAGTTTATAATGGGAATAGGTAATAGAAGAGATCCTGAAACACACATTAAAAAGTATATCCCTTTTATGGGAGGTAGACCTAAAAGAGATCAGGTAATCAATAATGATGATGTATTGAATCTTACAATAACATTGAATACGGCAAAGAATTTTAAAAAATTAATAGAAACAATTTAACATTTAAAAAGAAGGTAACAATGATAACAACAACAACAACATTTAATATTACTCCTGTAAAGAAAGAAAATAGTAAAGAGATTCATATTGTTGATAGGGACCACATTTTAAAGATTTCCTTCTCCAGTGATTGCGGTTTATTTCGTGTATTGGATTCTAATAACTGTAATATCCCGTTCTATAAAGATACTAATCAGTTATTTGAACAATTAATCGGATATTATAAAAATAAGGCATGGAGTGTATACAGTAAAATTAAAGCTTTTCTATTAGAGGATTAAAAAAAAAATAGCTTTATAACTTATTGTAAATATGTATTTTGTAAACATATAATAATTTTCTTGTACACATTCTCCTAAAATAGTGGTATAATTAATATAAGGTTAAACACTAAACAGGGAGATAAAAATGGAAAACACAATAACAGTAAAAGCAAATATAACGAATGAAATGAGTAAATTAAACGATTACTTTGATTATTGCATCAGTGAAAAGTTTGACAATGTTCCTCTTGAAATAGCAAAAAACAATGAAAAGGTTTTAGAAGAAAGTAGAGTAACACTTGAATCATTACTAAAAGGTCAATATTAATCTTAACCTTAACCTGGAGATTGATAAAATGGAAGAAGGAAAGAAATTAAAATTTTTGAATAAGATACAAACTGAAACTGCATTAGCTTTATATAGATCAAAACCTAATTTAAATACATGTTTATCCCTAAAAGCTTATAATATTGAGGTAGATGTATGGATAGATAATTGTCAAGCTATTGCTAATATTCTTAATGCTGATTTTGATAAATTTATGGATCTTTGCAGTAAAGGTGGTAAATAATGAAAATAAGTGAATATTTTAAAGAACTTGATGAAAACAACAAAAGAATGAGACAACTACTTGAAGATTCACAAAAAGCTATAGAAAAAACAAAAAAATTAATAGAAGAAAGTCAACCTAAAACAAAGGAATAACTCATGCCAGAAACTACACTATTTAAAAAAGTAGAATGTTATGAAGATTCAAATGGTAATCTTCATAAAGTCGAAAACAAGAATGAATATATAAAAGCTGAAATAGTTAATTCTATTGCCGATAGTTTTGCAGATGACCACTCTATTGAAATTGATTTTGAATCTTGTAAAATTATAGCTCAAGCAGTAATGGAAAATAAGTCAAAAATAATACAATTACTTCAGAATCAGAATTCAGAAAAAAAATAATAGTTGATTTTTATCATTTTTTAGGTTAAAATATATAATGAACGTTTAATTAATTTCCTGTATTATTCGGGTATGAGAAAGAGTAGGAGGAGTATTAAATACTGATTTTGAAGCTAAATGCTAAAGAATCTATTTTTTAAACTCCTCCTACTTACTTTATAAGGGTGAATATTATGAAAACAAAGCTTATTTATTTATTAATATTGATTATTAACGTATTTAAGCTTTACAGGATAAGATCTATAAGATATCTTGTGTATAACTTAAATTATTATATGATTGGTAAGAAAGGTAAATATAAGAATGAAAAAAGACTATAACAAACTTTTAAATACATATGAATATGAAGATACTATTCCAGAATTAACAATGAGAATAGCGTTTATTATCCTCATTCATATTCATATTTGGTTTTTATTGGGAGGTAATTAATAAATGGATAAACAAAGGATTTTAGAAGCTTCTACATATCAGAATTATGTAAATAATGAAACTGGGATAGGTTTTGTAATAAGAACCAAAGATGATTATTGTGAATGTTTTTATAATAAATCATATTCGAGTATTACTATTATCATTAAAGGTTCCGATTCACCTAAAGATTTTTTTGGTAAAAGAGGAAACCTTCATTATTTCGATTATAATGATGATGGTATACATGATGGTTTTCAGAATAGTTATGATAAGTTAGAGGAAAAAATATTTGAATTTATTAGTAGAATTTTTAATAATATACGTAGTAAAATCTGTAGTGTTAAATCGTTTAACGTAATTGGGTATTCAAGGGGAGCAGCAATAGGAACAATTTTATTAAAGTCTCTTGCGGAATGTTTCTGGAAAAGTTTTACATATAACGGTATTCTATTTGGTTCTCCTCCAGTGGGGGATATTGACTTTAAAGATAGATATTGTGAATATGGTAATATTAATCTTCTAAGGATAGTGAATGGTTATGATCTTGTAGCTACTTCCAGGTTATATAAAATGGTAGATCTTGTACATGTTGGAAGAGAATTAGTATTACCAAAAAAGTTTTGGCATAGATTACCACATTTAAGAATCAAAGATCATATGTTTCATAGATATATTGAATCAATCCACAAACTTTAAATTTTTATGTTGACAATTAAGTAAAAATTTTATAAAATAGTATAAAGAGGTTATTAATGAATGATGTTATTTTAAAACAAAAAATGGTTATAGTTGCAGAAACATATATACAGAAACCTAATGATCCTTATTTTAAGAGATTCTCTCCTGAAGCTCTGGAAGGAATCAAAAGACTCGCTGCATCATTGAAAAAAGCAAGAGAAGAAGGTAAAATAAAATAGGAAAGGTTATTATGATTATAGACTTATTAAGGTATAAAAATCGAATGAATGGTACTTTAGGGATGCTCATGATAAATGGTCAATTTTCTGTTTATAGTTTAGAAAATGGAATTTATCAAAGAAGAATTCCTACAGGAATATATCAAATTACTCTTAGAACATGGGGAGGATTCCATAATAGATATAAGAAAAAATTTGATTTTCATAAAGGAATGCTTTGGATTAGAAATGTCCCGAATTTTAAGTATATATTAATTCATACAGGTAATAAAATTAAAGATACTGGAGGATGCATACTTACTGGTATGGTGTCCGATTCTGATGCTTACTATTTAACCGATAGTACAATAGCATATAAAAAGTTTTATAAAACAGTGATTCAAGCATTCAATAAGAAAGAGTTAGTTTATATTAACGTTCAAAATATAGAAAGGCAGGAATAAGATGGACAAAACATTAAAAGTATGGATAATTGCAATTACAACTTTATTTGCATTCTTATTGGCTGAGATGTTAAGAGCTGAACCTATAATTTCATCAGAAGATTATAAGAAAGATTATAGCAACGATTACTCATATTCTACAGATTCTACTATTCTATATGTTCGATATACTACTATTGATTTTTTAGGTAATGAGACAATAAAAGATATATTTTGTAAGAAATTCATGAAAGTTGGTAATGTTTTTAAGTATACTATGATTGATGGTTCAAAAGGTTTCGTTTCTCCTGGTGATTTTAGCTACAGATTAAAAATCAATGAAATCAGATATGACAAGATCAGAGAAAGCAAATTTATAGAGAAAATTAAACAAAATTAGTCTCTTAGATCTTCTTATGTGTGGTAGCTCCTTAAGGTTTATATAACTTAAGGAGCTTTTTTATATTATATTATATTATATGAGATTATCTGATAAGCAAATATGGTCAATACTTCGTTCAACTGCAAGGATAAACATTTGGCATGGTTCAGTAAGAGCCTCTAAAACATATGCTACCCTCATAAAATTCATTAAATTAGTACCATTAGCAAGTAAAGATGGTGAGATATTTCTGATTGGTAAGACTCTTGATGCACTCAAGAGAAATATAATTACCCCATTAGAATCAATGTTAGGGTCAGATTTTATTCACAAACCTGGAAAACGTGAATGTCATTTATGGGGTAGGGTAATTCATACTATTGGAGCAGTAGATAACAGATCAGAAGGAAAGATAAGAGGAGCTACTGTATCACTTGCATATGGTGATGAAATTACTTTATGGCCTGAAAACTTCTTTAGAATGTTAGATACTCGACTTTCTTTGATAAATTCAATATTTATAGGTAGCACTAACCCAGACAATCCAAATCATTTTCTAAGGAAAGATTATATAGATAGGAAAGGTGAAATTGATCTTATTGATTTTCATTTTGTTTTAGATGATAATATTTTTATCCCTAAATCAGTTAGAGAAAATCTAAAAAAGAATTTTACTGGATTATGGTATAAAAGATTTATACTTGGTATGTGGTGTGTAGCTGAGGGAGCTATATATGATTTCTTTACTGAAGAGGAATGCACACTTATAAGACCACCTAAAGCTGATTATTATGATATTGGTGTAGATTATGGTACAGGCAATCCAACAGCTTTTATATTGACAGGTAATAGTTTTAAACTAATAAAACCTTTTATTTGGGCAGAAAAAGAATATTATTACGACTCTAAAAAACAACAAAGACAGAAAACAGATTCTGAGTACTCAAGAGATTTAATTAATTTTGTCTCCAGTGTAAGCAGTACATTTGATCCCATTATAGAATCAAAATATGGGATGAATAAGCTACTCACTATAAGAAGTAACCGTAAAAAAGATGTTCCACTGCATGATATCTTTATAGATCCAAGTGCAGCAAGTTTTAAAATACAATTGAAACGTGACGGTATATCTAATATAAAAGATGCTGATAATTCAGTAATAGACGGAATCAGAACTAAATCAACAATGCTTAAAAATGGTGATTATGCTATCTGTAAATGCTGTAAAAATTATATTAATGAAATGTATAGTTATACATGGGATAGTAAAGCACAAGATAGAGGAGAAGATAAACCTAAAAAAGAGAATGATCATTGCCAAGATGGGGGAAGATATATAGTACAAACTAAATTTGGTAAAAATCAAATTAATTATAAAAACTTTTCAAAATGGTAGGATAAAATGAGTAAAAACTTAAACAAATTATCAAAACCTGAATTATTAAATGAATTAAGTAAAGTAATGAGTAAAGTCGATGGATGGTCAAATCTATTTACAGGTTTAAATAGGCAAAACTCCGATAAAAGAACTGGAGGTTTGTTTGTAAAAGATACACGTTTACAAAGGAATGAATTAACAAATTTATATGTATACGATGGTATGAGTAAAAGAGTTATTGATGTTAAAATTGAAGATATGTTAAGAAATAAATATGTAGTCACTAATGATACAGATGATTTATTGATTAAAGCAGCAAAAGACTTAAAATTCCTTAAACAATTAAAGGAGGCTATAACTTGGCAGGATGTTTATGGTGGATCATTAATAATTATGGGTATTAATGATGGTCAAGAATTTGAAGATCCTCTTAATGAGAATAATATAAAAAATATAGATTTTCTAAAGGTGTATGATAGACACCAAATAAGTATAGATTCAAGCAGGTTATATGAAGATCCAAAGGAAAAAAAATATGGTGAACCAGAAATATATAGTATAAGTCCTGATGGTGGAGGAGAACCTTTTGACGTACACGAAACAAGAGTATTAAGATTTGATGGAGCTATATTACCTGATTGTCAAAGAATAGAAAACGAATACTGGGGAGATTCAGTATATCAATCTTATTATCAAAGATTAAAAGGTATAGGGAATACCTATATCAATATTGAAACAATTATAGAAGAATTTATAATAGGAGTTTTACATATAGAGAATTTACCAAATTTACTACAATCTGGACAAGGTATTGATGTTTTAAATCGTTTAAGCTATATAGATATGTCTAAACATATCATAAATTCTATATTACTTGATAAAGAAGAAATATTTGAAAGAATATCAGCTACAGTATCGGGTATTGATGAATTAATAACAAAATTAGAGAGTAGTTTATCTGCTGTTACAGGTATACCAGTAACAAGATTATATGGTCAATCTCCTAAAGGTCTTAATGCATCAGGTCAAGAAAATGCACAAATAAAACAATATTATGATATGATTGAAGCAAAGAATGAGGATGATATATTAGACCAAATAGAAAGATTTAATTATCTACTCATGATATCAAAAGAAGGTCCAACAAAAGGAGTATATTATGATGATTGGAAAGTAGAATTTCCTCCTTTGTATACTCCTACTGAAAAAGAAACAGCAGAAACTAAAAAACTTAATGCAGAAACTTCTAAGATAGAAATAGAATCAGGGATCTTATTCCCTGGAGAAGTATCCAATTGTCGTTATGGTGGAATTGAATATAGTAATGATATAAAAATATCAGATTCCCATATTAAAATGATTGAATCAGAAGAGAAAGCAATAACTGAAGCTGCTAAAAATGGAGTATTCTCTATCCAGAGTGAAGAAGATAAAAATCAAGAAAAAGAAAAAGAAAAAGAAAAAGAAGAAAAAGGTACGAATAATAAAGAAAAGGGTGAATAATGAAAAGGTTTATGAATAATACATCTATTTTAAATTCTCATCAAATAAAGAAAAGGATATCTAATAAAAAAATTCCCGCATGGAGATACCCTAACCAGATAGAACGTGATTATTTAGTTAATCTTATGTTATTAGTAAAGCAATGGAAAAATAAAATGATTAATTATATTTTTCCTTATATTGATGAGCTTAATAATGAATCATCTATTCAAAGACCTGTTGAAGCTAATAAAGTAAAATCTGATTCTATAAGATTTGATGATTGGGCAGATAAATTAAACAATATAATAAAAGCTTATAGTCTCCAAGTTAATCTTAATGAAGTAAAAGCTACCCAACAATTAAATTTTACAGCTCATGAGGTTTCTAATTTCAACGTTAATCAGTGGTTCAAAGTAACAAATAGTATTCTTGGTGTACCACTTATTCAAACTGAACCATATTTTGAAACTACTGTTAAAAGCTTTACAAATGAAAATATATCTTTAATAACTAATCTTAAGGATACTACTGTACAACAAATAGACACCACTATAAATAGAGGTATAAAGCAAGGTCTCAGGAATGAAACAATAAAAAAGAAATTATTAAATGGTACAGATTTAGAGAAAGGAGTATTTAAGAAAGTAGAAACAAGAGCAGCTTTAATAGCACGTGATCAAGTTGGAAAACTTAATGGACAATTGACACAATTGAGACAAACTGGAGTAGGTATATCTCAATATACCTGGAGAGATGTAAACGATGAAAGAGTAAGGAAAAAACATAATGCTATGGATGGTAGATTATGTAAATGGAATGATTCTTCAGTTTATAGTCCTGACGGTGGGAAAACTTGGTTACAAAGAGGTAGTATAGGAGGAGTAGAATTACATCCAGGTCAAGATTATAGATGCAGATGTTATGCTGAACCAAATTTTGAAACAATCGGTTTAGATAATATATGATAAAAATGGAGGCAATAATTGAAAGATAATAACCGAAAAAAGCATATGTTAGAGATTGAAAACGCTATTTCTGATTATATAGATTCAGAATCAGAATACCATAATAAACCATTTAAAGGACAAATAATTGTAAAAATTAATTGCGTAAATGGTTATATAGCAAATACTTCTATTTATATTTCTAAAAAAGGAAATAAAAAAGTTGATTTTCCTAAAAAAATGAATTAGATTAATAAGTAACAGTATAAAGAAAAATGTTGTTTCCGGAGTTAGCTTTAAGCCCGTTATTATGAAAATATAATAACGGGCTTTTTTTTTTTTTGGAGATTAAAATGATAAAAAAATTTTATAGAAATGATTCCTCACAAACGATAACCACAGAACGTATTGACTATGTACAAAAGAAAATAGGAAGTATGAAGAGAACAGATGAAGGTTTTCTCCAGGGTAACGCAGCAATTGCTAAAACAGGTATTCTTACTTATATATTAAAAGATGGGTCTACCAGAAGAGAATTAGTAACAGAGGATACTCTTTTCTCTGAAGAAAGTATGAATTCATTAAAGTTGAAACCTGTAACTAATCAACATCCTAAAGAAAGAATGCTTAATAGTAAAACAGTTAAAAAAAGAAAAGTAGGTATGACCGGAGAAAACATTAAAAGAGATGGTGAATTTCTTACTACAAGTTTAGTAATTACAGATAGTGATGCAATAAAAGACATAGAAGGTGGAACTTCAGAACTTTCTCCAGGGTATAAAGTTAATTTACTTTTAGAAAGTGGAGAATTTAACGGTGAAAAATATGATGCAATACAATTAAATAGAAAATATAATCATCTTGCTACATGTAATTACGCAAGAGGTGGACACGACTTGAAATTAAATCTTGATGATAAATCAAGATTTGATGGTTTTGAAGTTGATATAGAATATATAAAAAATAAACAAAATAATGAACTAAATGTAAAAGGAGTTAAAGAAATGCCGAAAATTAAAATCAATAGTATTGATTATGATGCAGCTCAGGAAGTTATTAATTACATTGAATCATTAAAAAATGATTCTACTTCATTAAAAAAAGAAAATGAATCTTTACAAGCTAAACATGATAAAGTACTTGGAGAAAACGATTCATTAAAGGAGGATCATAAAAAATTAGAAGATTCTATACCTTCTCTTATTTCTAAAGGTGTAAAAGAAAAAGTAGCTATTGATGCTGCTTGTAAAAGTGTTTTATCAGAGGAAGAGATTAAAAATCTTGATGGTAAATCTAATGATGATATTAAAAAAGCTATCATTTTAAAGAAATATCCAGAATCTAAACTTGATGATAAAAGTTCAGCATACATTGAGGGGAGATTTGATTCAGTAATTGAATCTATTAATACTGATAATAGTGATGATGATAAAATCAACAAACAAAGAAAAGTTGTAAATCAGAACAAGTATAAATCTGATAACAAGAACGATAATGATGATCCATATGAAAATATGGTAAAACGTGATTCGGAATTATGGAAAAAAGATCCTAATGAGCTAAAATAGTTAATCAGTTGGGTAATTAAATAAACTTAAATATAAATAAATTTTACTTAAGGAGAAATAGAAAATGCCTCAATTAAATTATAATATGAAACCATCAAGAGGTTTCAAAGGTATGAAAGCTGATGCACGTTTTGATCATGTAGAAGGTAGTCTTTTAGCTGCTGAAGCTATTGAAATTGGTAAAGGTGTAGTAAGGAAGATTGCTGTAAGTGCGTCAGGACTTCCAGCATATAATCAAGGTAATATTGTCTTTGATGCTGATCTTGTAGCAAGTAATACTATTGATCTTAAAATTAATGGTACATCAATTTCACAGGTTACTTATGCTACTTCTCATGCTAATACAATGGGATTAATTATTGCACAAATAATATTAAATGCTGATGTTCTTACCGCTGCTCTCGATCCAGCAGATACTAACAGTAGAACAATAAGAGTAACATTTGTAGATGGTGCAAATATTAACATCACTGAAATTACTGTAGCTGCTGGAGCAAGTCAAGCGAATGGTGTATACTTCAAAGGTGATACTGACAATGTTTACGGTTCAGATGATTTAGTAAGACTTCCAGCATTTAATCAAGGTTCTTTAGTATTCGATGCTGATCTTGTAGCAAGTAATACTATTGATATGGATGTAAATGGTACAGCTATGTCACAAGTTACATTTGCTACTTCTCATTTAAATACAATGGGATTAATTATTACAGCTCTTGAAGCTATGGATGATGTTCAAAGTGCTGCTCTTGATGCTACTGATACTAATAACAGAACTATCATTATTACAGGTGTAGATGGTACAGATATCGCAGTAACTGGAATTGTTGTAGCTGCTGGAGCAAGTCAAGCGAATGGAGCATATACAAAAGGCACAAGAGATGTACTTTATGGTATTGCTTTACATAGTTTCAGTTTAGTAGCTGATTCGGATGGAGTAGTTTCATATGCAATTAATGATCCTGTCAATATTTTACGTCAAGGTGCAGTCTATGTTTATTCAGAAACTGCTGTTTTAAGTAGTGATACTGTATATTGTAGACACGAAGTGGGAGGTAATGGTGATCTTGTAGGGCAATTTAGAAATGATTCAGATAGCGGTAAATGTTTTGCTGTTACTGGAGCTAAATTCAAAGAAAGTACTACTGCTCCAGGGATTGTAAAAGTAGAAATCAATTTTCCTTAAAAATAATAGATAATAAATAATAACAATAAATAATAATTATAAACAGATAGGAGAATAAGAAAATGCCAAAAATTGTAATAAGATCTGAAAATCTTGATGCAAATGAAGCTTTATTCTTTTCAAGAGAGCTTGAGCATATCAAAACAAAAACTTATGATATTCAATATCCTGAATACATTATAAAATCATTAGTCCCTGTTGATACTTCAGCAGGTCCAGGAGCTGAATCTGTAACATATAGACAATTTGACAGAGTAGGTCAAATGAAGGTACTTGCAAGTTATTCAGATGATGCACCGAGATCTGACGTAATGGGACAAGAATTTACATCTCCCGTTAAAAGTTTAAGAGGAGCATATGGATATAGCATACAAGATTTAAGAAATGCTATGTTTGCTAATAGACCTTTAAAAAATATGAAAGCTAAAGCTGCAAGAGAATCATATGAACAAGCTGTCAATGATTACGGCTGGTTTGCTGATGGTTCAGCAGCATATGCAGGATTAACAGGATTTTTATATAACGCAAACACTACTAAATCTCCAGCTCCTACTGGTACTTGGAGTGCTGCTACTGCTGATCAGATTATAGCAGATGTAAATTTCGCTATTAATACACCTAAAACAATTACGAAAAAAACAGAAATCATTGATACTTGTGTAATGCCTGTAGATCAAATGTCACATATTGCAACTACACCAAGATCTACTACAAGCGATACAACTATCCTTGAATTCCTTCAGAGGGTGCATAAAAGAGTAACATTTGTAGACGCTAACGAATTATCAGATTTATCTCCAGCTCCTTCTGGTGCTACAGGTCCAACTGATGTGATGATAGCATATAGAAGAGATCCAAGCAGATTAGAGTTACAAATACCTCAACCTTTTGAGCAATTTGCACCACAAGAAAGGAATCTTGCATTCGTGGTAAATACTCATGCAAGAATTGGAAATGTAATAATTTATAGACCTTTATCTGTTCATGTGGTAGAAGGTATATAAAATAATACAAAGTAAGTAAAGTAAAATATAGAATCCAGCTTATTTAATTATTAATAAGCTGGATTATCACAAAAACCTGGAGGAAATAAAAATGTCAGAAGTCTTTTCAAGAAATACTTTCACCTCAATTATAAAGGGGTGGTCAATTAATCCAGAAAATAATATAGTTCCTGTAAAAATATTAGAAGAATTAAAAACCGATAACTTTTTTAATACTCAATTAAAACTTGGTAGATATTTGATAGCAGGAACAAGCACCGATAAAAAAGATATTGGCAGCTCAAAAATAAACAGTAATAATTCAAAAATAGTAAATGAGATTCAGAACATGAAACCTACTGAAGCTAAAAAAGCCATACTTGGTGATGGTAAAGATAATCATGGTCTTTTAGATATCTGGGTATTAAAAGAATTACAGAAAAAGGATATGAGATCAGGAATTCAATCAGCTATCGAAAAACAAATTGAATTATTATTTAAACGTGAAGATGATGATAAGGATAAAGAATAATAACTATGTCAACTGTGAATGATTATATAAATACTTTATCCTCTTTTGATATAAATGATCAATCTGTAATAGATTTGATTGCATTAATGGAGAAAGAGATAGGAACTGAATATCCAACTACTGATCTAAGAAATAAAGCAGTAGCGTTACTTACAATGCATTGGCTATCTTTAACTAAAAATTCAAGTGGAAACTATAATCAAGTTGGATCTGTACAGCAAGAGAAAGAAGGTGATCTATTCAGGAAATACGGTTTTCATGGTAAAGTTGATTTCAGAGATAGTTTCCTATCTCAAACTCCATATGGTATCGCATTAATGAGCTTAAATAAAGGTTGTTTCTTTAAGCCAAAAACAAGGGCTTTTAATTGGCTGCAAACTTAATAGTAAAAGATTTTGGATGGACAAAAATTAGTAGAGAACTTAAATTGATGGATGGTTCTTACACAAAAGTTGGTTTTCCAGAGAATGCTGAGGTTAAGAAACCATCTAAAAAAATAAAAGGTGAAAAAGTAGCTACTGATATGTCAGAAATTGCTATAGTAGCTGCTTTTAATGAATTCGGTACTTCTGGAACTAAATCATCACGGAGTGGGGGATCTTCTGTAAAAATACCTCCGAGACCTTTTATGAGTACTTCTTTTGATGAAAGTATGGATGGTCTAAATAGATTAAAACAAAAACTATATATTAAAATAATTAATGGTGAAATTACTTTAAAGGTTGCTTTATCAATAATTGGTGAATATATGGTAGCTAAAACCAAGAAAAAAATAAGAGATATTAAATCTCCTCCTAATGCACCATCAACCATAAAGAAGAAAAAAAGCTCTAATCCATTAATTGATTCAGGACAAATGATTAATTCAGTAACACATGTAGAGGTTTTGAAATAATGGGATTAATACCAAGACAATCATTAACAGTAACAAGATATACCGGAGGATCTAAAGTAAACGGAAAGTGGGTAGAAGGTACACCTTCAACATTTTCTATTAATACGAGCATACAACCTCTAACATCTAAAGAGTTAGAACTTCTTCCAGAGGGTAGAAGATCATCAGGAGAAAGTTATAAATTATATACAGATTCTTCACCGATATTAAGAACTGTTTCTGATGATGAGAATCCAGATAGAGTATCTATTTCTTCTCAAGATTTTGAGGTTTTTTCAATAGAAAGATGGGAAAATTCAATAATAAATCATATTAAATATATAGTTACAAGGGTAACATCAAAATGATTAATTTTAATACTATCGACACTTTGATTTATACCTGGACCGTAACTTATTCTGGGATTACCGTAGATTGGCAAAACCAGAATTGCCCAAAAAGTGATTTACCATATATAGCTTTGAGGAGACAATCTTTAAAAGCAATAGGTCATGGTTTTATAAGTGATCCTGATGATAGCGGTATAGGTAAAATAAGCGGTGATAGAGAGATAATAGTAAATTTTCAAGCATATGGGAATAACGCTTTCGGTATGCTTGAAGATTTATGGAATGTTAGATTACTTGATTCATCTAATGAATTACTAAGAGCTGGAGGATTAACTTTAGTAGATCAGTTAGCAATATTAAATATCACTGGTTTAAATGATTTGGAATTTGAAGAAAGAGCTTCAATGGATTTATCATTTGGATTTGTTTCACAAAATGACAATGTTGATTTAGGTTTGATAGAAACAATTAATATAGAAAATAATGTAAAAGAACCAGATAAAACACAAAATTTTAATATAGATTTAACATAGGAGAATCATATGGATCTTAGTAGTATAATTGATGTAACAATCACAAGACAATCAAGTCCCACACAATCAAAAAATTTTAATGTTGCTTTAATTGTAGGTCAATATGCATCATTTTATGAAAGAGTACGATACTATAGTACTGGATCTCTTTCTGAATTAGCGAAAGATGTAAGAAAACTTGTTTTTGATGCTGATCTTGTAGCGAGTAATACTATTGATATGGATGTTAATGGGCAATCAATGGGACAAGTTACATTTGCTACTTCGCATGTTGCAACTATGGCATTGATAGTAACAGCTCTTGAATTACTTTCTACAGTTGAAAGTGTTGTAATTGATCCTAATGATGCAGACTCAAGAACGATAATAATACAAAGTGCTACAGGAGTTACTAATACTACAGTAACAAGTATAGTAGTAGCTGGAGGAGCTTCACAAGCTGAAGGAGAATATACTGATGGTACAGAATCTCCCGAATATGAAGCAGCATCAGCAATAGCTGCTCAATCTCCAAGAATCTCACAAATAGGGATAGGTAGAGAAGATTCTGGAGATGCTACAATGACCGCTACATTAAACGCAATACTTAACGAGTCTCAAGCTTTTTATGGTGTAATTACCACTGAACGTGATACTACTAAACAAACTGCTGCTGCTGCATGGTGTTTGTCAAATAAGAAAATATATGCTACCTCAAGTAGTGATTCTAATATAGTTGATCAAGCTTCAGGAGTAGATACTACATCATTAGCATATATATTTAATAATGCATCAAACGATAGAGTATCATTATTTTATAAAAGTGATGCAGCTACTAAATATACAGATGCTGCATATTTAGGTCAAATGTTGGCTTATATAGCCGGAACATGGACCGGAAACGCTAAAACTCTTGGTGGTGAATCAGTTGATGATCTTACCACTACTCAAGAAACTAATGCTCATGCTAAAAAATGTAACACCTATACGGAAATAGGTGAAGTCAATGTAGTACGTCAAGGATATGTAAGTAACGGAGAATTTACAGATATTATAGTATTTGTTGATTGGTTAGAAGCAAAAATTCAGGAAAATGTTTGGAATCTAATGGTAAATCAACAAAAGATACCTTATACTGATCAAGGTATAACTTTAGTTGAAAACGCTATAACTCAAATATTAAAGGTAGCTCAAGATAATGGAGCTATTACCCCTGACAGTTTTAATTCGCAAACTAAAGTAAGAGAAGGTGGTTTTTCAGTTACTGTTCCAGAGGTATCAGCAGTTTCCCAAGCTGATAAAACGAATAGAGTACTTAATAATGTGGAATTTACTTGCTGGTACTCTAATGCAATACATACAGTACAAATAAATGGTACATTAGTATTATAATAAAATAATTTACAAAGGAGATAAAAATGCCAGTTACAAGTAATGTAGATCCTGCAAAAATAATTATAAATTGCGGTGGTGCTAATATAAACGGTTTTGCTGATGGAACTTTTGTTAATTTTGAACTTGATGAAGATGAGTATAATACAACTACAGGAGCTGATGGTTTTGTAACACGAACAAAAACAAATAATAGATCCGGTGTTCTAACAATCACTTTATTACAATCAAGTCCATCTAATAATATACTACAAGGTTTGTATGATTTAGATAGATCTACTCCAGCAGGATCACCGTTCCCAGTTATAGTAAAAAATCTTTTGAATTTAGAATTAGTTACATCATCTGCTGCATGGGTTCAAAAATTACCAGCTATTGAGTATAGTAAAGAAATTACCAATAGAGAATGGATGATTAAAGTAGCTGATGCAATAGTAACAGTTGCTGGTAATGCAATTTTTCAAGGATAAGTTGAATAATTAATTACTAAAATAAATTAACTAACTATGGAGGTAGTTATGGGACAATTTAAAACAAAAGAAAAAATGTTAACAGATAGTGAAGGTAAAAGAGTACCTATAAAAGTTACTCTTTTTACTGGTAGCTATGGAATAGAACTTCTATCAAAAATCATATCTAAAATTTCCCCAGCTTTACTAAATTCAATAGATGCTAAAGGAAAAAAATTAGGAGATATAAACATAGACTTTAAAGAAATATCAAATAATATGGTTAACGGTTTTTCTGATGGATCTATATTGAATCTTTTAAAAGAAATAGTAAGCTCATCCAATCTTGATAATGTAGATTTAAGCTCTGATGGTGGTTTTGATATTGCTTTTTGTGGGGAGTATGGTTTATTAATTGATTCTATCACTTTTATATTGGAGGCAAACTATAAAAGTTTTTTAGCAGGAAACGCTATGAAAGCACTAAAGAAAAAAGTAAAAATGATGATTCCGAAAATATTAGAAATGTTAGAAAAATTTTCTCCAGAGTCGATGAAAAAATAAAACAAAAATTAATGATTTGGAGATTAGTTCCTAAAATGGGATCTTATCACGAAATAGAAACTTACTGGACATTTGAGGATATTATGGAAGCAAATGAAGTACTTGACATAAAAGAAGATATTGAGAGAATTATGTTACCGAAAAAGAAGGAGTGAGAAAATGACTACATTAATAGTGGGTTTAGTTTGTATTATAATGGGAGCATTATTAACCTTCTTCATCACCACACTATCACAAAGAAATTTATTTAATAAAATAGCTAAAGATATTACAAATGTTCATGAAAGAATTCATCATAATATACCGATAAAGAAAGCAATAATAGAACATGAATCAAAATGTCAAGCACATAAAGAAATATCATCAATAAAATCAGCTTTAATATTTCTTGTAGTTAAGCAAGGTGGAAACATTAAAGATTTAGGATTGTAAATGATAGTTAGAGAATTTGTAAACCTTATAGGGTTCAAGATAAATGAATCACAGTTTAGATCTGCTGAAGCAAGAGTAAATTCTCTTCATAGAAAAATGGAGAATTTTGGAAGAAAAGCAACATTATTTTTAACAGCTCCGTTTATTGGTTTAAATGTATGGTTAGCTAAAACTGTATCAGAATTTGAACAATTAGATGTAGCTTTTACTACAATGTTAGGTAGTACAGAAAAAGCTGATGAATTAGTAAGAAATATGTTAAATTTTGCAGCAAAAACACCATTTGAAATAAAAGAAATTGGACCTACTGTAAAGAATCTCATAGCAGTAGGAATAGGAGCAGATAATGTACTTGATACATTAAAATCACTTGGTGATGTAGCTGCTGGAGTATCTCAACCAGTAGGTAGGATAGCCTATAATTTCGGTCAAATAAAAGCACAAACGAAAGCTACAGCAAGGGATTTAAAAGATTTTGCGGTAATGGGTATACCGATATATGATGAGTTAGCTAAAATGCTTGGTAAAACTAATGCTGAAATAATGGATATGACATCAAAAGGTTTAATAAAATTCGATCTTGTGGATCAAGCATTTAAGAAAATGACTTCTTCGGGTGGAAAATTTGATAACCTAATGGTAAAACAGTCTAAAACTGTAGGTGGTATGTGGTCTAATTTTATTGATTTAATAACGTTGACGGTTAAGGATTATGAAAAAGAATTAATCCCAATGTTTAAAGGTATAATAAAATTCTTAATAAAATTATTAGATTTATTCAAAAATGGTTTATCTCCTACCATGAAAAGAACGCTTTTTGTATTAGCTGGATTAACAGCAGTAATAGGACCGTTAATTCTTGCATTTACATTGCTGGTTAATATAGGTATGGCTGTAAGAACTGCTTTACTTGCTGTTTCTGCTGCTGCAAGAGTAGCTAATATGTCAACATCTTTATTCTTGTTAAAATTTGCTTTAATGGGAGTAGCTTTAGTAGGTTCAATAGCTCTTGCAATAGCTTTATTTGAAGATATTACAATATACTTAAAAGGAGGTAATTCATTAATAGGTAGGATAATTAATAGATTTAATGAGTTAAATAATAAATTAAAATCAATGGGATCATTTACTTTAAACCAAGTAAAGAATGTATTAAAATCATTAGATAATTTATTACAATCACAAATAGATTTTTGGGTAGGTCTATTTATGGGTAAATGGAAATTTGCTCTTGAAAGTTTAAAAAATATATTTATTAATGCATTTAAAACTATAGGTAATATATTAGGAGTAGCTATACAGCCAATATTGGACTTAATTAATATAATTTCTGGAAGTAAACTTGATGTATCAAAAGTAGGTAGTGGTATATCATCAATGAGAAAAGTTACATCTAATAGTTTTGATCCTAAAAAATTTGCTGGAATGAGTGGTTTCCAGGCAGCATCTACAAGTTTTAAAACTAATGTTAACCTAACTTTACCGAATAATCCTACACAAGATCAAATGGATAAAGTAAGTAGTAGTGTACAAAGTACAATAGATGAAGCAATAAGTAAAGCATCAAGAAACCTTGTTTTAGCTTACCCAGAGGTAGAATAAAGTATGCTTAATATATTAACAAATAGACATGATCAATCTAAAATAGGAAGTTTAGTAGTTGAAGTAATCACAGAAGAAAATCATGAATATAAAAATGATGTTACTATGTACCCAGTGGAGGCAGGTTTTGAAATTACAGATCATGTACATAGGAACCCAGAAGAATACACAATGACTGGTATAATATCAGATACTCCTTTACCTCAAAATACAGGTAATCTTACTGAATTCATAAAAGGTATGGGAGAGAACAGAACACAAGTAGCTCTTGAAAAATTATTATCAATAGTAGGTAGAACACTACCAAAACAGGAAAAAAATTTAGGTGTTGAGGAAAGAGGTTTAACTACTACTGATACATTGATAACCCCAGAAAGAACTGAAAGTCCTAAAATAATTGATATAGTAAGTGGATTAAGAATATATACAAATATGATATGTACATCACTATCAATACCGAGGAATTCAACCACTGGAAGAAGTTTAAGGTTTTCCGCATCATTCCGAAAAATATACACAATAGAATCAAATATAATATCAATTGATAAAACAGATGATTTAAATGGTAAAGCACCAAGAGTAGATAATCAAGCACCAAAAACAAAAGATACAGGAGTACAAACAACTTCTCAACCAAAAAGTGCTTTAGCTTCAATTTGGGATGGAATAAGGGGTAGATAATGCCAGTAATAATACCTATTAAAAATTTACCATCATTTACTGAAGAAGTTACTTTGGATGATACACCTTATATTCTAAGATTTGATTATAATGCAAGAGGTGAAGATTGGTATATAACATTTATAGATAGGAACGAGAATATAATAGCTTCAGGTATAAAATTATTATTACATTATGAGTTAATTCATGATTATCCAGATATAGGTTTACCAAAAGGGGAATTGTGGGTATTTGATAGTACTGATGATACTTCTAATCCAGGAAGAGAAGATTTTAATAATGAAAGATTAAGTTTAGTTTATTATACAGAAGATGAATTATGAAAATTAATAGAATAGTAAGAGCTAAAATAGGAGTACCTGGAAAAACTGGATCTGAATTTACAGGTTTAAAAATGTCCTTTAAAGTTGATAAATCAGAAAGCTCAGATTCTAATACATGTAGTTTCAGTATTTTTAACCTTAATACCGATTCAAGAAATAAAATAAATGTTGAGGATGCTGTTTTATATTTATATGCTGGTTATTTAAACGATGTGGGAGATGAATTAATATTTACTGGAGATATAAGTTTGATTAGTACATCAATAGAAAGACCAAATATAATTACTAAAATAGAAGCTAAAGATGGAGAGAAAAAGCTAAATGATACTAAATTATCAGTATCATTTAAAGAAGGAGCATCAATAGCTCAAGTAGTGCAAAAAGCTTTCGATAAATTAAATTTACCAATAAAAACAAAATCATTACTTGATCCATTAAAAAATATAAAATTTAATAATGGTAGTGCATTTATGGGTAAGGCTAAAAATCTACTTGATATATTATTTGCTGGTGTTGGAATGGACTGGTCAATACAAAATGGTGAAATAAAATTTTATTATAGTAATAATACTGATAATTCTTTTGCAGTAGTATTAGACTCCTCCTCATTAGTAGGTAGTCCTGAAAGAATTAAAATAAAAAAAAGTAAGAAAGATTCTTCTCCAGAGGTAGACGGGTGGAAGTTTACTTCTTTATTATCACCGAAAGTGGAACCTGGAGGTACTGTAATAGTTACAAGTAGAGAGATACCAGAAAGAAGTAATTTTAAAGTTTTAAATGTAGAACATAATGGAGATTCATTTGAAGGTGAATTTTTAACAAGAATTGAAGCGATACAAATATGAGTAATACAAGTAATGTAACTTTTCCTGAAGCAATAAGAATAGCTGTGCAGAATTTTATAGCTGATGTAAATGTATGTTTACCTGGAAAGATAATAAAAATACTTGATGCTAAAAAACGTAAAATTTCAGTACAACCTGAAATTAAAAGAGTATATCTTGATAATACCGAACTTGAACCTCCTATTATTGAAAATGTACCATTAAAATATACTGGTAGTAGTGAATCTATATTACATTTTCCTATAAAAACAGGAGATAAAGTAATAATAATATTTTCTCAAAGATCACTTGATAATTGGCTATCTGATGATAAGTTAACTACTCCAGGTAAAAGAAGAATGTTTGATATAACTGATGCAATAGCAATACCTGGAATACAATCATTTAAAGATGATCATCCTTTGATTGATAATGAAAATGATTTAGTTTTAAGAACTACTAATCATGATTTACATATAGATACAACAGCAAAAAAGGTAGTTATAAATAATGATGTTGAGGATTTAGCTACATTAATGAAGGATTTACTTAATGAAATAATAGCTATTCAAACTGTAGGTAGTCCACCACAACATGTATTAAGTCCTACATCTATTACTAATTTTACAGCTATTAAAACAAGAATAGCATTACTTTTACAGGAAAATTAATAATGGCAGTAGTAAAAGCAACAATAAAAGCAGAATTATTAGCTCTTTATGATCAATGTGATACAGGAGTTGGTATTGATAAAGATACTTTTGCAGACGGTTTAGCAGATGTTATCAAAAATGCTATACTTTCAGCAACTGTTAATACTACTCTTACTCCAGGAAGCGCAACTGCTACAGATCCTATAAGTGGGCCTTTACCAGTAGTAGGAGGAGCATCCACAGGAGGATTAACTTAATGTTAGATTTAAAACTTGATTCTACACATGATATAGATTTAAGTTCTTATGGTCTTAAATTAATAAATGATCTTGATAGACTTGAACAGAAAATTAAGATTGTTCTATTATTCTTTTTTGCTGAATGGTTTTTAGATACTACAATAGGGATCAAATATCATGAAGTAATTTTTGTAGCAAATCCAAATTTAACATTAATAGATAGTTTATTTAAAGCTGCAATTCTTGAAATTGATGAAATACAAGAATTAGTTGCTTATGATTCAGTATTTGATAAGACAAATAGAAGTTTTTCATTGACATTCACAGTAAAATCAAATATAGGACAATTAACAACTACACAGGATATAATATTATGAGTTTTGGTATTCTTTCAACAGGATTTTCAATTAAAAGATTATCTGATATACTTGATGAAATAGAGGAAGCACAAAAAGCAGCTTTTGGAGTAGTAGATACAAGTTCAGAATCAGTATTAGGTCAACTTAATGGCGTTTTTGCTAATCAAGCTGCTGAAGTATGGGAACAGTTACAAAAATCATATGATGCTGCATCTCCTAACCTTGCTGACGGTCTAACATTAGATTATAATGTAGCTCTTAATAGAATTACACGACTTGCATCATTAGCAACTGAAGTTGAAGTAGGATTAAAAGGAACTAATGGAACTATTGTAACTCAAGGAACACAAGTAAGCTCTAATACTGATGGATCTATATTTCAGCTAAAACAAGATACAACAATAACACCATTAACACAAGTAAAGATAGTAGTAGCTGTAAAAAATGTGGTCAATAGTACTTTATATACGATAACTATTAATACTACTAACTATACATACACTTCAGATAGTAGTGCAACTGCTGATGAAATAGCAACTGGACTTGTAGCAGATATCACAGCGGATTCAGGAGCAGCAGTAACAGCTCAAAATATTGGTAATGGTGTAATAATGATCACTACAAAATCATTATCATTTGATACTGCTTATGATTCTAATTTAGAACACTATACTATCAGTGATTTTGAATCTGTAGAACTTGGTGAAATATTAGCTGTATCAGATACATTAACAGTTATAGAAACTCCATTAGTAGGATTAGATGTGGTAAATAATTTTGAAGATGGTATAAAAGGAAGAGAACCAGAAACTGATACTGAACTTAGAATAAGAAGATTACAAAGTCTACAGATTACCGGAGCTGGTACACTTCCTGCAATGGTAGCAAGAATACTTAATGATGTAGATAATGTAACAGTTGTAAAAGGTTTTGAAAATAGAACTGATGTTGTAGATGGTGACGGAAGACCAGCTCATTCTCTTGAAATAGTAATAGTGGGAGGAGATGAAATAGAAATAGCTCAAAAAATATGGGATACTAAACCAGCAGGGATACAAACATATGGTAATGATTTTAGAGATATAACAGATGATAATGGTGATACTCAAAGAATGTATTTTTCGAGACCTGTGAATCAATATGCATGGTTAATAGCAAATATTACTCTATACAGCGAAGAAACTTTCCCCAGTGATGGAGTAGATCAAATAAAAGAAAAAATACTTGAATATGGGGACTCTTTAGATATAGGAGAGGATATAATTCCAGGTAGATTCTATGTTCCGATTTATGAGGTTCCTGGAGTAGATACTATAGTAATTACTATAGCTATAACAGCTACAGAAATGGGTACACCTTCATATGGTAGTACTAAAATATCTATAGATTCTGATGAAATATCAGTATGGGCTTTAACAAGAATAACAGTTAATGTAATTTAATAAACAATAAAGAAAGGAAAAACAACAATGTCTAATTATCACATACTTTCATCTAATATCCATTTATCAATTGTTGATGTAGCTTTTCATATACCAGTACCAGATGAAAATAATTCAGCAAATGTTAATCTTAGATTAGCTGTAAAATATAAATATCAATATAATAAAACTGATAATTTTTCATCAGTACCTAATTTAGAAATTGATTTCCCAACAGAATATAGTGATATACAAAATGGTATCATATATGAGAAATTTGAATCATATCAATTTTCTAATGCTAATTTAACTTTACCACAAAAGAGAAATGAAATTGATAATAAATATACTGAATATGCTACTTCAATAGTAGATTATTTAAGAGAAATTTTAAAGTATTATCGTTTAGATAGAAATGTCCCTTAAAGGAGGTAAAAATGTCTTTTCCTGAAAATGTAACAATTATTAATGATAATAGACCATCAGAAGAATTATATAAAACTTCTGGTGAATATGTTGGAAGTGATGATATAATAGCAGCTACTGAAAAGTACTCTAACAATATATTAATTAAAAATGAAGGTAGTCAAGCTAAAGTAACTATAAGATATAAACCTGTAAGTGGTACAGTAGATGCTTTAGAAATGTATCTCTACGATAGAATTGATGATAATATTTGGGAAGATATAGAAAAATCTATTTATTCTGATACATTAGAAAAATCAGCTACTGAAATACTATTTACCTATACCATAAGATATAGTACTCATGGAGCTGGTTATTATAGATTTGGTTTCAAATCTGCTGGAGGTACTACAAGTTATAATTTGTTAATTACTGTAAAGTATAGTCAGAGTGAACTTTTTGGTAGTTAAAAAAGGATTATAAAATGATTATATCAAATCAAAAACCTAATATAGATGCTGTTTTAAATGATCAACATGAACATTCAAAAGGTTTACAAGCTTCTTATTTATTTAATCAAAAAGGTGAAAAGGTTTTTGATTATACAAAAAATAAAAATGAATTATCTGTTGTAAATGCATCTTATGTTGCTGATGGGTTACAATTTGATGCTAACGGAGAGTACACTTTGCTTGATAACACTAATCAAATTGTAAATTCTGAAGCCGGAACTATTGTAATGTGGTTTAAAAGTCTAAGTGCTATTAATGATAGTGTAATAAGAGGTTTATTTGGATATAGA
>Ga0272442_10000805_pt1 | contig 49152 bp, 35 predicted proteins | sample SSMForm2O_FD_200262 | JGI IMG/M metagenome (GOLD analysis project Ga0272442, IMG submission 200262) | Marine sediment archaeal communities from Little Sippewissett salt marsh, Falmouth, MA, United States - SSM-Form-2O | ecosystem: Environmental > Aquatic > Marine > Wetlands > Sediment ... | reverse complement strand
GGAATTCAATTTTGGGTCAGCGTCGGAAATCCGGATTTTGGGTCCGGGAATCCGGACGTTTGGAGTTCAAACGGGAGGGAGGGGGGCGACCACTCGGCCCCGGGGTGTCCCAGGCATTGCTCTCGGTCGGGTTTTGACGACATCTACAGCCCGTCATACACTGCCGGCCGGATCGAACGGAGGGCCGGTTGACTATCGACCGCGAACGCCTCACGCGCACCACCAAGCTGATCTATGGCAGCGGCGAGCTGCTCAACGGCACCTCGACCGTGATCATCCTGATGCTATACCTCAAGTTCCTCACCGACGTGGTGGGGCTGTCGCCGATGCTCGCCGGTGTGTGCCTAGTCGCGGGCAAGCTGTGGGATGCCCTGTCGGATCCGCTGCTCGGCGCGATCAGCGATCGCACCCGCACTCGCTTCGGCCGGCGCCGGGTGTTCTTCCTCGCCTGCGCCGTGCCGGCGAGCCTGGCCTTTGCCGCGATGTGGGTCGACCTGCAGAGCGGCTCGCGCACGCTGATGGTGGTGTACTACGCCGTGGCGTACGTGGCATTCAAGACGCTGGCCACCGCGCTCAACGTGCCGTACCAGGCGCTGGGTCCGGAGCTGACCGACGACTACAACGAGCGGACCTCGCTGGTGGCGTACCGCATGGCCTTCTCCCTGGGCGGCGCGATCGTGGCCGGCACGGTGCCGCACCTGGTGGTCACGCGCTTCGCCGCCGCCGGAGAGCCGGTGCTGGGCCACCTGCTCGTGGCCGGCGGCTTCGGCCTGCTCTACGTGCTGTGCTGGTGGCTGATCTTCGCCCGCATCGCGGAGCGGCCGGTGCCCGGCTGCCCCGAGAGGCCGCCCTTCTTCCGCGCACTCGCCCTGACCCTGCGCGGTCGGTCGTTCCGGATGCTGATCGGACTCTACCTCTGCGCCTTCCTCGCACTCGACGGGCTGACCGCCGCGGCCAAGTTCTTCGTGGAGGAGTATCTTGGCGACCCGCGGCTGATGACCCTGGTGATGGGCGGCATGCTCGGCACCGCGCTGCTCAGCGTGCCCGTGTACTACAAGCTGATTGCGCGCTTCGAGCGCCGCGGCGCGCTGGCCGCGGGCCTGCTGCTGTGGATCCTCGGCCTGGGCCTGCTGGGCCTGGTGCGGCCGGAAAGCTCGTGGGTGCTGCTGCTGGCCGCGATGGCGCTGGTGGGCGGCGGCGCGGCCGCGGCCTTTGTTGTGCCGTGGTCGGCGCTGCCCGAGGTGATCGACGTGGACCGGCTGGTCAACGGCCGGGCGCAGGAGGGGATCTTCAGCGGGGTGATGACCTTCCTGCGCAAGCTGTCGACCACGGGAGCGCTGTTCCTGATATCGATTGCACTGGATCTGACCGGGTATTGCCCGCCCGGGGAGGCGGTCGCGGCGGGCCAGCCCGAGTCGACCCTGCTGGCGATCCGGCTGCTGACCGTGGCGGTGCCGGCCGCGCTGCTCTGTCTGGGCCTGGTGTTCACCCTGCGCTACCCGATCGATCGGCGGCTGTACTCGCTGATCCGCAGGCGCCTCGACGTCGGTGACGGGGCGCTCGAGTCTGCGGAGCAGGAGGAGCTGGCGCAAGGGCTGGGGCGGGCGTACTGATGAAGAGCGAGCCGGGCGAGACGCATCGCGAGTTCTGCTGGGTTTGCCATCGCGCGCGCGCAGCCTGCCTGTGTCCGGCGATCGAGCCCTTCGAGACTGGGCCGCGCTTCGTGATCCTGATGCATCCCAAGGAGCGGCGCCTGCGAACCGGCACCGGCCGGATGGCGCATCTGCTGCTTCGGGACTCGGTGCTGCGCGAGGGCGTGGACTTCACCCACGACCCGCTGGTCAACCGGCTGCTCGCCGACCCGGCGCACGAGCCGCTGCTGCTGTACCCGGGTCGGCACGCGCGGCAGGTGGATCAGGGTTTGCCGCTCGGAGGCGGCGGGCAGCGTCTGTTGATCTTCGTGCTCGACGCCACCTGGCCCTGCGCCAAGAAGATGCTCAAGCAAAGCCGGAACCTGCACGACCTGCCGCGACTGACCTGCGCGCCCGGGGCCCGCTCGCGCTTTCGCTTCAAGCGCCAGCCCGCCCCGAGCTGCCTGGCCACGGCAGAGGCGATCTTCCTCCTGCTCGACGCGCTGGAGAGCCAGGCGCCGGGCACGGTCCGGCCCCCGCAGGGCCACCACGCCCTGCTCGCGGTGATGGAGCGGATGGTGCGGTTCCAGATCGGCTGCGCCAACGATCCGGGCCGGCCCGGGTACCGCCGGCGATCGCACCGCGAGCACGACGGGCTTAGCCATGCCCGGCGCTGGCTGCATCGCTCGTTGCTGTTCGATCCCTAGAACTCGGCGAGCAGAGCCTCGAACCTCCTCAGGCTGCGGCACTTCCTGAGCTTCTTCACGGTCCGCCGCAGCGGCTCGTCGTCGATGAATTTCAAAACCTCCTTGAGCTTGTACAGCGCCTGGTCCTCGCCCGAGAACAGTTCGGCGTACCGCGGGAGCAGCGCCCCGAGGAAGCGCCGTACCTCGTCGGCGCGCTGCTCGGTTGCGGGGTCGTCGATGATGTTGCCGCGGATGCGCTCGAAGATCAGCGGATCGCGGATCGCGCCCCGCCCGATCATCAGCCCGGCCGCGCCGGTCTGCTCGAGCACTGCGCGGCCCTGAGCCGCGCTCCTCACGTCGCCGTTGGCGATCACGGGCAGCGCGGTGCGGCGGACCAGCTCCGCGGTGATCGCGTGGTCGGCCCGGCCCTCGAAGCGCTGCACCACGGTGCGTGGATGGAGCACGAGGAAGTCGACGCCGGCCTGCTCGAGCACGGGCGCCAGCTCGAAGATCTGCCGCGGATCCTCGAACCCGGAGCGCAGCTTGACCGAGAAGCTCACCGAGATCGCCCGGCGCAGGGCGACCAGCAGGGGCGCCAGGACCTGCGGGCCGCTTTGCAGCAGCGCGCCGCCCGCGGTGCGCAGGCTCAGGCGGCCGAAGGGGCAGCCGAGGTTGAGGTCGAGGTGCTCGGCGCCGGCCTGCTGGGCTGCCTCGGCCGCGCGGACCAGGGCCTCGCGATCGCGGCCGATCAGTTGGGTCACCTGGGGAACGGCTGCGGCCCGCTCGGTCACCTCGAGCAAGGCGTGGCTCGACAGGCCGGCGCGCTTGCCGGTCTGCACCCGCAGGTACTCGGTGTACACCACGTCGGGCCGGGCCCAGCCCGCGAAAGCGGCGCGCAGCTCGCGGTTGGTCAGGCCCTGCATCGGCGCGAGCATCAGCGGCCGGATCCCGGGCTCCCAGGGCAGGCTCGGGCTCGGCTGGTCGGTGCGGCTCATCAAGCGGTAGTGTAGTGCATGCTGTGGTGCGGTTGCCAGTCCGGTCGCCTGGTGTATGCTGGGGCGGATGAACCTGATCCTGATCGAGCCCGGGGAGATCCGCGAGGACGGCACCGTGGTCTTCAGCGGCCGCCGCCGGGATCACCTGGTGGAAGTGCTGCGGGCGAGCCCGGGCGAGCGGCTCCGCGTGGGGATCGTCAACGGCCCGCTGGGCCGCGCCGAGGTGATCGAGGCCTCGCAGCGCAGGGTGGTGCTGCGGATCGACGCCGACGGCGAGACCCTGCCCCGGCCCGAGCTGGATCTGATCCTGGCCCTGCCGCGACCGATCGCGCTCAGGCGGGTCTTGACCCAGGCCGCGATCATGGGAGTGGGACGCCTGTTCCTGATCAATGCGGCGCGGGTGGAGCAGGGCTACTTCAATGCCTCCCTGCTCCAGCCCGAGCAGTACGAGCCGGTGCTGCGCCACGGCCTGGAGCAGGCCGCGGACACCCGGGTGCCGGAGGTGCGCATCGTCCCGCGCTTCCGCGAGTTCGAGCGCGAGGTGCTGCCCGGCATCGTGGACGACTGCAGGGTCGGGCTGCTGGCCCATCCCGAAGCCGCGGCCGGTCTGGCCGGGGTGGTGCGGTCGCCGATCGCGGGCCGGGTCGCGCTGGCCATCGGACCCGAGGGCGGCTGGCAGGACTACGAGATCGAGGCGCTGCAGGATCGTGGGCTGCAGCCCTTCAGCATCGGGCCGCGGATCCTGCGGGTCGACACGGCCGTGACCGCGCTGCTGGCCATGATCGAGCTGCTGCGGCAGTTGCGCGGCCAACATATGACAGGCAGGCCTGATCGGCTATAGTGGCCCGGCCAGGAGGGGAGCGATGCGCAAGGTACTGGTGCTGTGCCTGCTCGTGGCAGCATGCGGCGGCGAGAATGGCGGCGACGCGGACGCGGACACGGATCTGGACACGGACGCGGACACGGATACTGACAGCGATACCACGCGCTTCTGCATCGACGATCAGGACTGCGATCCGGACGAGCGCTGCGACGGTGGGATCTGCGTGCCGGACGGCGGCGACTCGGACACGGACAGCGACTCGGACACTGACAGCGACTCGGATGCTGACAGCGACTCGGACACTGACAGCGACACGGATGCTGACAGCGACACGGACTCGGATACTGACACGGACTCGGATACTGACACGGACGCTGACAGCGACACGGACTCGGATACTGACACGGACGCTGACAGCGACACGGACTCGGATGCTGACACGGACGCTGACAGCGACACGGACACTGACGCCGACACGGACACTGACGCTGACACGGACACTGACAGCGACACGGACACGGACACGGACACGGATACGGACACGGATCAGCCGGTGACCTGCCGCAGCCTCTCGGACTGCCCGGACGATTTCATCTGCGATTTCGCGCTGGAGCGCTGCCAGGAGCGCAGCACCTTCAAGGACCAGCCGCTGAAGGTCACGGCCTTCCGGCCGACCTCGGGTGCGCCCGGCGACTGGATGCTGGTGGACGGCGCCGGCTTCTTCCACAGCATGCTGGGCAACCTGAAGGTCAAGGTCAACGTTGGAGCGACCCAGTATGGCTTCTTCAGCCTCAAGAGCACCGACGAGAACCGGCTGGCCTTCGAGATCACGACCGGAGCCTCGGGCACGGTGACCGTGACCTCGGAGGACGGGGACACGGCCGACGCGCCCGGCAGCTTCACCGTGTCGGCGACCGGGGTGATGGCCTGCGACGGCAGCACGCCGGCCGCATCGGGCGCGCCCGGCACCGTGCTGGGCCAGATGGGCCCGTACGCGGTGGGGTATCTCGACATCGACGAGAGCTACACCCGCATCACGTACCCGGCGCAGTGCGGCTCGGTGCGCCGGCCGCCGGCCGCGGGCACCTTCCCGCTGGTGGCGATCCTGCACGGCAACGGTGCAGGTCACGTGAACTACGAGTACCTGGCGCAGATGCTGGCCAGCTGGGGCCTGGTCTCGATCCAGCCGCAGAGCACGCACAACAACGAGTACGACCCGCAGGTGGTGGCCGCGCTGTACAGCATCATCTCGCGGACCCGCGGCCAGGACCTCGGCGGCGTGGATTCGGTGCTCTCGGGCCTGAGCACGACCGACGAGATCGCGATGGTCGGTCACTCGCGGGGCTGCGCGCGGATGCAGAACGTGTGGGACGCGCACTCGGACGTGCGGGACAACGGCGTGGCCTCGGTGTTCCTCGGCCCGGCCGACGAGGGCCAGGTGGTGCCGGGTCTGTTCATGGTCATCGGCGCCAGCGAGGACGGCCAGAGCTTCCCGAGCAATACCAACAACGCGTATGGCCGGCAGAGCGCGCCGCGCTGGAAGGTCTTCGTTCAGGGCGGCAATCACAGCCTGTTCTGCGACGCCAAGGTGTATCACGCGATGGACGGCACGCCTGCGGTGACGCGCCAGCAGCAGCTCGACATCGTGCTCGACTTCGTGCTGCCCTTGATGCAGCGGGCCTTCGGGCTGGACCAGCCCTTTGCCGAGCAGCTGGACAATCCGCCGGGCTCCGTGCTGTACGACGAGGAGCATGAGCTGTAGCTCGCGACGGTCGACAGGGGATTCAATGGCGTCGAGTGACGGAGGATCGATGAAACAGCGAATAACGCGGTTGCTCCTGATCGCCGGCGCCCCGGCGCTCTTCCTGACCTGCTCGATCGCGGTCGACTACGACCCGGAGCGAGACGACACGGCCATGGCCCGCATCGAGCAGCTGTTCTCCGCCGGCGGCGCAGAGGGCCTGGAGCTGATCCTGTGCGAGGACCGGCTCCGCGCCGACAGCGCCAGCGAGCACAGCTGCGGTGTGGAGCACATCGTCAAGGGCGGCGGCCGCGGCTCGGAGGACGGCGCGCTGCGCGGGGGCAACGACTGCTCGGGCTGCCCGGACCAGGCCATCGCATACGTGCAGGGCGTGGTCGAGGGCGGGCCCTTCGACCGGCAGGCCGGGGTGCAGGGCGTGATCCTGTTCAAGGACTACAACGATCCGTACCGGCTGCCGTACCACGTGGAGCTCGACTGCATCGACGAGGCCAGGCCCTGCCGCCTCGTCGGTCAGCTCGACACGGAAGGACTGAGCCTGGACGTGGTGCTGGAGGGCGAGCTGCAGGCCGAGGGCACCCTGCTCCATGCCGAGGGACCCACCGAGTGTGCGACAGACTAGCTGACCCGGCGCTGGAGGCCGGTACCGGCGAAAACGGAGGTGAGGGATGAACAGGGGAAGTGAGTGTCGCGTGCTGGCCGGAGTCGCCTGCTTGCTGCTTGCCGGCGCGAGCCACGCGGCCGAGGTGCTGCTGGTGGACGATTCGCTCGACGGCGCCACCATTGGAGTGCGCGAGGGCGGCGAGTTCGTGGCCGAGGGCGGCTGGCAGGCCAAGGCCGGCGACAACGTGCGCATCACCTACGACATCGGCGCGATGTACGGCGAGGGCCGGGTCTTGGTGGACGTGCGCAACTTCCTGCCCTGCGAGCAGTACAACAACGACAAGTGCCAGATCATGAGCATGTGGCAGAGCGAGAACCAGAAGCGCGGCGATTCCTCGGCGGCCGGCGAGTCGAACTGGATCTTCCGCACGGGCACGGGGTACGCCACCAGCGATGCGGGCTGCCACTACAAGTTTCTCTCGCGTTCCGTGGGCTTCGACGAGAGCTGCGGCCACGAGGCGCGCATCGACCACAACTTCAACTGGAACGCGAGCGTGACGTACACCTACACCATGCGCTGGACCGCGGACAACCGCATCGTCTTGAAGAAGCAGCACCCGGGTGGCGAGCAGACCTTGTACAACCACCAGCATCCCAGCGGGTTCCGGCTGCGCTACCTGCTGATCGGCCGCGACCGCGAGACCAAGCCCAACTACGGCGAGCAGCCGGGCGTGATCTACTCCAACGTGCGGATCTTCGTGGAAGAGGGCTCGGGCGACGCTGACACGGACGCTGACACCGACGTGGACACGGACGTGGACACGGACGTGGACACGGATGCGGACACGGACACGGACACCGGCGAGATCACGGTGCGCAAGGAGCCGATCGACGACACCTTTGCCACGCCCGGTGAGCCGGACACACCGCACGGAGCGCTGGACAACTTCCAGGTCGGCGGCGACGGCAGCGGCGGGATGGGGCGGACGATCTTCCTCAAGTTCGACCTGCGCAACGTGTCGGGCACGATCGAGTCGGCCCGCGTGCACGTGACCGCCACCAACCATGGCGGCGGGGGCGGGATCCGTACGGTGAGCTCCAGCGACTGGGACGAGGACACGCTGACCTGGAGCAACCGGCCGCCGATCGGGGATGCAATCCTCGACCAGCTCGGGGAGGTGAACATCAGCGACAAGTACTCCTGGGACGTGGCCCAGGGCCTGCAGGGCGGCGACCTGAGCTCGTTCGCCGTCAGCTCCACCGTGACCGATGGCGCCGCGTTCTCGAGCAAGGAGAACTCGGACGCAGGGGAGCGGCCGTACCTCGAGATCCGGTACCTGCCAGGCGGCGACACCGACACCGACACCGACACCGACACCGACACCGACGCGGACACCGACACCGACGCGGACACCGACGCGGACACCGACGCGGACACCGACACCGACGCCGATACCGACGCCGACGCCGATACCGACACCGACACCGACACCGACACCGACACCGACGCCGACACCGACGCCGACACCGACGCCGACACCGACGCTGACACCGACGCTGATACGGACGCGGACACGGACACGGACTCGGGCTGCGTGGACGACGGCGACTGCCCGGGCAGCCAGGTATGCGATGCTGGCGTGTGCCGCTCTCCGGGCTCCTCGGGCGGCGGCGGCTGCACCGCGGCCGGAACCGGATCCATTCTTGCTTTGCTGCTGCTCCTCACCGGGCTGGGAATCGGAAGCAGTCTCAGCCGCGCCCGGCCGGGCGAGGCGTCGGGGGAATAGCCTGGCTCTAGGCCACGCGCTCCAGCCGAGCCGCACAGACCTTGAACTCCGGGATCTTGGCCACGGGATCGATCGCCGGATTGGTCAGCACGTTGGCCGCCGCCTCCCAGAAGTGGAAGGGGATGAACATCAGGCCCGGCTCGACCCGCTCCGCGACCCGCGCGGTCAGCTCGATGCTGCCGCGCCGCGAGCTGACCCGGACCGGCTGGCCGTCCTTGATCTTCAGCTTGCGGGCGTCCTTGGAGTGGATCTCGACGTACGGCCCGGGCACCAGGGCGTCGAGGCCCTGGCTCTTGCGCGTCATCGTGCCGGTGTGGAAGTGCTCGAGGATGCGGCCCGTGGTCAGCACCATCGGGTACTCCTCGTCGGGCAGCTCGTCCGGCGGAACGAACTCGACGGCGTGGAACAGGCCCTTGCCGCGGGTGAACTTCTCGCGGTGCAGCACCGGCGTGCCCGGATGGGTCTCGTTCGGGCAGGGCCAGCAGAGCGACTCGCCGGCGTCGAGGCGCCGGTAGTTGATGCCCGCGTAAGACGGCGTGAGGCTGGCGATCTCGTCCTGGATCTCCTCCTCGCCGGAGTAGCTCCAGGGGTGACCCAGCCTTCCGGCCAGCTCGCAGATGATCTCCCAGTCGCGCTTGACACCGGGTAGCGGATCGATCGCCGGATGCATCCGCTGGACCCGGCGCTCGGTGTTGGTGATCGTGCCGTCGCGCTCGGCGTACGACGTCGCCGGCAGCACCACGTCGGCCAGCCGCGCGGTCTCGGTGAGGAAGATGTCCTGGACCACGAGGAAGTCGGTAGCCCGCAGCGCCTGCTCCACGTGGGTCACGTCCGGGTCGGAGAGCATCGGGTTCTCACCCATGATGTAGAACGCCCGGATCTCACCGCGCTCGGCCGCGCCCAGCATCTCGGTCACGGTCAGGCCGACCTCGGACGGCAGCCCGCCGCCCCAGGCCAGGCCGAACTTGTCCCGCGTCGCCGGGTCGCCGACCTTCTGGTATCCGGGGTACACGTTGGGCAGACAGCCCATGTCGCAGGCGCCCTGCACGTTGCTCTGGCCGCGCAGCGGGTTGACGCCGCCGCCGTCCTTGCCCATGTGGCCGCAGACCATCGCCAGGTTGGCCAGCGACTTGACGTTGTCGGTGCCGGTGGTGTGCTGGGTGATGCCCATCGAGTAGACGATGTTGCCCGGCCTGGCCTCTGCGAACATCCGCGCCGCGGCCACGAGATCCTCGGCGTCGATGCCGCAGATCTCGGCCACCCGCTCGGGAGGATAGTCGGCGACCAGCTTCTGCAGGGCGTCGAAGCCCTCGGTGCGCTGCTCGATGAACTGGCGGTCGGCCAGGCCCTCCTTGATGATCACGTGGATCATCCCGTTGATCCAGGCCACGTCGGTGCCCGGCTTCTGGCGGCACCAGATGGAGGCCTGGCGTGAGAGCGCGATGTCGCGCGGGTCGAAGAGGATCAGCCGGGCGCCGTTGTTCAGCGCGCGCCGGATCCCGTTGCCGATGATCGGGTGGTTCTCGGTGGTGTTGGACCCGGTGACCAGGAACACATCGGTGTCGGCGAAACCGTCGATCGAGTTCGTCATCGCGCCGCTGCCGAAGGCCGCGGCCAGGCCGGCCACGGTCGAGGCATGGCAGAGCCGCGCGCAGTGGTCGACGTTGTTGCTGCCCATCGCCGCGCGGGCGAACTTCTGCATGATGTAGTTGTCCTCGTTGGACACCTTGGCCGAGGACAGCGCGGCGAAGGCCTCGCCGCGGCGCTCCCGGAACTTGCCGGCGACGAGGTCGAGCGCCTCGTCCCAGGTCGCCTCCTGCAGCTTGCCGTCCTTGCGGATCAGCGGCGTGGTCAGCCGCTCGTCGTGGTTGACGAACTCGTAGCTGCCGAAGCGGCCCTTCACGCAGAGCACGCCGCGGTTCACCGGGTTGTCGTGGTCGCCGCGCGCGCGGACGACCTTCCCCTTGCGCACGCCGAGCAGCAGGCCGCAGCCCGTGCCGCAGTACGGGCAGATCGTGTTCACCTCGTACTCCACCGGCGGAGGCGGGTTGCGGAAGGTCAGCGCGCCGGTCGGGCAGTGCACCACGCACTCGCCGCAGGACTCGCAGGTGCTGGCCTTGATCTCGTCGGCGAGGAAGGGCGCGGGCTCGGCCTCGAAACCGCGCTGGATCAGGGTGATCGCGCCGAGTCCGATGATCTCGTGGCAGGTCTTGACGCAGCGGGCGCAGAGCACGCACTTGTTCATGTCGCGGACGAACACCGGGTTGCTCTCGTCGATCGTGCCCTCGCGCTCGACCGGGATCAGGCCGTGCTCGCGGATGCCGTACTCGTGCGCGAGGCGCTGCAGCTCGCAGTCCATGTTGGCCCGACAGGTCAGGCAGTCGGCCGGGTGGTCGGCGAGGAGCAGGCGCAGGACCATCTTCCGCGTCCGCAGGATCTCCTCGTTCTCGGTGGTCACCTGCATGCCCTCGGTCACCTGCGTGGTGCAGGACGGGGGCAGGCCGCGCATGCCCTCGACCTGCACGATGCAGAGCCGGCATCCGCCGTACGGCTCGAGGTCGGAATCGTAGCAGAGGGTCGGGATCTCGATCTCGGACGCGCGCGCGGCCTCGAGGATGGTGGAACCCTCTTCCGCCTGGACGTCCTTGCCGTCTATCGTCAGCGATACCAAAGCCATGGTCATCCTCTCCTAGTCGATCGTCACGGCGTCGAACTTGCAGACATCGTTGCAGACCCCGCACTGGATGCACTTATCCTGGTCGATCACGTGGACCTGCTTCTTGGCCCCGCTGATCGCCCCGGCAGAGCACTGCCGCAGGCAGACACCGCAGCCGGTGCAGGCCTCAGGATCGATGTGGAAGGTGATCAGCGCCTTGCAGGTCTTACCCGGGCACTTGTGGTCGAAGATGTGCGCCTCGTACTCCTCGCGGAAGTAGCGGATCGTGGTCAGCACCGGGTTGGGCGCGGTCTGGCCGAGGCCGCAGAGCGAGGCCTTCTTGATCGACTCGCCGAGCTCCTCGAGCAGGTCGATGTCGCCCGGCTCGCCGTGTCCCGCGCAGATGCGTTCGAGGAGGGACAGCATCTCGCGCGTGCCGACGCGGCAGGGCGTGCACTTGCCGCAGGATTCGTTCTGGGTGAAGTTGAGGAAGTAGCGGGCGAGATCCACCATGCAGGTGTTCTCGTCCATGATCACCAGCCCACCCGAGCCCATGATCGAGCCGGCCTGGGCCAGGTTCTCGTAGTCGATCGGCAGGTCGAGGCAGGAGCTCGGCAGGCAGCCGCCCGACGGGCCGCCGGTCTGGGCGGCCTTGAAGGTGCCGCCGTCCGGGACGCCGCCGCCCACACCCTCCACCACCTCGCGCAGGGTGATGCCCATCGGCACCTCGATCAGGCCGGGACGGCTGATCTTGCCGGTGAGGGCGAAGGTCTTGGTGCCCTTGCTCTTCTCGGTGCCGAAGCCGGAGTACCAGCTCGCGCCCTCGCGCAGGATGCTCGACACGTTGGCCAGCGTCTCCACGTTGTTGACGTTGGAGGGCATGCCGAAGAGGCCCTTGTTCGCCGGGAAGGGCGGCCGCGGCCGGGGCATGCCGCGCTCGCCCTCGATGCTGGCGATCAGCGCGGTCTCCTCGCCGCAGACGAAGGCGCCGGCACCCTCCTTGATCTTGATCTCGAAGGAGAACCCGGAGCCGAGGATGTCGTTGCCGAGCAGGCCGAGCTCGGTCATCTGGGAGATCGCCAGCTTGAGGCGCTCGATCGCCAGCGGGTACTCGGCGCGGATGTACACGTACCCGTGGTTCGCGCCGATGGCATAGGCTGCGATGCACATGCCCTCGAGCACGGCGTGCGGGTCGCCCTCGAGCACCGAGCGATCCATGAAGGCGCCGGGATCGCCCTCGTCGGCGTTGCAGATGAGGTACTTGTCCTCGCCCTTGGCGCCGCGGCAGAACTTCCACTTCAGGCCGGTGGGGAAGCCGCCGCCGCCCCGGCCGCGCAGGCCGGAGTCCGTCACCTCGGCGATCACCTCCTCGGGCTTCATCCCCAGGGCTCGCTTCAGCCCCAGGTACCCGCCGCGGGCCAGGTAGTGATCGAGGCTGCGCGGGTCGATCACCCCGCAGTTGCGCAGGGCGATGCGGACCTGGTCCTTCAGCACGGGCAGCTCGTCGAGCCGCGGCACGCCCTCGATCTCACCCGGGCCGCTCTGGCCCATCGCCAGGTCCGCGAGCGGCTCCCCGTCGACGAGGTGGGCCTGGATGATCTTCTTCAGCGTGGCAGGCTTGACCGAGGGGTACGTCACCCGCGGTCCGCCCGGCTTCTCGATGTCCACCAGGGGCTCGGCAAAGCACATGCCGATGCAGCCGACCGGGATCACGTGAGCCTTGATCCCCTGGGCCGGGAGCTCCTCGTCGAGCATGTCGAGGAGGTCGCCGGCACCGGCGGCGAGGCCGCAGGTGGCGACGCCGACGTAGATCCGGGGCAGCTTGCTCTGCTGGAGGCTCTGCCATTCTTTTTTTGCTTCCTGGATGCGCTGGTCGAGGCTCAAGGTTCTATCTCCCTCGGTTGACTTGGCACTAGCGAGACCGGCGGCGCGCAGGCTTCCTGGCCTTCTTCGCGGGCTTCCTGGCCTTCTTCGCGGGCTTCCTGGCCTTCTTCGCGGGCTTCCTGGCCTTCTTCTTTGGCTTCTTCTTCGGCTTCTTTGCTGGCTTCTTTGGCTTCTTCTTTGCTGGCTTCTTTGCTGGCTTCTTTGGCTTCTTCTTTGCTGGCTTCTTCGGCTTCTTCTTTGCTGGCTTCTTTGGCTTCTTCTTTGCTGGCTTCTTTGGCTTCTTCTTTGCTGGCTTCTTCGGCTTCTTCTTTGCTGGCTTCTTCGGCTTCTTCTTTGCCGGCTTCTCCTCGGGTTCGGCAGCCTTTGCCGGCTGCGGCGCGCCCTCGGCGTCGCGGATCTTCTTGACCACGCGCTTGAGCGAGGCCACGGTCTGGCGGCCGTGGGCCTGTCCGTCGACCACCACCACCGGGGCCAGCGCGCAGGAGCCCACGCAGGCCACGCTCTCCAGGGTGAAGAGCATGTCGGGCGTGGTGCCGCCGGGCTTGACGTCGAGGTGCGTGGCCATCTCGCCTTCGAGGCGGCCGCTGCCCCGCACGTGGCAGGCCGTGCCGCGGCAGATCGTCAGCTTGTGTTTACCCTGGGGCTCGAAGTTGAACTGCGCGTAGAAGCTGGCCACGCCGTACACCTTGCTCTCCGGAATCCGCAGGTACCGGGCTGCGGCGAGCATGGCCTCGGGCGAGAGATACCCTGCCTGGTCCTGCAGGTGCTGGAGGATCGGGATCAGGTACTCGGGCCGTGAGTCGTACTGGCGGGCGATCTTGCTCTTCCAGCTGTCCACGCTGACGGCGCCCTTGCTCATCGTGTCTACTCCGTTCTGCTTTCCTGAATTGCCGTACAGGCGCTCGCGCACGGGGCACGATGCGTCGTCTTTCATTCGTGTTCCACGCGGCGTATTCAAGCACAGCAGCGGGGAGGTAGTCAACGTGTGCGACAGAGGTGGTGCAATCCGCTACGCCCCTCTTTCAAGTGCTTGTTTTTTGAAGCGAAAGAACGGCAGAACGCCGCTCGCTCAGGCCTCGGCCTCGGGCTCGGGCAGCTCCCATACGCCACTCTCGAGCCAGTCGTTGATCGAGACGGCCGCGGCGCGGCCGGCGCCCATCGCGAGGATCACCGTGGCGGCCCCGGTGACGATATCGCCGCCGGCGAACACGCCCTTCTTCGAGGTGCGGCCGTTGGCCTCGTCAGCCTCGATGTTGCCCCAGCGGCCGCATTTCAGGTCGGGCGTGGTCTGCGGCACCAGCGGATTGGGGCTGTTGCCGATGGCGATCACCACCGCGTCCACGTCCATGGTGTACTCGGAGCCCTCGATCGGCACGGGCCGGCGGCGGCCCGAGGCGTCGGGCTCGCCGAGCTCCATCTTGATGCACTCGATCTTCTCGACCCAGCCCTTGTCGTTGCCGATGATCCGGACCGGGTTGGCCAGCAGATGGAACTCCACGCCCTCTTCGTCGGCGTGGTGGATCTCCTCGTCCCGCGCCGGCATCTCCACCCGGGAGCGGCGGTACACGTTGTACACCTTGTCCGCGCCCAGGCGCAGGGCCGTGCGCGCCGAGTCCATCGCCACGTTGCCGCCGCCGACAACGGCGACCCTGCCGCCGGTGAGGATCGGGGTGTCGTGGTTCGGGAAGTCGTACGCCTTCATCAGGTTGCTGCGCGTGAGGTACTCGTTGGCCGAGAACACGCCGATCAGGTTCTCGCCGGGGATGCCGAGGAACAGCGGCAGGCCCGCGCCCGTGCCGAGGAACACCGCGTCGAAACGCTCGAGCATCTCGTCGAGCGTCTCCAGCTTGCCCACCACGTAGTTGTAGTGCAGCTTCACGCCCATCTTGGCCGCGGTGTCCACCTCGGCCTGCACGATCGCCTTCGGCAGCCGGAACTCGGGGATGCCGTAGACCAGCACGCCGCCCGGCTTGTGCAGCGCCTCGAAGATCTCCACCTCGTGCCCGGCCCGCGCGCAGTCGATGGCCACGGTCAGCCCGGCCGGGCCCGCGCCCACCACCGCGACCTTCTTGCCCGTGCGCGGACCGATCTCGGGCAGCTCCACCTCGCCGCTGTTGCGCTCCCAGTCCGCGCAGAAGCGCTCCAGCCGGCCGATCGCCACGGGCTCGAACTTCTTGCCCAGGGTGCAGAGCTGCTCGCACTGCGATTCCTGCGGGCAGACGCGGCCGCAGATCGCGGGCAGCATGTTGGTTTCCTTGATCTTGCGGATCGCCCCGCGGAAGTCGCCTTCGGCGACCTTGCTCACGAAGGCCGGGATGTCGATATTCACCGGGCAGCCTTCGATGCACTTGGGCTTCTTGCACTCGATGCAGCGCGAGGCCTCGCGGATCGCGATCTCCTCGGGGAACCCGAAGGGCACCTCGTTGAAGTTGTGCGCGCGCTCCTTGGGATCCTGCTCGGGCATCACCTGCCGGGGGATCGCCATGCGCTCCTTCTTGGAGAGCTTCGGTGCCTCGTTCATCTCGACACCCCCTCGTCTCCCCCGGAGGTGCGGGCACGCCAGCTCTCGAGGGCCTGGCACTCATGCTCGCGGTACGCGGTCAGCCGCTGCATCAGCAGGTCGAAATCGACCTGGTGCGCGTCGAACTCGGGGCCGTCCACGCAGCAGAACTTGCTCTGGCCGCCCACCGAGACCCGACACCCGCCGCACATGCCCGTGCCGTCGATCATGATCGAGTTGAGGCTGACCAGGGTCTTGACCCCGTGCGGCTCGGTGGTCTTGGCCACGAACTTCATCATGATCGGCGGGCCGATCGCCACGCAGAGGTGGATGTTCTCCTTGCCCCGCTCCCCGATCCACTGCTCGAGCAGGTTGGTGACCAGCCCCTTCTCGCCGTAGCTGCCGTCGTCGGTGCAGATGCGCACCTCGCTGCTCGCCGCGCGCAGCTCGTCCTCGAGGATCAGCAGGTCCTTGCTGCGTGCGCCGAGGATGGTCAGCACCTCGTTGCCCGCGGCCTTGAGCGCCTGGGCGATCGGGTGCAGCGGGGCGATGCCGATGCCGCCGCCCACGCAGATCGTGGTGCCGAACTTCTCGATGTGGGTCGGCTGGCCCAGCGGGCCGACCAGATCCTGGATCGCGTCGCCGACCCGCAGCCTGGAGAGATGCTCCGTGGTCTTGCCCACGACCTGGAAGATCAGCGTGATCGTCTCGGCCCCGGGGTCCGCGTCCGCGATGGTCAGCGGGATCCGCTCGCCCTGCTCGTCGATGCGCAGGATGATGAACTGGCCTGCCTGGCGCTTGTGCGCGATCCGTCCCGCCCGGACCTCCAGACGGAACACATCCGCGCCGAGCGCCTCTGCCTTGACTATCTCGTGCATCAGCTGTCGCCTCCTCGTGCTGCCCGCCGGGCCGGCGCCCGGTGCAGCCCCCCGATGATATGAAAGTGAATCGATGTCAAGTGAGAACCGTGAAACGCTGCCTCTCGCCTGCGAGACCACATCATCGCGCGGGAGCATACCAGGTCCGCCCGGATGCGCAAGCCCGACAGCTGATCGGCTGCGGTCTGGCGGCCTGCAGCCTAGGGCAGCGTGTTGATCACGCAGCGAATCCCCATCGCGCCGCCCGAGTGTGGATTGTGGTAGCAGCGGAAGCTGGTGCGCAGCGGGTTCTCGTCGTTGGCCAGGCTGCCGCCGCGGGTGACCCGATAGCCCTCGGGGTACGGGCTGGCCGCCGGGCCGGTGGGGTTGTTGTTGTCGGTGTTGTCGTTGGCCCACTGGTAGTAGTCGGGATCGTAGTAATCCTGGACCCATTCGTCCGCGTTGCCGGCCATGTCGTGGATCTTCCGGTCCGTGTCCCAGGCGGTCACGCCGTTGGGGTAGCTGCCCACGTCCACGGTCTCGCCGCCAATCGCGTCGCCGAAGTTGGCCGGGACCGGGACCATCGCCTGGGGCAGCGTGTCGCCCCAGGGGAACCAGTTGTCCGGGGTCGGGCCCGTGGCCGGACCGCGGGCCGCCTTCTCCCACTCGGCCTCGGTGGCCAGCCGCATGCCGGCCCAGGCGCAGTAGTCCCCGGCCATGAACCAGTTGACCGCGCCGATCGGCCGCTCCTCGTGGCCCGGTACCGGGCGGTACGTGCCGTCCTGGTTGTCGATCACCTCCTGTCCGTCACGGTGCTGGTCCTGGTTCCCGTCGCTCAGGAAGGCGGCGTACTCCGACGTGGTGACCTCGTAGGTGTTGATGTAGAACTCATCCACGACCACCGACCGCGCGGGCTCCATCGACAGCCAGGGCGTGGTGCCGGCCGGCCGGCCCATGTTGAACGGTCCCCCCGGGATGTCCACCACCTCGCCGGCGACCACCGGCGCCCTGAAGGTGGAGCTGTACGTGCCGTCCGAGACCTCCAGCTCGACCCAGTACGCACCGCGCGCCGGGTAGGCGTACGTGGTGGTCTTGGTGGTGCTGGCCGCGGTCCAGCCGGTGCCGTCGCCGAAGTTCCAGCGCACCTCGAGGTCGGCCACCGCGGTCTGGTTGTCCTGGCAGTTGATCGCGGCGAAGGCGAAGGCGCTGTTTATCGGCTTCCAGGTGTTCGAGCGGTCGATGTCGCAGGTCGGCGCCTCGGTGTTGGTGGTGGTGTCGGAGACGATGTTGCTCCCGGTGGCGATGCCCCACTCGTCGACCACGTAGACCCGGTAGTAGTACCGGGTGTCGGGCGTCAGGCCGGAGTCGATGAAGCTCAGCAGGTCCTGGTCCGTGGTCTCGCGGATCAGCACCGTGGTCTGGTCGACCACCGGGCTCTCCGAGCGGTACAGCCGGTACCAGCCGAAGTCGAGTGACTGGCTGCGGCCCCAGGTCAGGGTCATGCCGGTGCCGGTGACGTCGGTGGGGGCCTCGAGCACCACCGAGGCCGGCGCCGCGTCGTACGCGGTGATGCCGCTGACCTCGTTGGAGGGGATCGAGTCGTCCGCGTCGTTGAACACCCACACGCGGTAGAAGTACTCGGTGGACACGGCCAGGCCCGAGTCGCCGAAGCTCGTCTGCGCGGGGTCGCTCTGCGAGACGAGCAGGGTGTCGCCCGTGGTCACGCCCGGCGCCTCCGCGCGGTACAGCTCGTACCGGTTGAAGTCGTCGTCGCTGTTCTGCGTCCACGACAGCGACATCGCGTCGTGGCTGATGTTGTACGCCGGACCCAGGGTCACGGGCGTGGGCAGGCCGGGCACCTCGGCCGCCAGCGTGGTCACGCTGACCTCGTTGGACAGCGCGGTCAGGCCGGCGCTGTTCTCGGTGACCACGCGGTAGTAGTACAGCGTCTCCGGATCCAGGCCCGCCTGCTGGAACAGCACGGCCGCGCGGTCTGCCGTGGTGTACTCCGCGCTCCCGGACAGCTCGTCCGGGATCGGCGCGGTGTCCTGCAGCAGGGTATAGCTCGCGAAATCGGCGTCGTAGTTGACCGACCAGGTGAGCGTGACCGTGGCGCTGGTGACTCCGTACGGCGGGTACAGCGCCGCCGGCGTGGGCGGCTCGGGATCCGCGGGCGTGAGCGTGGTGGCCGCGATCTCGTTGGACAGCGACGTGAGACCCTCGGTGTCGCTGACCAGCACGCGGTAGTAGTACGTGTCGCCGGGGGTCAGGCCGCTGTCGTCGTGGTCGACGAGCAGGGCGCTGTTCAGGGTGGCCAGGGGCGTGCCGGTGAGCTCGGTCACGCCCGGGTTGTCGCCGCGCAGCACGGTGTAGCTCAGGAAGTCCGCGGCCGTGCTCACGGTCCAGTTCAGCGAGAGTGCGGTCTGGGTCACGTCCATGGCCGGACCGAGGGTCACGGGGTCGGGGGGCTCGGGAACGGTCTCGGCCAGCGTGACCACGCTGACCTGGTTGGACAGCGCGGTCAGGCCGGCGGCGTTCTCGGTGACCACGCGGTAGTAGTACAGCGTCTCGGGCGGCAGGCTGCTGTGCTGGAACACCACGTCACCGGGGTCGGCCGTGGTGTGCACCGTCTGCCCCGAGGTCTCGTCCGGAATCGGCACGGTGTCCCGCAGCAGGGTGTACCGGGTGAAGTCGTCATCCGTGTTGATCGTCCAGGTCAGCGTCACCGAGCTGCTCGTCACCGCGTACGGCGGGAACAGCGTGGACGGCGTGGGCGGCTCCGGATCCTGCGGCGTGAGCGTGGTGACCGCGATCTCGTTGGACAGCGTGGACAGGCCCTCGGTGTCGCTGACCCGCACCCGGTAGTAGTACGCGGTGCCGGGCGTCAGCCCCTCGTCGCGGTAGGTCACGGTCAGCGCCTCGCCGAAGGCGGCCACGGCCGTGCCCGTGGCCTCGGTCACGCCCGGGCTGTCGCCGCGCAGCACCTCGTAGCTCAGGAAGTCTGGGGCCGTGCTCACGGTCCAGTACAGCGAGAGCGCGGTCCGGGCCACGGCCGCGGCCGGGGACAGGGTCACCGGCTCGGGCGGCTGGGGATCGGTGGTGGCCAGGGTGGCGGCGCTGACCTGGTTGGACAGCGCGGTCAGGGCGTTGGTGTTGGTGGTGACCACCCGGTAGAAGTACGTGGTCTCGGGTTGCAGGCCGGTGTCCTGGAACACCACGGCCTCGCTGTCGGTGGTGCTGTACACCACCGTGCCCGAGCTGTCGTCCGGGATGGCCTGGGTGTCGCGCCGCAGCTCGTAGCCCTGGAAGTCGGCGTCGCGGTTGACCGACCAGGTGAGCGAGAGCGTGGTGGTGGTCGCGCCGTACGGCGGGTAGATCGAGGCCGGCGTGGGCGGCTCGGGGTCCTGCGGGGTGAGTGTCGTGACCGCGATCTCGTTGGACAGCGCGGTCAGGCCCTCGGTGTCGGTGACCAGCACCCGGTAGTAGTACGTGGTGCTGTGGGTCAGCCCGTCCTCGCGGTGGTCCACGGTGAACGCATCCCCGTACGTGCCCACGATCGTTCCGGTGGCCTCGGTCACGCCCGGGCTGTCCCCGCGCAGCACGGTGTAGCCCTGGAAGTCCACGGCCGTGCTCACGGTCCAGTTGAGCGAGAGCGCGGTCCGGCCGATCGCCGAGGCCGGGGCCAGGGTCACGGGCTGGGGCGCCTGGGGATCGGTGGTGGCCAGGGTGGTGGCGCTGACCTGGTTCGACAGCGCGGTCAGGGTGCTGGTGCTGGTGGTGACCACGCGATAGAAGTACGTGGTCTCGGGATCGAGGTTGGTGTCGACGAACTCCGCGGCGTCCGGGTCGGTGGTGCTGTACACCACCGTGCCCGAGCTGTCGTCCGGGATGGCCTGGGTGTCGCGCCGCAGCTCGTAGCCCTGGAAGTCGTCGTCGCGGTTGACCGTCCAGGTGAGCGAGATCGAGGTGCTGGTCCGGTTGAACGGGGGAAACAGCAAGGCCGGCGTGGGCGGCTCGGGATCCTGCGGGGTGAGCGTGGTGGCCGCGATCTCGTTGGACAGCGCGGTCAGGCTCTCGGTGTCGGTGACGAGCACGCGGTAGTAGTACGTGGTGCTGTGGGTCAGCCCCTCCTCGCGGTGATCCACGGCGAGCGCGTCGTCGTGCGTGGCCACGACCGTGCCGGTGGCCTCGGTCACGCCCGGGCCGTCCCCGCGCAGCACGCGGTACCCGGCGAAGTCGTCGGCCGTGCTGATCGACCAGTTCAGCGAGAGCGCGGTCTGGGTGATGTTCGCGGCCGGGGACAGGGTCACGGGAGCGGGCGTTCGGGTGTCGCTGGCGGCCAGGGTGGTGGCCGCGATCTCGTTCGACATCGAGGTCAGGCCCGCGGAGTTGATGATCTTGACCCGGTAGTAGTACGTGGTCTCGGGCTGCAGCCCGGTGTCGTAGTGGTAGGCGGAGAGCGGCTCGGTGATCGTGACCACCTCGGCGCCGGTCAGCTCGGTCACGTCCGGGCTCACGCTCCGGTGCAGGACGTAGCTGGTGAAGTCGTCGTCGCGGTTGGCCGACCAGGTGATGATCATCGAGGTGGCGGTCTGGCCGTACGCGGGGTACAGCGTCACCGGCGTGGGCGGCTCGGGTATCTCGGACCGCTCGGACACGGAATCCGCGCAGGCGAGTCCGAAGACGCAGATCAGAAGAGGGATCAGCTTCCTTGAGAGGTTCCTCATGGCTTGGCCTTTCTCTCGGGCGACCGGGTACGGGCTCGAGCGAGGCGTGCTGCCCCAGCCACAGCTCGCTCGATATCGAGGCCACAGGGTACCAGGACTGGGCCCGTGAGGCAAGGCGCGGACGCGGTCTCTCCGCGGGCTGCAAGCCCGCGTTCAAAGAGGCCTTCCGCGGTGGCCGCCTGCTAGTCCGGATCACACGCCCCGGTGCAGTTCTGCACCACCTCACCCGTCTCGAGGAAGTGGAAGCTCTGGTCCAGGATGTGGTCGAGGAACGAGGCTGCGCCGTGCACGCCGTTGTCCGACTGGGGCGGCACGTTCTCCTCGGGCGGCGGGTCGGCCTCGACCAGGTCCCGCATGTAGATCTGCACCAGCACGGGCTCGGTGGTGGGCGAGGTCACGACCTCGAGGCCGGGAACGTTGTACACCGCGGGCTCCATGAACCTCGCGCCGATCGCCCGGGCCAGCATCTCGGAGGCCAGGTTGGGCACCTGGGAGTCGCCGATCGCCTCCTGCAGCAGTAGCACCCGCTCGGCCGGCGCGTCGGGCAGGGGGTTCTTGTACAGGTGGCGGGTCAGGTTGACCGGATCGGACAGGTCGAACAGCGCCTGGATCAGCGCGATGCCGATCTGCTTGAGCAGGGGATCGGGATAGTGGACGTCCACCACCGGTGAGATCATGTTCCAGTGCGTGGATCGCGTGAGCATGTTCAGCCAGCCGCATCCGGGCACGGCCAGCACGGCCCGGGTGATCCGCGGCGACATCGACACGAAGCTGCTGCCCTGGATCCCGCCCAGGCTGCCGCCCACGTAGTACACCCGGCTCTCGTCGATCAGCTCGCCGCTGCCCACCTGCAGCGCCGGGTCCGAGCTCAGCGTGCCCACGGCCAGCTCGGTGAGGGTCAGCGTGTTGATGATGCTCTGCTGGATGCGGTCGGTGATCAACGCAATGCGATTCAGATCCGGGATCACCTCGGTGATGATCAGCGTCAGATCGCCGCCGGACAGCCCGATCCAGTCGGTGGCGATCATGATCACGCCGCCGTCCTCGCACAGCCGGGCCATGTTGGGCAGCTGGCTGCCCGACAGCGTGTTCTCGCCCGTGCCGAACAGCCCGTGGCCGAACACCACCAGCGGCAGGGGCCGGTCCTCGGTCTGCGCCCGCTTGGGGATGATCATCGTGAACGGGAAGCTGCGGTCCTCGGCCTGGCGCGTCGGGTGGTGGTCCGCGTCGTACTCGAACTCGCTGTCCGCGTCGAGGAAGGTCGGCACCTCGAAGCTGCCCTTGACCAGGCGCGCCGCGTTGGGGTCGGGGTCGTCCTCGATCGAGTCCACGACGTAGCCCAGGCCCGTGCCCGCCATCTCGGCCAGCGCCTCCTCGCGCATCGAGCGCACCGAGCCGGTGAGGTAGTCCTCGCTGGCCACCATGAAGTCCCAGGCGAGCAGCAGCTCGTCGCGCGGGTACCCCCTGGCCGCGAGGAACTCGAAGATGCCCTCGTACTGCTCGCGGATGTCCTCGATCTCGGAGTTGGTGGTGCGGATGCCCTCGCGCAGGACCTCGAAGGCCCTGGGCGACTCGAAGACATTGCCCTGGTCGTCCTGCAGCGCCCGGGTCAGCAGGGCCACGTGGCGGTGGCCCATCTCCATCGGCTCCATCGGTCTGATGATCAGGGCGTACCGGTCGGGGTAGGCGGGATCGCGGTTCAGGTCCATCTCGGACATGAACAGCAGCCGCTTGCCGGTCTCGAGGTCGAACAGCGCGATCGGGTTGTCGGTCCCCAGCGACTCGAGCAGCTCGCCCTGGCGGGTGAGCTGCAGTGGGTCGATGTCCGCGGCAAAGTGCAACAGGAGCGGGCCGGCCGGCGAGCAGCCGTCCGCGGTGTTGATCGGCGTGACGCTGATCGTGGGCGCGCCCGGCTCCACCGGGATCGCGGACTGGGGGTAGTTGACCCGCACGCCGGTGGGGCTGTCCGGGTCCGGGTCCTGGTAGAAGGCGCTGGGAAGCGGCAGCATGCACTCGTCGCTGGTGGCGAACGGATTGCAGTCCGGGATCAGGTCCAGCGTGATCGGATCCGCGTCGGTGTCCGAGTCGGTGTCGATGTCCGTGTCGGTATCGGCGTCGCCAGGGGTGCCGTCGTCGCCCGTATCACAGCAGGTCAGCAGGACCAGACAGGGCAGGGCGAGGGCCAGAGGTACGAGGCGGGTTCGAAGGCTCATCGGTCACTCCTCGATGGTCCGGGCCGGAGTATAGCACGGGACCGGCCGGGCGCTGCCTGCAGAACCCTAGCATGGAGGAAATGGAGCGACAATCGGGTGCGGCCGGCCGCCTGAGTGATCCCTGGTTTGCCTCGGTTGACGTTCCAGAGGCTGACGCCTCTTTGCGGGACGTGCCGCGCCTTCTGCGCTTGCGGGTATTGTGTACTCCGTGGCTGTCCCGGGGCTGACGCCCCGGGCTCATCGCTGTTGCCGCCTTCGGCGGCTTCGCGCCCGGCGTGCCAGATCCGTGCTGGTTTGTTGCGGAGCCCTGAAAAGGCGACAGACAGGTGCGGAGCTCGGCTGCGGAGCCCCAACGGGGCGACATCAATCAGCCCGGGGCGTCAGCCCCGGGAGTTCGTGAGTTCCCCACTGCCGTCAAGCCCCAACGGGGCGACACCATCCCCAGGAGAGTATGTGCTCCTTGGTGCAATCTGGGGATAGGTCAGGGCCGGCCGCGCGCCATTGCCTTTTCCCCCTGGGCTGGGTACCATCACCGAAGTACCTCGAGGCAACTCGGCACCGGTCACGCGGGAGTGTGAGAAGATGAACAGACACGGGCTGGTCCCTGTCCTGGCAGCCGGATGGCTCGCCCTGTTCCTGGCCTGCGGCGACAAGACGCAGACAGACGCCGAGTGCACGACAAAGGACGACTGTCCGACCGGTGAGGACTGCGTGGATGGGCACTGCGTGCCGACCGGCGATTCGGACGCAGACACCGACGCTGACACCGACGCAGACACCGACGCTGACACCGACGCTGACACCGACGCTGACACCGACGCAGACACCGACGTTGACACCGACGCAGACACCGACGCTGACACCGACGCGGACACCGACGCTGACACCGACGCTGACACCGACGCTGACACCGACGCTGACACCGACGCTGACACCGACGCTGACACGGATACTGACGCCGATACTGACACCGATACTGACACGGACGCTGACACGGATACGGACACCGACACCGACGCTGACACTGACGCGGACTCTGACGTTGACACGGACTCTGACACGGATACCGACACCGACACCGACACCGACACGGACGCTGACACCGACAGCGACAGCGACACCGACACCGACACCGACACCGACAGCGACAGCGACACCGACAGCGACACCGACACCGACACCGACACCGACACCGACACCGACACCGACACCGACACCGACGCTGACACGGACGCTGACACCGACAGCGACACCGACACCGACACCGACACCGACACCCAGCCCCTGCTCGCAGACTACACGCCCACGAGCCTCGAGATCCCAGACACGATCGTCATGACCACCCCCTTCGAGGTCAGCACGACAGTCGAGAACATCGGCACTGCCGACGGCACGGCCATGTCCTTCTGGTGCCCGCTGATCCTGTCCGCGGACAGCTCACCGGAAACCCCGGAAGACGACATCTGGCTCATGGGCGGGGGCGCGATCCCGGTCGAGGGCCCCCTCGACGTGGGTGCATCGAGCACCGGAACCCAGACCTTCACCGTCGATCCGATGGGCGAGAACGGCCCGGGCCTGTACCATGCCTTCGTCGAGGTGAAACAGTCCAAGGACACCGAGCTCGACGAGACCAACAACCTGTACCAGCTCCCGGAGGAGGTGGAGATCGTCGAGTACACGGGCACGGATGTCACGATAGAGACCTGCCCGACCCAGAACCCGGATCATCTGCGGACGAACATCGCGGTGTACTACGACGACGGGGTCACCATGGTCTCGCATTTCTGGTTCGAGTCCGTCGAGAAGGCGGACGGGTACACCCTGTGGCAGGGCACGCTGCCCCCGGGGACGTACTACGTGCAGGTCGGCTCGTACATGACCAGCGCGTACGGCGCGTACTCCATCGTCTGGGAGCGCGGCGAGAGCACCACCTGCGTGCCACAGCCGTACGAGTTCGACCACGACGACGAGGACGACTACGAGCCCGACGACGACCACACCGAGGCCACCGTGCTGGTCGAGCAGGAGCCGCAGAACCACACCATCACCGACAATCCGACCAACTACCACGACTGGTTCGAGATAACGGTCACCGACTGACAGGCGGCCGGCCGTCTGGACCGCCCACGTCAGCTCACTCCTCTGGCAGCTCCATGGCCTCCAGCCTCTCCCCGCACTCACATCTCTTCTGGTACCAGTTCCTCGGCGCACCGCAACCGGGACAGCGCCACTCCCGCTGCTGCTGCAGGAGCCACTCGCCCACGCCCCTGTCCTTGATGCATTGCAGATTGGTCTCCATCGTCTGGTGATGCGGCCACCTGGCGTGCATCAGCTCCCACAGCGGCTGGCAGGGATAGTCGTAGCACTGGTAGCAGAAATCCACTCCGTTCTGAGCTGCACACTTCCGAATTTCACACCGCGCGACCCAGCTGCTGGGCTCCTCGACCAGGCAACCATCGCAGTCCGTGGCCACGCATGCCCCACAGTATAGACCACATGGACCGTACTGCGATGGCCTCACAGCGTCTCCTACCCTTCGTGGTCGCCCCCGACCATCCGCAGCTTCACCCTCTTGCCCTGGGCCGCTCCGACGCCCTTCACCAGGACCCGCACGATCTGTTCCACGAGTTCCCACATCACCCACACCCTTCTCACGACCATCTTACCATAGTCATTCAACATCCCACGGGTTGACATCTTCACGGAGCTGCCCCATGATCAAACAAGTAACGCCGGGTCGGGGATGGTCCTTTGAGAGGCCGCGAGCTGTTCCGGTTGTTCATCGAGATGCGCTGCGATTGACATCCGCCAGGCTATCTTCCATCATCGGATCCGGTCGGCAGGGGGGAGTGGGCTGTGAGGAACGATGCAGCCCCTCGGTGACTTTGCAGAGCTCACCAGGCGAAGCCTTGGCAGCTACCTCTCCAGCAATCCGCCTGCGGTGCTGATCCACGACAGCGCGACCGGCAGCTTCCAGCCGATCGGGTACCAGGACAAGAAGACCATCTCCCGCCAGGAGTTCGCCTTCCAGGACGGCTCGGGCTCGGAGGCGCCCGGCCTGCCCCGGGCGGTGGCCTTCATGGTGCTCCCGCTGGTGTCCCAGTACGCACCAGACGAGAACCAGCTCCTGATCGGCCGGGCCGGGCACTGCGACATCCAGATCGGCGACCTGTCGATCTCCCGGGAGCATGCGCGGATCGAACGGGTCCGGGACAGCTACGTCATCCAGGACCTGGGCTCGATGGTGGGCACCGAGGTGAGCGGTCAGATCATGGAGCCCGGGGCCACGCACCAGCTCTCTCCTGGCGAGCACGTCAGCCTGGGCACGGTGGTCTTCACCTTCCTGGATGCGGCCGCCTTCTATCACTTCGTCAAGAAGTTCCTCGGTGAATGAGACCCGCTACCTTGTTGCATCCTTCCCCGAGACACGCGCCACGTTCAGCTCGGCCAGCCGGGCGGCGATCTCCGCGCCCGCGGTGTTCGGGTTCACGTCGCGGTCCACGGCCAGGAGGCGGCCGTCCACGCCGATGTAGAAGGTCCAGCGCCGGGCCACGCCCAGCACGGGCATCAGCGCGCCGAAGCTGCGGGCGACCTCGCCCCCGGGATCGGATAGGATCGGGTAGTCCACGCCGAGCGAGCTGGCGAACTCGGTATTCTTCTCGATGCTGTCGGTGCTGGCCGCGTAGAGCGCCGCGTCAAATGCGCGAATGGCCTGGCCGCTCTCCCAGAGCGACTTGCACTCGAGCGTTCACCCGCCGGTGAAGGCCTTGGGGAACCAGGCCAGCACCACCACGCGCTTGCCCTTGTGAGCGGCGAGCCGGTGGGTCTGGCCGTCCGAGCCGGCCAGGGCAAAGTCCGGAGCCGGATCGCCGGGCTGCAGCGTGATCCCCGCGGCGCAACCCGGGAGCAGACCGAAAACGGCGAGCAGCTTCTTCCACCTCATGAGTGCCCCCTCCATCAGGCCCTGCTCATTATGGTGCTCCGGGGTCGGATTTCAAGGGTGCGGTCGCGGGCGGTCACGACCGCGGCCTTGCGGCCGGCAGGCTGGCGAGCCGCAGCTGCTCCCGCGGCACGAGAAAAGCCCGCCATCCGGCGGGCTTGATGGTTCGGAAGCACGGCAACACCGAGTTCCTCGACGACGGGCTGACTCTGTTCCCGAACCCATGGGCGGTCCTCTCGGTCCTGGGGTCGGGCTCGGCGTTCGAGGTCAGCTATTCGCACGCTGGACGCGAGACTCGGGACGCGACCCTGCCATCGTGGCGGTCCGGGTAGCCAGGAACACACAACGTCTATTACTCGATGTCATTTCATCCAAGGGCAAGGGCACCAAAATACGCAACAGAACGGGCCGGGCGGCCAGGTGCAGGGTTAGGGGGCAAAGACCGCCCCTTTGGACGAGTGATCTAGTCGCAAGCGTAGGTATTGGAATAGCAGGAATCGGGGATGCCGTCGCAGTAGATGTCCGTCTCATACGTCAACCGGTTTCCATTTGCATCGTAGGTGGAGGACTCGCAACGATCCAGTGTGCCGTCGCAGGGAGTCAAGAGTAGTCCAGTGGTGATGCGGTATTTCGACAGTTGTTCAAGCACATGTATGCCGCAGCGAAGTAATCGTACGAAACACCGAGACGGTGACGAAAGAAAGCTCTTGGCTTCATGATCGTGGCTTCATGTCGTTGCACCCCTGGTACGTACCCGCAGCTGGGATTGACTTCTGCAACGGACGCGGTACGCTATCGTATACAAGAGAGGAAATACGCGATGCCACGCTGTAGCGTATGCTGGGGAATGACGCGTAGAAGGCTAATTGGCATATCTACGTCAATATGTGCGCTACGTGAGCTGGGAGGATAGCATGAAGCGCGTGCTGACGTGTCTGATCGTGAGCCTGCTCGCCACCTCGGCCGTGGCCGGGGACAAGCGCAGGATCGCGGTTCTCGACATCAGGTCCGACGCCAAGATGGACCAGGGCATGCTCAAGACGCTCAACGAGGTGGTGCTCAACGAGTTCGACCGCACCGGGTTGTTCGATGTGCTGGGCAGCGCGGACATAGCCTCGATGATCACGCTCGAGGAGGAGCGGATCAAGATGACAGGCTGCGCGGACGACGCCTGCCTGGCCGAGATCGGCGGCGCGCTCGGCGTGCAGTTGATGGGTGCGGCGAGCATCGGCGTGGTGGGCGTGCAGTACGTGCTCACCGTCAAGATTCTGGATGTGGCCCGTGCCCGGGTGCTGGCCCGAGCGACCCAGACTCTGCCCAAGAGGGACACCGAGTTGATCACGGGGATCAAGGCGGCCATGACCCGGGTGCTCGGCAAGCTCGATGAAGCCCAAGACGTAGGAGATCAACCGAGCGGGGATGCGGACACGCCGGCGGAAGGCTCAGGTGCCGCAGCAGACGCTGACAGGGTCGGGCCCGAGGGAGGCCTGGCGGCGACGGTCGAGCCGTCCGAGTCGGCGGATTTCCTGGACGTGGCGCCCTGGCTTGCGCTGGGCCTGACCGTGGCTGCCGGAGGAACGGCCGCGGCGCTGGGCGGGCTGGCGCTCGGGGACGCCCGCGAGGCCAGGGACGAGTTCGAGGGCCGGCCCGAGTGGCGGGACGCCAGGGATGCGGCTGACAGCAAGGCGCTGGCCGCGGACGTGATGATCGGTGTGGCCGCTGCCGCGGCCGTGGGCACGGTGGTGCTGTTCGTGCTCGGGAGCATGGATGACGAGTCCGAGGCCGGGGCCTCGGTGGTGCCGGTACGCGGCGGTGCGGCTGGCGCGGTATCTGTGCGATTCCAGTAGGGGAGGGTGCTGATGAAAATGCTATTGCGGATTCCTGTGCTGACGTTGCTGCTCGCGGCGGCTGGTTGCACGCAGATCGTGGACACTGCGGGCAAGGAGTGCACGGACAACGATGACTGCGCCGCAGGGCAGATCTGCCATCCAACCAGGCATACCTGCGTGAGCGATGGGGGTGACTCGGACACGGACGCAGACACAGACTCCGATACGGATGCTGACACCGACGTCGATACCGACTCGGACACGGATGCGGATACGGACATTGACACGGATACCGACGTCGATACCGACTCGGACACGGATGCGGATACGGACACCGACACGGGTGCAGCCAACGGCGAGTCATGTTTGGTCGACGGTGACTGCCATTCAGATCACTGCCAGAACGGTTTTTGCTGCCCGTCTGGAGACTGCTGCGACGTAGCTGGAAGCTGTCCGACGCAGTACACGGTGGCCGCCAGTTGCGATGATGCCATATCCTGCCAGGGGGCCAGGGGGGATCCTGCGTGCAACGCGAACTACGAGTGCAATACGATCTCTGTCGACGACGACAGCGCCTGCGACGGTACCGTGGTCTGCAGGGTCGCATCATGCTCTGAAACAGACGGAACCGCGTACGGAGCGGATACCTGCACCGGTGGAACAGACCAGGGTGGCGCATGCCCGGACAACGGAGGAGAGACCGACTGTGGTAATTACGCCTGCGAGGGCAACACATGCAGTGCAGCTATCTGCCGCAATCACTGGGAAGGCGATAGTTGCGAAACTTGCCCATGCAACTTCGATCCCGCGCAGGACTGTGATGCCTGCTTGGCCCAGTGGTCAGGTCCAGAGTGCGGCCATGCGGTCGAGTTCGCTTGCTGCGGAGAGACCTGCACCGACCCGGTAACTGGTCTGGTCTGGCAGTTAACAGATACCGGGAGCTTGAGCTGGAGTGAAGCGAGAGACCATTGCGAAGCCAAGGAGCTGGCCGGTGAGACGGATTGGAGGCTGCCCACGATATCCGAGCTGCGATCGCTGATCCGTGGCTGCGCCGCGACGGAAACCGGAGGGAGCTGTGGAGTGACCGACGGCTGCCGAGACACAGCGATTTGTGAGGACTCGTCGTGCGTCGGGTGTAGCAGTGGCGGGGGGCCTGCCTTTGGGGGCTGCTACTGGCCCGACGCCTTTTCGTGGTTGGGTGGATCGTGTTCATACTATTGGTCATCGACGACAGTGGAGGGTGATCCTTCTCGGGCTTGGATCGTTCGCTTCAGCGAGGGCCCTGTCTATGACCAGCAGGTCGTCCAAGACAAGCGCGTCCGCTGTGTCAGGGCAGGCACGTTCGGACAGCCGACCTGGAGCAGGGTGATCGGTGCCAATGCGGGTGACGGAGACAACATCTTCGTTTCCAGCGCGGGTGACGTCGACAACAATGGTTTCGACGAGATCTTGATCGGCGCGTTCCACTTCGACGTCGGCGGCCACGAGTCGGTGGGCAAGGCCTGGATGTTCGATGGTTCCGCCGAGGGTCCGCAAGCGAACGCAAGCTGGACCTCCTCGGGCGACGAGTTGGAACATGGGAAGTTCGGCCTTGAGGTTGCCTCTGCGGGAGATCTCAACAATGACGGCTTATCGGACGTTGCAATCGGATCGCTGAGTATCGAGTCGCAGAAGCAAAACGGGAGAATCTTCGTGTACTATGGAACATCTTCGGGGCTGCCTTCTTCCTACGACTGGAGCATGACAGGCGAAGCCGATCCGGACCGATATTGCAGAGCCCAGAGTGCCGGCGATGTCAACGGAGACGATTACGACGATCTTGTCGTGGGAGCGTACACTCATGGGGAAGATGCTGGAAAAGCCTATCTGTATCGAGGATCCCAGGATGGACTTGCAGGTACTCCCTCTTGGACGTCCGTTGCCGACAATCAGGCCGGGGCCTATTTCGGCGTGGCTGTAACGTCGGCAGATGTGGACAACGACGGTTTCAGTGATGTTCTCGTCGGAGCGAATCTGTTCGACACCCCGAATGAAGACGCAGGGAAGGTCTATCTGTTCCACGGCTCCACCAACGGATTGTCCAGTGCGCCTGATTGGGTATCGCTCGGCGATGACCAGCAGGGCGCGGCGTTTGGTCGGCAAGTGAACGGGGCAGGCGACGTGAACAACGATGGTTTTGATGACGTAATCGTGGGGGCGTACCTGTACAACACAGGCAGCGGTGAAGCAGGAAAGTCCTATCTCTATCTGGGCTCGCAAGCCGGCCTGGAAGCAGAGCCGAGTTGGACTTCGAGTGGCAACGATCAAGCTGGGGCAGAGTACGGAGCGGCGGCAGCACCGGCTGGAGACGTCAATGGGGATGGCTTCGACGACGTGGTCATCGGTGCTCCCGGCTTTGATACCGATGCCCAGGACGCTGGCAAAGTGTACCTCTACCTGGGATCACCCGCCGGATTGTTCGAAAAGCCTGCATGGGCTTCTTCCGGAGAGAACCAGGCGGGGGCGCGGTTCGGATACAGAGTGACGTCAGCGGGCGACGTAAACAACGACGGCTGTGCCGATCTTATCGTTTCTGCTCCGGGATTCGACGATGCTCTTCAGAACGTCGGCAAGGTGTACGTCTACCTCTCGGACTGTGGCTCGTGACTGGCAAGATGCCCGAATCTCGTTTATTCCCATCATGGGGGATCTCGATGACCAGACCCACCCGGTCCGTTACGGTGCTGGCCGTTCTTCTGGTCTTGAGTGCCTGCACCGAGAACAAGGTCTGCGACCCCGGCGACCAGAAGGAATGCGCCTGTGGGGGCGGAGCGATCGGGTACCAGGCCTGCAAGCAGGACGGCAGCGGCTGGGATACTTGCCATTGTGGCGGTGACTCGGATACCGACTCGGACTCGGACACTGACAGCGACACCGACACGGATTCTGACACGGACACGTATATCCCAACCCTCACGCTGGCCGCCGAGCCTCCCGAGATCCCGGCCGACGGACGGAGCTTCGCGCTGATCAGGGTTGTGACCACGTACGTCCCGGACGCCACGGCAATCGCCTTTTCATCCTCTCTGGGCAGCTTCGATCCCAAAGACGGCGCTGTCCGCAACGAAGACGTGGACCTGTATGGTGGCGAGGCAGCTATCAGGCTGTACTCGGGCTTCACCGCGGGCACCGCCAACGTGATTGCAGAAATCGACGACTTCGAGCTACAGGACACGACGCAGGTCGAGATGACGGGTTTGCCAAAGGCGGATCTGGAACACTCCGACTTCACCTGCCAGTCGCCGAACATTGCCGGCTTCACCGCTGGCGGCGCGCAGATGGAATGCACGCTATCACTCGGGGACGAGAGCGGTACCCCCCTGCCGTATGAAGCGATCCTGCACATCGTGGAGCTGAAGGCCGAGGCGGGGGGGTTCAGTCCGCCACTGGAGGAGAGCGCAGAGGATTACGCAGATTCGGGATCGGTGCTGCACTTCGAGTACAAGACCAACATTGGCGGACAGCCGGTGGACGTGGAGCCGGATGATGTTCTGCAGGAGCCCAGGAGGAACAAGGCCGGCGGCACAGCCAACCCGCGGGACGGGCTGGTCACGTTGATGGCCTTGGTCTGGGGTGCGGAGTACTGCACTGGCCAGATCGTGGACGATGACTGCAGCGGTTTGTTCCACGACCTTCCCGAGCCGTACCTGGACGTGGATGACGATGCCGAATACACGCCTGGCGTTGACAGAAATCTCGAGGACATGAACTCGGACGGCCAGGCCAGCACTGGAAACGGTCTCTGGGACGCGGACTGGCCCTTCGCCCTGACGGTCAAGGTGCTGTGGAGCGGACCGCCCAAGACCGACAATCCACCAACCACGCAGCTACTGCCGGCCCATGCGCAGATCGAAGATTGCGCGGAACAGGAGTTCACGATCGATGTGCTAGACGCCAACCTGAATCCGCCGGCGGCCAACGACGGCGGAGGAGACCTGAAGATTTCTCTGGAAACGGCCGCCCTCGAGGAGGGTTCGTCGTCTGTCTCGCTGCCCTGCACAATGGGCATGGATCTCGATCCGAACGACGGTCGAGTCATTCGTTTTCTCGATATCACGGACTCCTTCCGCTACCGCTTCACCGTGTCCGATGGTACCTGTGAAGGCGTTAACAACGAGACGCTCTACGAGGACGGCTCGGTTACGGTTGAGATCGATGGGCTGTACAAAGGGCCCTTGCCCGAGTATGGCTCCAGTCACAGCCCTGACGCCTTTGGCACGGTCCAGCTGTCCGCTACCTTGTCTGTGGATTGAGTGAGGCCCGGAAGCCGATCTGCTTGGCGGAGATAGCCGTACACTTTCCCTGACACAACGACTGATACACCACCCCGAACGTGAAGGTCGTTGCTGTAATCAGAGATAGCCGATAGAATGCCGCCACCGTAATCGCTGGCCGCTGGCCCCTTGGGGGACGCAATGCTGTCCGACGAGCAAATCAAGCAGTACTGGTCCGAGGACTTCAAGAACTCCTGGGTCAAGGGCTGGGTGAAGTGGCGTGAGCAGTTCACGGCCTTCGTCGAGTGGGCCGACCAGCTCGGCGCCGACGACCTCCGTAAGGACGACGTCCTCGAGCGGATGTGGAACGCCCGCGAGGCGATGACCCTCGGCCCCGGTGACTACGTGAGTCTCGGCGCGGCGCGTCACGATCCCGACGTCATCGAGGCCATCGCCGACCTGCGAGGGATCCAGGCGCCCACTGACCTGGAGGAGCGTGCCGACTACCTCCAGGACCGGTTCGAGAACATGAAGGAGCTCATCCGGCCAATGACGAAGCGCCTGCCCAATGCCAGGATCAAGCGCGTCTTCGTCACGCTGTTCCCGGCCGACCTGCACTCCGTGCTGATCGCGCCACGCGCCAAGCAGGTGGTCGAGCTGGTCCTGGGCGAGAAGCGCGGCCTGCCACTGTTCCGCTACCACGTCCTGGTCCGCGGCAAGCTCCGCAGCGTGCTCGGTGAGGAGCAGAGCATCAAGGAGCAGGTCGAGCGCTCGATCTTCTGCTGGTGGCTGCACGAGCAGTACGAGCATCTGATGAAGGGGAGCGTCGGCGGCGCCAAGGAACTGGTCGCCGGCCCGGTCGGCGAGGAGCAGCCGCTCAAGATCTGGCCATTCGGCAAGCAGCTCAAGGGCACATTCGCCATCCCCGGGATGGACCAGTGCTACCGCGACCTCGTCCAGGCCGCCGTTGAGGGCGCCTCGCGCGACGATGTGATCAGCGAGCTCGGCGACGACCCGGTGTACGAGACCTTCTCGGCCAAGTCGCTGCGGATGACGCTGGTCCGGGTGAAGAAGCTTGGCTTCATCGAGGAGAAGGACGGCCAGTGCTACCCGACCCAGGACGGTGAGGATCTGCTCGAGAACGAGCAGGCGGACATCCTGGTCGAGCGCCTGTTCGAGCGGGTCTTCGGGATGGCGCAGCTCATCCGGATTCTCGAGGAGTCGAGCAAGCCGCTCTCCCGCATGGAGGTGTACACGGCGCTGCAGAAGATCTACCCGCGGTGGACGTCACTCCGGGTGCCTGGTGCGCTGGTCAACTGGGCCAAGGCGCTGGGCCTCGTCGAGATCGACGAGAGCAAGGCGCGCGTGCTCACCGAGTACGGGAGGAGCTGGGCCCGGCGCCTGCCCAAGAAGCTCCCGGGCCCGCCCGCGGCGGATACCTCGGGAGACATCGATGACGAGGAGGGGATCGATCCGGAGTTGTCGCACGGGGGACTGGGTGCGGCTGAGGATCGCCTCAAGACCAACTCGCTCGACGCCATCGTGGCTGCGATGGCCCAGGACGAGGAGACCAAGGACTTCGTGTTCGAGGCGTCGCAGGTCGCCGCCCTGCACCTCGCCTGGCACAGCAACCCGCGCAAGCGGTTCGTGATCCTCTCCGGCCTCTCGGGCACGGGCAAGACCGCGATCACGCTGTGCTACTCCAAGGTGTACTGCCAGCTGTCCAAGGTCGACCCGGACACCCACCGCGAGGTCGTGGCGGTGTCGCCGGACTGGCGCGATCCCACGGGCCTGCTGGGGTACTTCAACGCCCTGCACGAGGAGCCGACCTTCCAGGCCGAGCCGGCCCTGCGGCTCCTCATCCGCGCCGCCAAGGACCCGGAGCGGCCTTACTTCCTCGTCCTCGACGAGATGAACCTGGCCCGGGTGGAGCGGTACTTCGCCAACTTCCTCTCCTCCATGGAGACCGGCGAGCCCCTGGTGCTGCACGGCGGCGACGGGCTGGTCAACGGCATTCCGTCCAAGCTGGCCTGGCCCCGGAACCTGTTCATCGCGGGCACGGTGAACATGGACGAGACGACCAAGGCTTTCAGCGACAAGGTGCTGGACCGCGCATTTACCCTCGAGTTCTGGGAGGTCGACCTCGAGGAGTTCTTCTCCCGCCGGGCGGCCAAGTCCGGCGGTGAGCGGGCCGCGGATGTCGAGGCCCTACTCGTCGAGCTCAACGGGCTACTCCGACCGATCCGCCGCCACTTCGGGTATCGCAGCGCCGACGAGATCCTGCGGTTCATGGAGCAAGCCGGGGACGGCGACGGCCGGGCCGGGCTGCTGGACCATGCGGTGTTCTCCAAGGTCCTGCCGCGGCTGCGCGGCGAGGAGACCGGGGAGTTCCGGGACGCCCTCACCAAGCTGGGCAAGGCCTGTGTAGCGCACCAGCTCGCCCGCTGCACCACGAAGATCGAGGAGATCGGCTCGCGCATGGCCGCGAGCGGGGTGGCCCGCTTCTGGGGCTAGCGCGGAACGCAGGGGAGAGCGCCGGGACGTGAACGTCACCATCCAGGACCGTGAGCAGGGCGCGAGCGTTGACTGGCTCGACGGCGTCGCACGGCTGGAGGAGAAGCGCGACTACCTGGTGGTGGCTCCGGGGTGCCTGGAGGCCAGGCTCGCGGCGCGGCGGCTAGAACCGTCCGGCGCCCCGGGCTGTTTTCTCCTGCCGATCGGTCACTGGATCGGCGACAGTCACTTGCACCTCGCGGGGCCCGAGCAGCGCACGTCCGTGCGGGTGGAGGTGCTGCCCCGGGCCGAGAAGGCGAGCGAGCTTTCCTGGGCCGCGCTGCTCGACGAGCTGCATGCCTGGCTGCCCGGCGTGACCGCTGGGCTCGAAGGCGGCGGGCACGGCGCTGTCGACACGACCGGTTCCCCCGCGCCAGGCCTGGCCCTGGCTCTGCTGCCGCTGATCCCCGAGCTCGAACGGGCCGTGCACCGGGTGGTGGCCGAGCCCCGGGAGCGCGAGCTGCGGTACGAGGATCAGGTCCGCATGCACACGGTCCGCCGGATCGGCGGCGACGTGATCCGCTGGCTCGCCCGGCACCCGGACGCGGCCCTTGCGGCTGAACAGTGGAGCTCGTCCGAGGATGCGGCGCAGGATCCCTGGGTTCTGCAGAGCCTGGCCATCAGCAGCATTGACCACCAGGCGAACCGGTACGTGGCCTGGCTGCTCCGGCGGATCGACCTCGAGCTGGGTCGGCTGGGCGACGAGCTGCGGCGTATCGCCAGGGCGCAGGCCGGGAGCGACACGGCCGCGTGGTGCGCGGCGCGGGAATCGGTGCTGAGCGCTGGCCTGCGCGCCTTGCAGGGTCTGGTGCGCTGCTCCTTCCTCTCGGAGATCAAGCCGGAGCCGCCCTCGCCACAGGCCCTGCTCACGGTGCTCGACGACCCGGTGTACAGCCGGGTGCACACGCTGGCCCGTCGGCTGCTCTCGCCCCGGTTCCGGCTGCATGAACGGCCGGGTGACGAGGTCGGCCCGTCGGCGGCGGTGCGGCCGAGCTACGACCTGTACGAGCTGTGGACCTTCCTCGCGGTCCAGCGCCAGCTGAGCGAGGCTCTGCCGGGCTGGTCGTGGAGATCTCGCGGTCTGGGCGGCTTGTCTGAGCTGAGTGGGACGGGCGCCGGGGCGGCCTTTGTCGCCAATCGCGAGGACGGGGGCCGGATCGAGCTGCTCTTCAACAAGACCTTCAAGCTCGCCATCGACGGGGCTGGCTCGGGCCCGCACAGCCTGACCGGTGAGCGGCGGCCCGACCTGGTCCTCACCTGGCGCGGCCCTGGCGAGGAGCGGGCCTGGCTCTGCCTGGACGCCAAGTATCGCGTCCGGAAGAGAAACCTGGCGGACGCGTTCACCTCGGCGCACGTGTATCGCGACGCGCTGCGCTGGTCGGAGTTTGGCGGGAGGTGCCGGTGCTGCTATCTGCTGGCGCCGGCCGCGCTCGGGGAGTGTGTGGGGTGGTACGAGACCGAATTCCTCCAGAAGCACGGCTTCGGGGTGATTCGGCTCACACCGGGCGAGAGCACGGAACATGATCTGGGGGAGCAGCTCTGTGCGGTCCTGGGTATCTAGCTCAATTGAGACCTGACCGGAGTCGACGAGGACCCGTGTACTTGGCCGGGTGTGGGTCGACAATATCCCGTCCGCCCACGTTGCAGCGTCCAGCTAGTGATGCCCGCCTGAGGCCCAACTAACCAAGTGACACGTCCTGCGTTTCGGAGAAAAAAGCCCGCTACTTGGCAGGCTTGGAAGACTGGTGGAGCTTCAGGAGGATCGAACTCCCGACCTCTAGAGTTCGATCTCTAGAGGACTGACGAGCGATTTCAGGTAGTTGGAGACCGCATTTCACACCCGGTCGCGGCGAGATGGCAGTGACTTCGATGTCTTGTGTGGGTGTGGATTGGTTCCGTGGCAGCACTTGAACGTCTGTAATTCACGCAAATGGTGAATAATTGGTTGTTGACAGCTACTGGTCGACGCTGGCATGATGGCCCGGGTGGACCACCGGATCGGGAAGCCATGGTGCGCGGAAACAACAGCCTGGCCCTCCAGTTCGTTGACGACCTGGTCGCGGACGGCAAGCTGCACTTCACGTTCGATGAAGCGCGGGTGCGGCTCGGCCGGTCCCGAACGTCCACGGCCAATCTCCTGCGCCGCGCGGTCGACAGCGGGCTGATCGACCGGGTCCGCCGCGGCTGCTACGCGGTTCGTCAGCTCGGGGTCCTCGGCACTCGCGTGGCCGCCGAGGAGCTGGCCATCGCGGTGGCTGCTGCCTTCGACGGGATCGAGCATCGCATGGCGTACCGCACCGCCCTCGACGAGCACGACCTGGTCGTGCACCCGGCGCGGACCGTGCAGGTGGCGGCGGTCCGCAGGATGCGGGTCCAGAGCCTGTCGGGCCGTCCGCTGCGCACCGTTGTCGAGCCGGCCGACGCGGTCTCGATCGGCGCGGTTGCGTACGGCCCGTCCTGGCGCTCGGACCTCGAGCGCGCCCTGCTCGATGCGGCCGCGCGTCCGGATCTCGCCGGAGGCGCGGCCGTCCTGGCCGAGTCCCTGGTGGCGGCAGGCGCGCGGGTCGATCCAGGTCGACTCGAGGAGCATGCACGGACTCTCGGCTGGAGCGCCGCGCTTCGGCGCATCGGCTCGGTCGCAGATGCCCTGTCGCTCCAGAGCCTGGGCAGCCGACTCGCACCGCTGCGACCCCCGGTTTCGGACATCGACCTCGAGCCGGGGACAGGGACTGAGCGGGTTTGGCGCGATGCTCGCTGGTGGGTCCGCTGGGCCGTGACTCGCGACGAGCTGGTCGCCGTGGTGCGGCAGTGATCACCAGGGCGCACATCACCCGGCGCGCCTCGCGTGACGGTGTGCCGGCGCGGACCGTCGAGCGCGACTACGTGCTGGCACACGTCGTTGCCGCGGTCGGTGGGCTGGGGCGGGACTCGTGTCTCGTGTTCAAGGGTGGCACGGCGCTGCGCCTGTGCCACGTGCAGGACTACCGCTACTCGGCAGACCTGGACTTCTCGGTCGTGGGCGGATCGCTCGAGGACGGTCAGCGGGACGTGATCCGGGCTCTGGGCTCCACGGGCGGATCGCTCGAGGGCCTGCGGCTCACGGACGATCGGCCTCCGCGCATCGCATACACCGGGCCACTCGGGCGCGAGCGGACGCTGAAGCTCGACCTGGCCGACGACGAGCTGGTGATCCACACGGAGGACCGGGCCTTGCTGCCGCAGTGGCCGGACCTGCCCGGAGGTGCGACCGTCCGCGTGTACTCCGTCCTGGAGATCGCCGGCGAGAAGCTGCGCTGCGTGCTCCAGCGCTTGCAGTGTCGTGACCTGTTCGACCTGCACCTGCTCTTCGAGGAGCTCGGCGTCGACTCGGGCGAGGCGGCCGAGGTGTTCCGGCCCAAGGCCGAGCATCGTGGATTCGATCCGGCGCTCCTCGCGACGAGGTATCCCGAACGGCTAGAGCAGTACGGCAAGCGCTGGGAGCGAGAGCTCGCCGAGCACGTGCCGGGTGAGGTGCCGCACTTCGATGAGGTGGCGCGCGCGGTGTCGCGGTGCCTGCGGCGGGCGGGGTTGCTGTAATCCCTTGGTGCGAGGGACATTGAGAACGGGCTTGCCAAGGGTTCGCTGCCCGGAGAGGGAGTGTGCAGAATGGATCATCGGCAGGTTTCTCCCGAGCTGTACGGTCGCTGGCGGATCGAGGAGATGGAAGCTTGGGACAGGGAGTACGTGGAGCTACTCGGACCGGCCTTTCTCCAAGTAGACGAGGACGGCCTGGGCGGACTCCGTCGAACTGGAGGTCACCGTCGGCCCGGCGCCGGTACAGATGCGAGGCCAGGAACAAGCTCGAGGAGATGACCTGTCGCAGCCGCTCTACCGCATACGTCCCACTCACGGATACCGGTATCGCACAGTGGGATGCGGGACGTCAGGATGGGATCAGGTGGCGCTCACGCGGGAGGGATCAGAGGGATGGGACACACTGTAGTTGGGTAAGCGGTCATTCTGTATGCTGTCGCGACTCGGCGCATGCAAAGGCGTCAGAATCCTATCCTGCGGCATCGTATGCCTCCAGGAATGCACCAACTCGCTCGTAGGTGTCTCGCCTGACCGCCTCGAAATCTCCGCCGTGCGCCTCTGCGAATCTTCCGGCCCATGTCGGGCCGTTGCGTTCGAGTGCAGAGAAGTCAGTGCGCAACCTTTCGACTGCTTCCTGCACAATGGGCACCTCGCCCATCTTTGCGCAGGCCTGCCCGAGTGATTCCGGGCCTTCCGGATCGTGAGCTAGGCAGAAGTAGATATCGTAGGCGTCCTTGTCCTTGAGACGTTCCTGCATCGCTATGGCCTTCATGCAGATGAAGGCAGCGATCGTAGGGATGCGAACAGTGCGAGTGATTTCCTCACCTCCGGGCAGCTTCCCTTCCATTTCGATCGTCACAAAGAAGTCGAGCCCAAGATCCACCCCGCGTAGCTTCGGGACTGGCATCCCTTGGATGGTTACGACCGACCGCTGCTCTCGCGGGCCGTCATGCTCGCCGGTGATCACGTCAAGCTTCACTTCGACCGTCTCGCCTGAGTGCTCGACATCCCTGAAGAACACGTTCGGAACGCCCTCCTTGGGACGATAGCCAGCCTTGGTAAGTCTGTTGCGGACTGTCTCATACACGTGGTCTTTGTCGAGTTTCCGTGCGTCCACCGCGATGTCCACGTCCATCGAGCCCACGTGCCCTTGGTTGGGGTACTGAAGCTCTGGTACCCACCCACCGACGATTACAACTGCGTCGTCGCGTTTGGCTAGTAGGCTCACCACCTCGGTCATGACGATCCGGCTTGCCTCAGTCTTGACCTCGCGCTCCGCCGCAGAGATTTCTTCCGTCATTCTCCCCTCCCTCCGGCTTCAGTCTTCATGAACTCGGGAGCGATGTACTTCTCGAACAGAGAAGTGGCAGCTTCCTCTCCACGACCCGGCTTCTTGGCCAAGTCAAGATACGCTTGCAGCGGAGAAACCACCCGAAGACCGTCGATGATTTGAGCTCCGGTCAGCGGTCCGGGATCGTCGGTGAACAGAGCCACGAGGTTGGCGCCGCTCTCCACTGGTTTGAAGCCTAGGCGGCTCAAGAGTGTGACGCTGGATATGCTCGACCGTTTGAGCTTGATATACACCGACGGTTGCTGGTACCGAACCATCGGAGAGAGTCTCCAAGCCGCAGCGAATCCTGTGAGTGCATAGTCAATACCTGCTTTGTCACAAGCAGCGGCTATGTCCTCTTCGAGTCGACCGGGGCGCGCCATGATGTACGACGGCACCGCTTCCGCTGGCGGCTCGTACACACTAGCCCATGCCTCTAGCAGAGCGTGCGGATCTCTGACCCGCAGTTGGCCCTCTCGATTCTCGACCAGAGCCTCTTCAATGAGCGCGTTCTTGACCTTTGAGACGAGCCCCATGCTAATGCCGGACTCGGCTGCCAGATCTTTGACGAACCAAGAACGCTTCGGATCGGAGAGCAGCGTCCGAGCTACACGACTCGACTTGGTGGCAAAGGGATTTACAGCCTTCCGCGTATCGGGTCTTGGATTCGGCTTGCCCGTCACTCTGACGAACAGTCCGGGCCCGGACAGGAGGCAGTTACCTGCTCCGTCCAGGAAACTCACGCCTTCCTCCTGGCAGATCTCGGCGCTCCTCATTGAAATGTATGGAGCACACAGCAAGGGGATGCCCTCTAGAGAATTGGCTAGGAACTTGCGGAGCAGCTGAACTGCTGAGTAGGCAATCTGTGGTGTCACGCGAGTCTTGACCTCGATGATCAGTGTCAGTCGGGATTTGGTCGTCGGCACATCGATCTCGGCAATGTAGTCAGGCCCATGGAACGGTTCCGTGGACAGCGACGCGAGCCGGAAGGCACCGGTATCCAGGGCCAGTCGCTCTAGCCAGTCTCGAACGGGAATTGTTGCTTCATTCCACATTGTTTCACTCCAATGGCATTATTCACCACGTGGTGAAACATGTCAAATTAGTGAAACTAGGCCTGGGATGTGAGTGGACTCCGGCGCTTGCTATTGGTGGCGAGCAGTCTACGGGGAGTTGCGTGGGTGTGAATTGGGTTTCCCGGGTATCCGGCGCCCTCGACCGGCCGTGTGAGGATGGCATCTCGTCGTCCGTTTTTCGTCTCGGATCGCGAGACCGTTTCTCCATTTACAGTGACTCTGCCGGAATGCTACCAACGAGGCCAGAACGCCGACGCCACGGAGAGCCACGCATGAACCGAGCCGACCTCGAGCGCCTCGTCGCGGACGGCGAGTCCGAAAAGATCGAGTTCAAGCGCTCGACCGGCCAGCTGCGCCGCGCTGGCGAGACGCTCTGCGGCTTGCTCAACGCGCAGGGCGGTACGGTGCTGATCGGCGTCACCGATCGCGGCGAACTCGTCGGGCAGGACATCTCGGACACCACGCTGCGAGATGTCGCCGCGATGATCGACCGCTTCGAGCCGCCGGCCCGGATCGAGACCGAGCGCGTTTGGGAGAACGAGCCGGCAGTGAGGGTGCGGCTCGAAGACCTCGACCACGAAGAGATCCTCCGGACTCGGGAGGCCGCGATCCAGCAGCGGCGTATCTCCGCCGGGACGAGCTTGGACGTCGGGGACATCCTCGATCGTCTTGGTCTTCGGGTGGACGGCGCGATCACCCAGGCGGCTCAGGTTCTCTACGGCACGCGCTTCCTGCCGGACTACCCGCGGGGCCTGCTGAAGATGGGGCGCTTCCGGGGCACCAAGATCACCGGGGACATCCTCGACAACCGGCAGGAGCACCTGCACGCCTTCGCCATCGTGCGCGAGGCCATGGCCTTCCTCGACCGGACGCTGCCTCTGGCGGCGCACTTCCCCGAGGGCGAGGTCTTCAGGGAGGACCGGCTGCCGGTCCCGGCCGACGCCCTGCGAGAGATCGTCCTGAACGCGGTCATGCATCGGGACTATTCGGTTGCCAACAGCTACGTGGCCATCGCGGTGTTCGACGACAGGATCGAAGTCCGCAGCGTGGGCGGCTTGCCGCAGGGGATCACGGCGGAGGAGCTCTCCGGTCCGCATCGCTCGATTCCCAGGAACCCACTCATCGCCGAAGCCTTCCACCGGACCGGGGCGGTCGAGATCTGGGGCCGCGGAACCAACCGGGTGATCGAGGCCTGCGAGCGCCACGGCGTCGAGGCCCCGAGCTTCGAGGAGCGGTCCGGCGCGCTGTTCGTCACGTTCCGGGCGCAGATCGGGCCGACCGCGAGCCGTGACGGTTCGGCTGCCGCTGCCGCGACTGGCACCAGAGCTGAGAAGATCCTGGCGATCTTGCGTGATCAGGGGCCGCTGGGATCGGCCGCCATCCTGGAAGCACTCGGAGAGGGCATCACCAGGCGGGTGCTTCAGAAGGAGCTTGGCAGGCTGAGGGCTGCCGGGCAGGTGACCGTTGCCGGTAGGGCGAGGGCGACGACGTACAGCGTGAACGACCAGGCAGGGTGACGGTGAACGCCAGGGATAGGGAACTATCGCGAACAATCGCGAAGTATCGCGAACAATAGCGAGACGAATAGAGAGGCTGGAGACCGCAACCTCGGGAGGGCAAGAATGAGGCAGGAATCGGGCAACGGCGGTTGCCCTATTATCTGCCTTGTTCGCACCGTGGTGCTGACGGCGATCTTGATTTCGCAGTGCTTCCAGCTCGGTGATCCTCTGAATGTCGCCTGAATCCGAAAGCCGCAAACAGCGCCCCCGGGCCCTGCGCCTGGCCATGTCGCCCGGCGGACGAGCCTATCTCGAGCCGGGCGATCCGGAGCGAGATGCGCTCTCCCCGCGGACCGCCAGCCGCCTGGAGAAGGCCTTCGCGCCGGGATCGGGCCACGGCCTGCTGCACCTCGGCGCGGCTGAATCGGCGGCAGACCTGCCAGCCTCGCTCGACTTCGGCCGGGCGTTCGGGCGGCTGTTCATGGAGCGCCTGTGTGCGGTGCCGGATCTGCCCAGCCGGGCCGGCACGCTCGAGCTGCCCACGCCCGTAGACGAGCTCGCCTCGCTGGCTACGTCCATGCCGCCGATGACCGGCGGGGAGTACTGCACCGCTGAGCTGCTCGGCGGGCTGTGGGCCGAACTCGGCAAGGCCTTCCGCGAGCGGATCGCGGAGAGCGACGGTGATGTGAGCGCCTGGCTCACCCGCCAGGACCGCGTGTGGAATCTCGTCGGCCGGGTCTGCCTGCACCTGGCCGAGAACAAGAACAGCCCGCAGGCGCCCTTCGCCTTCCTCGCCACGTACGCGGCCGGGGTCTCGAGCCGGGCCCGGGTGCAGCACCTGCCACTGGCCCGAGCGCTCAAGGAGTACGCGGGCGCGAGCGACCGGCAGGCCCTGCTCAACCTGCTGCTGCCGGTGCAGCGGGCCGCGGCCGAGAGCGCGCTGATCAAGGAGCTGCTCGACTCGCGGGCGATCTACCGGCCGCTGGCCTGGACCCCGCAGCAGGCCCACCGCTTCCTCGAGGAGGTGCCCCTGCTGGAGTCCTGCGGGCTGGCGGTCCGGCTGCCCGACTGGTGGAACCCGCAGCGTCCGCGGCGACCGCAGGTGCAGGTGACCGTCGGCGCGGCGCCCGCGGCCGGGCTGGGCCTGGACGCGATGCTCGACTTCTCGGTGCGGCTCACGCTCGGCGACGAGACGCTGAGCGAGGAGGAGTGGCGCCAGGCCCTCGCCGGCGCTGGCGGCCTGGTGCAGATCCGGGGACAGTGGGTCGAGGTCGACCGCGAGCAGCTCGAGCAGGCCCTGAAGCACTGGCAGCAGCTCGAGCGCACGGCCGGCAAGGACGGGCTGAGTTTCGTCGAAGGGATGCGCCTGCTCGCCGGAGGCGCGTTGCCGTCGGCTGCCGCCGGAGCCGCGGACGAGGCCACCCCCGACTGGTCGGTGGTGCGGGCCGGCGACTGGCTGCAAGAGGCGCTGGCCGGGCTGCGCGACCGCCAGGGGCTCGACGCAGCCGACCCGGGCGAGGCGCTGCGCGCCGAGCTGCGGCCATACCAGCAGGAGGGGCTGCACTGGCTGTGGCTGCTCCAGCGCCTGGGCCTGGGCGGCTGCCTCGCCGACGACATGGGGCTGGGCAAGACCGTGCAGGTGATCGCCCTGTTCCTGCTGCTGAAGCGGCGCGCGGACGCCGGCACGCACCTGGTGGTCGCGCCGGCCTCGGTGGTTGCCAACTGGCAGGCCGAGCTGAAGCGCTTCGCCCCCGGGCTGAAGGTGCTCGTGGCCCACTCCGCGGCCATGCCCGCGGCCGAGCTGAAGAAGCTGTCCGCCCGGCGCGTGGCCCGCCACGACGTGGTGCTCACCAGCTACGCCTCGATGCAGCGCCTTGCCTGGGTGGCGAAGTTCCCCTGGCACCTGGTCGTGCTCGACGAGGCGCAGGCGATCAAGAACCCGGGCACCAAGCAGACCCGCGCGGCCAAGAAGCTGAGCAGTCGCTCGCGGCTGCTGCTCACCGGCACGCCGCTGGAGAACCGGCTCTCCGACCTGTGGTCGCTGTTCGACTTCGCCTGCCCGGGCCTGCTGGGCTCGGCCCACCAGTTCGGGCGCTACTCCAAGGCGCTGGCCCGGCAGGGCAGCGGCGCGTACCGGCCGCTGCGCGAGCTGGTCCGGCCCTACATCCTGCGCCGTCTCAAGAGCGACCGGCGGATCATCGCCGACCTGCCGGACAAGACCGAGGTCGCCGCGTACTGCGGGCTCGCCAGGGACCAGGCCGCGCTGTACCAGCAGTCGGTGGACGAGCTGACCCGGCAGCTGGAGGAGGGGCTGCAGGGCATGGAGCGTCGCGGCCTGGTCCTGAGCTACCTGCTGCGCTTCAAGCAGATCTGCAACCACCCGTCGCAGTGGCTCGGCGACGGGGAGTTCGCCCCGGCGCACAGCGGCAAGTTCGGGCGGCTGCGCGAGCTGTGCGAGCCGATCGCGGAGCGGCAGGAGCGGGTGCTGGTGTTCACGCAGTTCCGGCAGATGATCGATCCCCTGGCCGAGTACCTGGCGGTCGTGTTCCGCCGGCCGGGCCTGGTGCTGCACGGAGGTACACCGGTGAGGAAGCGCAAGCAGCTCGTCGACCGCTTCCAGGGCGAAGACGGCCCGCCCTTCTTCATGATCTCGCTCAAGGCGGGCGGCACCGGCCTCAATCTCACCGCCGCCTCGCACGTGATCCACTTCGATCGCTGGTGGAACCCGGCGGTGGAGGATCAGGCCACGGACCGGGCGTACCGCATCGGCCAGCGGCGCAACGTGCTGGTGCACAAGTTCGTCTGCCGGGGCACGGTCGAGGAGCGAATCGACGAGATGATCGCCTCGAAGCGCGAGCTGTCCGAGGAGATCCTGACCGGCGGCGGCGAGGCGGTACTCACCGAGCTGCCCGACGACGAGCTGCTGGAGCTGGTCTCGCTTGACCTGGGCTCCGCACTCGTGGAATGAATCGCGCCCGAGGTATTTCTCTGGACGGGGAGCGGTGATGGGATACCGGAGGCGGCGCAGGCGGAGTTCATACGGTTACGGCGGCTTCCCGCCCTACGTCACGGTGGCGGAGCGGCGGGAGGACGCCGCCCGCGCGGCGGCCGCTTTGCGCAAGAAGGGCGAGAAGATCCGTCCCGTCGAGGTGGCGGGGCGGGGCGCCATCGCCCGCACCTTCTGGGGCAAGTCCTGGTGCCGCAACCTCGAGTCGTACAGCGACTACAGCAACCGCCTGCCGCGCGGTCGCAGCTACGTGCGCCACGGCGCGGTGCTCGACCTGCAGATCCTGCCGGGCAAGGTCACCTCGCTGGTCAGCGGCACCAGCGTGTACAAGCTCGAGATCAGCATCAAGCCCTTGCCAACCAAGCGCTGGCGCGCGCTCTGCGAGCAGTGTGCCGGTGAGATCGACTCCCTGGTCGAGCTGCTCCAGGGTCATCTCTCAGACAGCGTGATGGAGGTGCTCTGCCGCAAGCAGACCGGCCTGTTCCCGGCGCCGCGCGAGATCGACTTCGACTGCTCGTGTCCGGACTGGGCCACCATGTGCAAGCACGTGGCCGCCACGCTGTACGGCGTGGGTGCGCGGCTCGACGAGCAGCCCGAGCTGCTGTTCCGGCTGCGCCAGGTCGAGGAGGGCGAGCTGGTCGCGGCCGCGGGTCAGGCGCCCGGGCTGACCGCGTCGCTCGAGGGCGGGGACGCGGTGGAGCTCGCCGAGGGGGACCTGTCCGAGCTGTTCGGGATCGACATCGAGCCGGACGACCTGCCCGTTCCCGCCGCCGGTCCGCCGGTCCGCCGCCAGCCCGCCAAGCGCAAGCCCGCCGCGCGCAAGGCTGACAAGCCCAGGGCTGCCAGGCGCAAGCAGCCAGGGAAGAAGAAGCGGAGCCCCCGCGGCAAGGCCGGTGAGCGCATCGCTGCCCGGGAGCTGACCGCGCGCGGCGTCCCGCACTCGCGCATCCAGTCCTGGCTGCGCTGGGGCGTGCTGGAGCACAGCGGCGATCGCGGGGTGTACCTGACCACCTGGCAGACCGAGGCGCGGGTGGAGGAGTACCTGGCCGAGGCGGGCGAGAGCGGTGCTGCGGGCGTGGCGCCCGTCGCCCCTCGTCCGTCTCGCAAGGTCGCGAAGCGGAGGCCGGCGGCGAAGCGGAGGCCGGCGGCGAAGCGGAAGGCAGCATCGGCCCGGAAGCCAGCGGCAAAGCGCAGGGCGAGATCGAAGCCAGGCACGGAGTCGAATACCGTCACTGCCAAGGAGCTGACCGCTCGTGGTGTGCCACACTCCCAGATCCAGTCCTGGATCCGCAAGGGCGTGCTCGAGCGCAGCGGGAAGCGGGGAGTGTACCGGACCACCGCGGAGACTGAGAGGACCGTCTCGGCCTACGTGAACCGCGAGCGAAACTGGCGACGCCGGCGGGCGCGGCACCGGAAGAGTCGGTAGGGGAGCCTGGCCGGCGCGAGCGGACCGTCGTCTTTCCTGTGGAGTTGCGAGAGCGGCTGGTCGGCGAACTGGAGGAGAGAATGGGTGGCGATACGAAGGACCGGAGCTTCGATGACGAAAGCCCGATCGTGGACGACTTCCTCGACTGCCAGGGATAGCGGCGGTTCTTCCGGCTGGAGGTGGGGCCGACGCCGGTCGGGCCGTTCCTGTACGCGAGTGAGCTGAAGGACGGCGAGCCGACGGGCTGGCGATCGATGATCAAGTTCACGCCGGAGTTGGAGGAACCGCCCTTCTACGAGATGCGGCAGCGTCTCAGCGCTCGTCTGGCCAAGCGCGACCTGGTCCGCGACCCGGACACCGGTCACCTCGAGATCCTTAACGACGTGATCCGGGGCCAGATCATGCATGGCGAGGAGTCGGACCTCGCCCCCTCGCTGATCGTGGATGGCGAGGAGATCAGCTGGGACGAGCGCAGCAAGTCTTTGTCCGTGCACGTCGGAACCACTGCAAATTCCTGACGGTTTTGACGGGAACCCTCTTTGGGCGCCATTAATTTGCTACTGATTTCAGGGGTCAAATTTCGCGCTTTCGTGCCGTGCTCCCCAGAAATTTCGTCCAACCCGATTTCATTGACTTCCCCGTTTCGGCGGATCGATGCTTCCGATCATGGAAATCCTCATTTGCATCCTCGCTGTCCAGGTCTTGAACCTGCTGGCCGTCGCCTGGCTCCATCGCGCAGTGCTCGTGCGAGTGCTCGCGCTCCGGCAGCAGCTCGCTGTGTACAAGCGCAAGGCCAAGAGGCCGAGGTTGCGAAATCTGGATCGGCTCTTCTGGTCGTTGCTCTCGAGGATCTGGAATGACTGGGCCTCTGAGCTGATCATCGTGAAGCCGGCGACCGTGATCAGGTGGAGGAAGAAGAAGTTCCGCGAGTACTGGTCGAGGAAGTCCCGGTGCCGATCGGGCAGGCCTGCCATCCCTCGGGGGCACATCGGTTTCATCCGGCGGATCTCCTCGGACCATCCGGAATACGGTGAGGATCGCATCGCCCTGGAACTGGAGATCAAGTTTGGCTTCATGCACTCGCCGACGACGATCCGGAAGTACATGGTCAAGGGCCGTCCTGGTCCCAGGGATTCGCAGGCCTGGCGGACGTTTTTGAAGAACCAGGCGGAGAGCATCTGGACTTGCGATTTCTTCGTGCAGCACACGATCCGGTTCAAAGTCTTCTACGTATTCGTCATCATGGAGCTCGCTAGCCGAAAGATCGTCTGCTTCAACGTAACCGAGCACCCGACGCTTGATTGGACCAAGCAGCAGATCCGGAACGCCGGATTCGAGGAGCAACCCAAGTTTCTGCTCCACGACAACGACGGGAAGTTCGGTCAGTTCGGACGACCGGTCCAGGTCGAGAGGGTAGAGAAGAAAGTGTCCTGTCGGTCGGCGCTCGATGTCTGGCTCTGGCGAGTCATGGGCATCCGGGGAATTCCGACACCGTATGGTGCCCCCAACGCAGCGGCGCACATCGAGCGGGCGATCGGCACGCTT
>Ga0272442_10000803_pt1 | contig 49207 bp, 36 predicted proteins | sample SSMForm2O_FD_200262 | JGI IMG/M metagenome (GOLD analysis project Ga0272442, IMG submission 200262) | Marine sediment archaeal communities from Little Sippewissett salt marsh, Falmouth, MA, United States - SSM-Form-2O | ecosystem: Environmental > Aquatic > Marine > Wetlands > Sediment ... | reverse complement strand
CTGGTAACCGGCCTGGATTTCTCCGGGGAAGAGGTCGTCGCCATCGGCAAGCGCATCTACACCCTGGAAAGAATCTTCAACACCCGGGCCGGTTTCGGCCGCAAGGACGACACCCTGCCGCCGCGCTTTTTGAAAGAAGAGCTGCAAGAAGGCGCGTCGCGGAACCGGTTGGTGAAGCTGGACGAGATGCTCGACCAGTACTACCGGCTGCGCGGCTGGGACGAGAACGGGGCGCCCAGGGAAGCAACCCTGAAAGACATGCGGGTTTAGCGCTGCGGCTCGACGATGACCTTTAGGGACTCCCCGCCCCGATGGACCAGGCGGAAGCCTGCCTGAATTTCATCCAGGGCGAGGTGGTGGGTGATCATGTCGGTCACCGGCACGGCTTTCTGGGCGATTAGATCCAGGGCCGCGGCGCAGTCGGCCGGGGCGCCGGCGTACGAGGGGACCAGGGTTATGCCGTTGCGCCAGAAGTCGTTGACCGGGACCCGCAACTCCTCGCCCGGAGGGGGCGTGGCGAAGAACAGGACCGTCCCGCCCCGGTCCACACAGCCCAGGGCCTGCTCCAGCGCGCCCAGCGCCCCCGCGCACACGATGACCACGTCGGCCGCCCGCCCGTCGTTGACCCGCCGGATTTGCTCGGGGATGTCGTCGTCGGCATGGAAGATGTCGGTTGCGCCGAAGACCTCGGCTTTTTCCAGCCGGTATTCGTTGACGTCGGTGGCGACGATCCGCTGCACACCCGCCGCCCGCGCCAGTGCGACGTGCAGGATGCCGGAGATGCCGCTGCCCAGAACGGCCACGGTCTGGTCGGGTTTGACCCCGGCGATTCGCTGGCCGCGCAGGACGCAGGCCAGCGGCTCGACGAATGTCCCCTCGTCGAAGGTGACGTCGTCGGGCAGGATAAAGGTGCCCCGATTCACGTTGATCGGCGGAACCCGCAGGAACTCGGCGAAGCCGCCGGGATCGAAGTTGGTGGAGTGCAGGGTTTGGCAGACGGTGTGCCGGCCGGCCCGGCAGTAACGGCAGGTATTGCAGGGCACATGGTGGCTGACGAAGACCCGATCGCCGATGCTGTACCCCTTTACCTCCGATCCGATCCTTTCGATCTTGCCCGTGATTTCGTGGCCCAGGACCAGCGGGGCTTTCTTGATCCGGTACCATTCCATCACGTCGCTGCCGCAGATCCCCGCGGCCACCACCCGCACCAGCAGTTCCTGCGGCCCGATCTCCGGGATGGGTCGCTCCTCGATGCGTATATCCTGGTTGTTGTAGTAGACCGCGACGCGCATGCGGTTACTTCTTGGCCTTCAGATCCTGGTACATCTGGTAGGCCTTGTCCGGGGGGTTGTTTTCGTGGACCACCGACCGCACTGCCTGGATCATCGCCACGGGATCTTCGGCCTGGAAGATGTTCCGGCCCATGTCCACGCCCGACGCTCCTTCGGCGATTGCGTTGGCGGCCATCTGCAGGGCGTCCTTTTCGGGGATCTTCTTGCCGCCGGCGATCACGATGGGCACCGGGGTGGCGGTGGTGACCTTCTTGAAGTCCTCGCAGTAGTAGGTCTTGACCATGTGGGCGCCGATCTCGGCGGCCATGCGCGAGGCCAGCCCCAGGTAGCGCGCGTCCCGGGCCATGTCCCGGCCCACCGCGGTTACCGCCATCACCGGCACGCCGTTCTTGTTGCCCCAGTCGGCCAGCCTGCCCAGGTTCACCAGGGTCTGGTGCTCGTGCTCGGCGCCCACGTAGATCGACAGGGTGATGCCGCAGGCGTTCAGCCGGATGGCGTCCTCCATGTCGCAGGTGAGATCCTCGTTGGAGAGATCGGACAAGACGCTGTTGCCGCCGGAGACCCGCAGCATGATCGGCACGCCGACGCCGGGATCCACGCAGTTGCGCAGCATGCCCCGGGTGATCATCAGGGTGTCGGCGTACGGCAGCAGGGGATCGAGGGTCGACTTGAGGTCCTGCAGGCCGGTGGTGGGCCCCTGGAAGTATCCGTGATCCACCGCCAGCATGACGATGCGTCCGCTGGCCGGCTTGATCATCCGCGAGAGACGGTTCTGGATGCCCCAATCCATGTGCTTCCTCCTTGTTTTTCCGGGGATGGCTATCTTACGCCAGAGCCGGTTGAAGTCAAGCCGGCCTCCAGGCGCACCGGGTGGTGGTCGGTGTGCTCGAAGCCCAGATCCTCGGTGTGCACCAGGCGGACCTGAATCTCCGGACTGACCAGGAAGCCGTCCACGACGGTTATGAAGTTTTCGCCGGCCACGTAAGGCTTGTCGGTGGCGCGCAGCGACGGGGTCGAGCGGTCATAGGCCCATTGCCAGCCGTCGGGGGTCCAGCCGTCGGGCACCTGCTGGAACCAGGCGGGGATTTCGGCCCGGTGGGCAAAAGTGCCGGGGTCGACCCCCGGGGGAGCGTGGTTCCAGTCCCCGCCGACGATCACGTGGTGGCCTTCCCGGCAAAGACGCAGCATGAGATCCTTGAGATAGCTCATTTGCTGCCGGCGCAGCTCGCCGCCCCGGTCGAAGGCCGAGAGGTGCAGGTGCAGGATCACCCAGTCTTTCTTGTCGGGGGCGGGCAGGCGCAGCTCGTGCAGGCAGCGCTTGAGGTGGAACACCCGCACCGGCCAGGAGTAGTCGCCCGGAAGCTGGTGGCGCACCGCCCTCGACGGCGGATAGCGGCTGAAGGAGACCAGGCCGCTTTCGACCCGGCCGATGGGCCGCAGCAGCGGGTAGGGGATCCAGGGCACCTTGAAGTTGATCGCCCGGGCGTATGCGTAACCGGGAAGCAGCTTTGCAATGGCCGCTACCTGATCGATGCCGAACGTGCGCGAGGCGTCGCTGTCCACCTCCTGGAGCAGCATGATGTCGGCGGGATTTCTCTCCAGGTACTCGACTGCGGCGGACAGGTTCGTGCGCACCGTGGCTTCGTCCGGCGGGCGAACCTGCCGGCCCCCGTCCATGAAGAAATCGGCCTCGCGCCCCAGACCGGCGTAGCCGATGTTCCAGCTGAGCAGGCTCAAGCCGTCCGGCGGCCGGTCGGGCGATTCCGCCCGGCCGGTCACCGGGGTTTCCATCAGCGGTTCCGGTCGCCATTCGAATAGCAAAAGTACTCCCAGTACGCCAATAGCCAACAAGCCCAGCAGGACCAGCACCGCCAACAGGACGCGTCTAGCGACACGTTTCCGCCTGCCGCGCTTTTTGTCCATGCCGTTCACGTTAACAGAGTGCCCCAGGGTGGTGCAATCGGTTCCCCCAATCTATCACTGTTTTTTTGGCAGCAACTCCGCCACCCGGTCCAGGTGCTTGAGGGCGGCAGCGTTTTCCGCAGCGATCGCGCGGAACTCACTGGATATCGCCGGTTGTCCGGCTGTGCGTTTCCACAGCGTGATGGCCGCCTCCAGGGCTTGCTCCCAAACGCCGGCCTCGGATGGAACCGGCGGGGGGGGGTTGAAAGGCGCGTCAAGGCCGGGGCCGTCGCGTGGAGCGTATGCCGCCGGGAACATGTCGTAGGCGGGCGCCAGGCCATCGCACTTTTCTCCTCTGACAAAGAAGCTCAGGTTTCCAGGATGCATGTCGGTGTTGGCGATCAGCCGGCCGAACACCTCCAGAAAACGCGTCTGTTGCAGATCTTCCCGGGTGGCACGCCGCTGGCGCACCAACTCCTCGACAGTGTTGGTCCACCTGCCGAGCTTGCCGACGAACTGCGAGTCCAGCGCGGTCAGCGAAAGCGTCCCGCGACGTTTTTTCATCCCCGCGCGGTCGAACCGCTCCACCTCAATGAACACGCGATCTTCGGCCTCCACCAACTCCGAGCGCGCGGCGGGTTGTCCCCGCTCGGCCAGAACCTGCAGGGCCAGATGCTCGCAGATCAACAGATCGGCGATCCGGCGTCCGGAATCATCGCCGACCGGCGGCGAGAACTTCACCAGCACCGGCTGGTTGCCGGAGGCCCGGGTGGCCAGAAACTTGGGGTGCTCCCCGGCGGCCGAAGAACCCACCGGCCCTGCGGCCAGCACGTCGGAGGCTAGTTGCGGATAGAGCTTGGCGCGGTCATCGGGTGCAACCAGGTTGGGAGGTGCCTGTACCGCGGCCAGATAAAGGCGGAAGGCTTCATCGCCCAACACCAGGTTGCCCGGCGAGTCCCAGCCATGGCTGACCAGGTACCGCAGGCAGTGATTGACCGACCAGTAGCGGATGTCCTCCGGCAATCCCAGTTCCGGATGCCGCCGCGGGATCAGCCGGCCCAGGAAACCCGCCGGTCGCAGGTCGTGGAGAAAGTAAGGCAGATCATCGAAGAATGCCGAGTCATGACTTTCGTCCTGCGCCTCCAGATAGAACCCATCGGGTTCCAATGAGTGCAACACCGCTATCCGGCGGTTGGGTGATTGCCCGTCACCAATCGCATAGATTGGAATTTTCAGGCCCACCCCCGGGATTCGCCGCCTGGCCGCGTAGCGGGTAGACCGGCCCCGGCCCGTCACCAGGATTTCGTCAGGTGCCGAGGATACCAGGATGGAGAAGGCCGCCTGGGAGATTTTCAGGATCTCGCGCCCCTGTCGGCCGGAAGAAGGCCCGGCATCGGCGAGAAAATTCCTGAGGGCCAGAATGCGCGCCTGGTTTAGATTCTTTCTGGGCATGTTTGTATAATAGATAAAATATAGATTATGTCAATAATAGAACTGCTAACTGGCCGTGATATAAGTGTTTAATGTTTTCAGTTGGGTTTTTAGTTGATAGAAAAGGAATAGAAAATCCTACTCACGGCCAGCGAGGAAGGCCAAGGTGTCCTCGGCGATCACCAGAGCCTCGTTGGTGGGGATCACCAGGACCTTGACCGGGCTGTCGTCGGTGGTGATTATCTCCTCGCCCCGCCCGCCGACGGCTTTTTCATTTCGCTCCGCATCCAGGCGGATGCCCAGGAATCCGAGGCCCTCGAGGGCGGCGGCGCGGATGGCCGGGGCGTTTTCGCCGACGCCGGCGGTGAAGACCACCGCGTCCAGTCCGCCCATACAGGCGGCGTAGGAGCCGATGGTCTTCTTCAGCGAGCGGGCCTCGATTTCGATTGCCAGGCGGCAGCGCTGGTCGCCGGCTTCGGCCTGTTCCAGGATATCCCGGCGATCGTAGAAGCGGCCGGTGATGCCCAGAAGCCCGCTTTTCTTGTTGAGCAGCAGGTCCATCTCGTCGGTGTTCTGGCCCTCGCGCTCCATCACGTACAGAGGGACGGCCGGATCGACCCAGCCGCAGCGGGTGCCCATAACCAGCCCCTCCAGCGGGGTGAAACCCATGGAGGTGTCCACCGACTTCCCGCCGGACACCGCCGCGGCGCTGGCGCCGTTGCCCACGTGCAGGGTGACGATCTTCAGATCCTCGAGCGGTCGTTTCAGCAGGGCCGCCGCGCGGGCGGAGACGTACAGGTGGCTGGTCCCGTGGAAGCCGTAGCGCCGGATGCCGTATTTCTGGTACCACTCGTAGGGCAGAGGATAAATGTAGGCCGCCGGCTCCATGGTCTGGTGGAAGGCGGTGTCGAAGACCGCCACGTGGGGAACGCTTGGCAGGAGCTTTTGCGCGGCGCGGATGCCGGCCAGGTTGGGCGGGTTGTGCAACGGCGCCAGCTCGGCCACCGCCTCGACGGTCTTGATCAGCTCGGGGGTTACCCGGGCGCTTTGTTTGAACTTCTCCCCGCCGTGCACCACCCGGTGTCCCACCGCCCGTAGGTTGTCTTTCGGGACGGCCTTCAGCACCCGCTTCACCGCGGCGGTGTGATCCGGGCAGTCCTTCCCGCCCACCCTTTCGATCACCCCCCGACGCACGAACTCCTTCTTGTCCTCGTCGTAGACCGAGTACTTCACCGAGGACGAGCCGCAGTTCAGCGTCAGTATGCTCATGTTTCTTCTTGGTCCTTGCCGGGCGGCGCGGTGGCCATCTGCCACCGGGCTCCCAGCTTAGACAGCCAGTAGCAGGCGAAGCACAGCCCCAGGAGCATGAACAGGCCGATCCCCCGGCCGATGCCCTGCTCGTACCAGGCATGCCGCATGACCGGCTCGCCGGCCGCGTCCAGGACGTCCTGCCCGCTCTCGTCGGTTTCGTATTTCTTCTTGGCCAGGATCTCGCCGCACTTCTTCCTCGACTCCGGATCCAGATCGTCGCACCAGGTCGCCGTTTTGCCGTCGACAACCGCCGGTTTGCCCTCGACCACGGCCTCGATCCGGTAGTCCACCCCGACGCTGATGTACTGAATCGGCGCCCCGATTCCGGTCAGGCGCAGCACGGCGATCATCAGGCCTACTATTGCGGCGCCGGCCATCAGGCCGGCGGCGACCAGGTTGACCTGCTCTCCGCGGGCCTTCTTTTCCTCGGCGGTCTTGCCGGTGCGGGCGATGATCCAGGCGCAGATGGCGCCGGCCAGGACGGCCATGTTGATGTAGATGGGCAGGTACATGCCCAGGGCGAAGGCCAGCATGGGCACGCCGGCCATCAGCAGCATGATGGCGGCGATGCCCCCCAGCGCATAGAGCAGCCAGGGCTGGCTGGCCGGGTCGGCCATCAGCCCCTTGGCCATCTTGGCGATCATGTTGGCCTGGGGAGCCGGGAGCACCTTGTCGTTGGACAGGCCGGTCACCGGATCCAGGAAATGGTAGGCCTCGTCCATCAGCGGGATCACCAGGGCCACCACCAGGGCCGCCACCACCACCCCGAGGAACTTCCAGCGCTGCTGGTTTCTCGGCGTCGAGCCGATCCAGTAGCCGATCTTGAAGTCGGAGATCAACGCCCCGGAAGTCGACAGCGCGGTGCACACCGCCGCGCCGACGATCAGGGCGACGATCATGCCCACGTCGCCCTTCAAGCCCACCAGGATCAGGGCGCCGATGGCCAGCACCACGGTGATCAGGGTCATGCCCGAAACCGGGTTTACGCCCACGATGGCGATGGCCTGGGCGGCCACCGGGGTGAACAAAAACGAGAGCAGGAAGCCGACCACCATGCCCACCACCGCGAACCCCAGGCTCTCGCCGACGGTGTAGGACTGGTCGCCGACGCTGGTGATGCTGGCCACGATGAAGAACAAGACGCCCATGGCCAGGGCCGAGATCAGCTGGATCAGCAGAACGTTCTTGGGCGACATGTCCTGCTGGGTACGTTCGGCGGTGGCTTCCCCGCGCCCCTTGGAGGACAGGCCCTTGAATCCCAGGGTGACCGAGCTGGCCACGATCTTGCCCATGCGCAGGATGCCGATGATTCCGGAAGCGGCGATGGCACCGATGCCGATGGGTTTGATGAAGTTGTCGAAGATGGCCTTGGAGCTCATGGTGCCGATGTCGAAGGTTTCCTTGCCGAAGGTGAAGGTCCCGGCGTTCTTGCCGATGAAGTAGACCAGGGGCACCAGCACCAGCACCGACAGCACCGACCCGGCGGCGATGATCGAGGCGTACTTGAGGCCGATGATCAGCCCCAGCCCGAACAGGGCGGCGATGCCGGCTATCTGGATTTCGATGCGCAGTCCCTTGAGGGTCTCGCCGATGCCCCAGGGGAGTACGTCGGTGGTAAGGCCGGCGTTCCACAAATGGACGGCTTCCACCATGAAGTCGAAGGCTGCGCCCACGCAGAAGGCCAGGATCAGTATCTTGCCGGCGCCCTTGGCGGTGCTCTCGCCGGTGACCAGCACCTCGTTGATGGCGGTGGCCTCGGGGAAGGGGAGATCTCCGTGCAGCTCTTTGACGAAGTACTTGCGCAGCGGGATGATCAGCACCACGCCCAGAAACCCGCCGATGCCGCAGGCCAGAAAGATCTGCCACCAGGCGGCGTTAAGCTTGTTGAGATACAGCGCGGGGATGACGAAGGTGGCTCCGGCCGCCACCACCCCGGCGGCCTGGCCCACGCTCTGGACCATCACGTTTTCGAGAATGGTGCTCTTGGGCTTGCGCATCGAGCCGAAGAAGATGGCCAGAATGGCGATGGGTATCGACGCCTCGATGCCGCTTCCGGCCCGAAGCGCGATGTAGGCGCTGGCCCCGGTGAAGATGATCACCATTATAACGCCCAGGGTGATCGACCAGGGGGTGACCTCCGCCCGGGTGTCTTTAGCGGGGACGATTGGGTTATACTCCTCGCCTTCCTTGAGCTTGCGGTAAGCGTTTTCCGGCAGCAGCTTGGATGGTGCTGGGGTGGGAGCGTCCATTCCGCCTCCGTAGTGGTTACGAGTCCTTTTAGCGCGACGGACGTTACCACGGGCGGGGAAGGGGTTCAAGGTTGTATCCTATTGGATGCGCAGGGGTTTTGCGACCCGGCCTTTTTTTCCTTTCTTCTTTTGAATCCCGGTGTTAGAAAGTGCGTCCTGATTCCGTAGTGATAAGAACGTTTAAGGAGGATTGGAAATGATCAAGCGGTGGATGAGCGTTGGTCTGATGTCTTTGTTGGCTCTTACACTGGTAGCCGGTTGCGGCGACGACAGCGAATCGGCGTGTCCCCCGGGACAGAAAAAATGCGGAAACGAATGCGTGGACCTGTCCAAGGACCGCTATAACTGCGGCAGTTGCGGCAACGTTTGCCTGTCCGGCGAGTTCTGCTTCGGCGGGGATTGCATGCCCTGTTCGGACGAGTGCAGCGAGGGGGAGAAGCGCTGCGCCCCGGGTTCGAACAACATGTTCCAGGTGTGCGGCGACCCCGACAACGATACCTGCAAGGAGTGGATGGCCGCCCAGACCTGCCCCACCGGCCAGGTCTGCGAAGACGGCGACTGCGTGGCCGACTGCACCGACGAGTGCTCCCTGGGCCAGCGGGAATGCTACGGCAGCGGCTGGCGCCAGTGCGGCGACTGGGACACCGACGACTGCCTGGAATGGTCCACGGTCACCGATTGCCAGGCCGGCCAGACCTGCAATCCGGACACCGGCCAGTGCGAAGTGGCCTGCACCGACGAGTGCAACCAGACCGGCGACCGCCGCTGCATCCCCGATCCGCTCGAAGAGGGTTATGAGATCTGCGGCAACTACGACGCCGACGACTGCCTGGAGTGGGGCCAGCGCACACTGTGCCCCTCGGGCCAGACCTGCGATACCCAGACGGCCACCTGCTCCTCCACCTGCGACGACGACTGCACCGAAGGCCAGCGCATCTGCGACGGCAACGGCTACCGGGTTTGCGGTTATTACGACGCCGACCCCTGCCTGGACTGGTCGGGCATCACCAACTGCGCTTCCTACGAGACCTGCAACCCCCAGACCGGACAGTGCGAAATCTCCTGCTCGGACGAGTGCCCCTCGCAGGGTGACCGGCGCTGCTCGACCGACGGCTACGACACCTGCGGCGACTTCGACATCGATCCCTGCCTGGAGTGGGGCGGCCACGTGGCCTGCGGGGCCGGGTTCAAGTGCGACGGCGGACAGTGCGTGGAGGACTGCACCGACGAGTGCACCGAGAGCGAGCGGATCTGCGACGGCGCCGGCTACCGCGTGTGCGGCGATTACGACACGGATTCATGCCTGGATTGGAGCGCCATCTATCCCTGCGGCGCCGGCGAGGTGTGCGACGGCGGCGTCTGCTCCCGGGAGTGCCAGAACGAGTGCTCGGCCGAGGGCGAGAAGGAATGTTTCGGCAACGGCTGGCGCGAGTGCGGCGAGTATGACACCGACGACTGCCTGGACTGGTCGACCGTTCATCCCTGCGGCGTGGGTCAGATCTGCGACCCGGCCACCGTTGAGTGCGTGGACGCCTGCTCCAACGAGTGCACCACCGACGGCGAGCGGGAGTGCTACGAGAACGGCTGGCGGGAGTGCGGCGATTACGACGCCGACACCTGCCTGGACTGGTCCAGCGTGAATCCCTGCGGCGCCGGGCAGGTGTGCGACCCTGACCTGGTCCAGTGCGTGGACGACTGTTTCGACGAGTGCTACGTGATGGACGACCGCCAGTGCTCCGGCGACGGCTACGACGTCTGCGGCGACTACGACGCCGACTCCTGCATGGAGTGGGGCGGCCACGTGGTATGCCCGGGCGGCACCACCTGCTCGGACGGCCAGTGCCTGGCGGTGTGCACCGACGAGTGCTCCGCGGGAGAGGTGGTTTGCGACGGCAACGGCTACCGTATCTGCGGGGAGTACGACACCGACACCTGCCTGGACTGGTCGGGCATCACCTACTGCGCCTACAACGAGGTGTGCCAGGACGGGGCCTGCGAGGTAATCTGCACCGAGGAGTGCCCGGCCATCAACGTGGTCGAGTGCATCGCCGGGGAAAATGCCTGGCACAAATGCGGCGAGTTCGACGGGGACCCCTGCCTGGAGTGGGGCACCCAGACCGACTGCGACGTGGACGATATGTGCTACAGCGGCAACTGCATACCGGCCACCCCCCCGACAATCCTGATCAACGAGATTCTTTACGACGACGACGGCAACGACGGCGAGTTCGAATACATCGAGCTGTACGGCCCCGGCGGGGCCAGCCTGGAGAACTTCGTGGTCGAGGGGGTCAACGGGGCCAACGGTCAGGTCTACATGACCATTCCGCTGGACGGCTACGCGCTGCCCTCCGACGGGCACTTCGTCATCGCCACCTCCATCGCCGACGCCGCGCTGGTCGCCGTGCGGGATTTGACCCACAGCAGCGGCAACCTGCTGCAGAATGATCACGACAACCTGCGGGTGGTGTATGCCGAGAGCATCACCACCGATGCCTTGGGTTACGGTGACTTCTCCGGCGGCGGGACGTTCGTGGGCGAGGGCACCGCCGCCGTCGAGGCCAACTACGACAATCCTTACACCTATTGCCTCAGCCGCGACGCCTTCCACAACGACAGCGACGACAACTTGCAAGACTTCTGGAAGCGGACCATCTGCACCCCCGGCTGGGAAGGCCCGGGAGGATTGGTGTGGGATGCGTTCGTGTACGGCGGCTCCTGCACGCCGGCAATCGATACTTCGGGTAACATCTACACCGCCGACGAGTGGGGCTGGCCCACCATGACCGACTCCACCGGCGTCCGGCAGTATAACGCCTACCCGGATCAGACCGGCACCTCCTCCATCGCCGTCTCCCCGGACGAAACCCAGTTGTACCTGGGAACGGTGAGCGGGCTGTATGCCCTGGACGCCGCCACCGGGGCGACCTCGGCCGGCTGGCCGGTTACGGTCCCGGCCGAGGGCTTCGAGGTGCATTCCTCCCCGGCCGTCGGCTCCGACGGGACCATCTACTTCGGCACCCGCGGCGACGGTTTCTACGCGGTCAACCCGGACGGCACGGTCAAGTGGCAGTATGCCACCACCGAGTGGATCGACAGCTCCCCGGCCCTGGGCTTCATCGGATCGCTGGGCGAGGAATACGTGGTCTTCGGCGTCGGCGGAGTGGGCAGCGGAAAGATCGTGGCCATCGACGTCGACGTGGATCCGCTCAACGTGGTGCCGGTCTGGAACCATTCCGCCTCCGGAGGCTGCAACGGCTCGCCGGCAATCGGCGTGGACGGCAATGTCTACATCGGCTGCGACGACGGACTGCTCTACGGCTTCGAGGGCGCCACCGGAAACCAGCTGGCGGACTTCCCGGTCTCGGTGGCCCAGGGCACCACGGTGGACGGCACCCTGGTCGACGGCTGCTCGCCGGCCACGGTGCCCGAAGCCACCAGCGGGGACATCATCTACATAGCCTCCCATGCCACCGGAACCGACGTGGGCAATGTCTACCTCTACCTCACCAGCGGCGGGGATCTGGCCGCGGGCTGGATCCTGCCCGGGGACAACTCCAGCGTCACCGTGGGGGAAGACGGCTCCTACCTGGTCCACAGCGGCGACTCGTTGTATTGCTTCAGCCTGGCCGGGATGATGGAGTGGGGTATCCGGGTTCCGATAAGCAGCACGGGCTCGATCATCTCGTCTCCGGTCATCGGCCCCGGCGGAGTGGTCTATCTGCTGGAGACCTGGGACGATGTAGGTGGAGAGGGCGGCTACCTCTGGGCCATCCAGGGACACGCCAACCTGTACACCGACTCGGGATCCTTCCCCAAGTTCCGCGGCGATCTGGGCAACTGGGGCTGGGGATACTGAAGTCTTCCACACAAAAACGCACTCCGTTTGCCCGGCTGCTGACCGGGCAGATCCTGGCTCTTTCGGCGGCCGGGTTGCTGTTCGGCCTTCACTCCGGCGGTAGTCTTCTTCAACTGGGGTCTCCCATCGACGTTCCCTATGTGGTGATCGCCGCCGCCTGGGTGCTGTCGCTGGCCCTGGTGCTCTGGCGGGTACCGAAGAATCCCGGGGCGTCCTTGTACTATTGTCTGGCTCCCGCGGTGCTGGGCCTGGGATCGGCCTGCCTGTATGTGAGCCAGGTGCCCAACACATTCCAGGCGACCTCCGACTGCGATATGTTGCTGGCCTCGGTCTTCTTCGCCGAGCGGCACCTGTTTGTCGGCCTGCTGGCCAGCGGGTCGCTGTTTTGGGGGTGTCTTCCGGTGCTCATGCCCGGTCAGCGGGCGTCGATCCGGGAGGCCTGGTGGGTTTTCATAGTGGCCGGGGCGACGTTCGTGGCCGCCGCCGCGTGGACCTTCGCGGACCCGGCCATGCCCGAAAAAGCCCGGGTGGGCAGTTACGCCGTGCGGGGACTGTGGGTGTTGTTGGGGGGCGGGGCGGTGCTGTGGCTCTGGGCGCGATTGTTTCCCCGGGTGATTGCCGACTCCTCGGCCTTACCGGCCGTCCTGGCGGCCGTCGGCGGGCTGTTCATGATGGGCTGGGCGCTGGTCTCCTATCACCGGGCCTGTGGATTGCACGGACTGGCTTTCGCCGGCCCGGCGGGTTCCCTTTTCGGCCCGGTGGAGGCCGGCGTGGTGGCCGCGACGTCGCTGGTCCGGCTGCTTCCCTTCCTCCTGGTTTCCATACTGGCGGCGTTCATCCTGCAAGTGACCGGGCCGGGCCGGTTGTATGCCAAGAAATCCGCCGGGCTGCTTCTGGTGCTGCTGGCGCTATGCGGGCTGGGCGCCGGCTTCGAGCTGGGCTGGCGCAGCCAGTACCAACAACGCTGCGCGGTGGTCCTGCCCGATGGCCTTGATCTGCCGGCCGGCCGGTCTGCCGACACGCCCGGGCCGGGGCCGCTTTTGGTGATTTCGAAAAAGGCCGCCTGGCTGGAGGGGGAGCTGGTGCTGGAAGGCGAGATTCCAGCTCTCGGTGAACGGACCGCAACGCCCCGCGAGGAGGCTCTCAATCTGGCCGCGGATTCCCGCCTGGGTTTCGAGCGGCTGTATACTTTCCTGCGCGCGGCGGGGGTGGCCGGCTGGTATCGCTTCAACCTGGTGGTTCGGCCGCCGCTGAAAAAGCGCTGCATCGCCGAGCGGCGCCTCTTTGGGGTCTGCCTGTCGGAGCATTTCTCTTATTTCAAGGCGCTGCCCTTCGAGATTGCACACTTCGAGGGGAACTTGAAGAAGCCGCCGGAAGGGGTGACCGCCAACCTGATCGTGGAGCCCGACCGCATGGAGGTCAGTTTCGGAGGGTTCGGGGTTTCCATAGAGGAGCTCGACTCCCTGGCGGCGACGTTACCCGACCGGCTGGGAGCCCGCGATACGTCCGGATTGGTGAAGGTGCTCGAGGCGGCCCGCCGGCGTTTCAAGGAAAGCCGGACGCTGATCCTGCTGCCCCACGACCAGATGACTACCCGGGAAGTGGCCTCCCTGCTGGAGGTTGTCCGCAAAAAAGGTCCGGATCCGGCGTTCTCGCAGATCATAATTTCCCGTCTTCTGCGCTGAATTCCCCGGTTGTTTCCGTCGTCTAGGTTCCATGTGACCACAGTCACAGCGCCGGTTGGTCAAATATCGGAAAAAGCGTAGAATGCCCGGGCACACGCGGGGGCTGAGGAGGAATGTGATGAAGCGGAGAACCTGTCTTGCTGTCGGAGTACTGGCCTTGCTGGCGGCTTCTTTGGCCGGCGCGACCGTGCTGGTGGCCCTTCAGGTGGAGGACCTGGCGAAGGTTTCGCCGGTGGTCCTGGTCGGTGAGGTGAACTCGGTGGAATCGGGTTGGAATTCCCAGCAAACCCGGATTCACACCCGCGTGTTGATCACCCCCACGGAGGTGCTCAAGGGGCCGGCCGATCTCGGCACGGTCAAGGTCAAGTTCCTCGGCGGTCAGGTGGGCGACACCGTTGCCCAACTGCCGGGCGCCCCGCGCTTCGAGGTGGGCGAGAAGGTTCTGGTTTTCCTCGAGCCGCGCAAGGACCGGGATGGTTACCTGCCGGTGGGTTTCTACCAGGGCAAGTACAAGGTGTTCACCGATCCGGAAACCAAGAAGGAGATGCTGCTGCGCGACGGACCCGATCTGGGGGTCAAGCTGGTCGGCGGGTTGGACGACCGCCGGCCGGAGGGCGTCAAGACCCTGGACGAGGTCCGGGGCATCCTCAGGCGGACGGGAGGTGCCAAATGAATCGGCTCTCCCTGACGGTCTTGACTCTGACGTTGCTTTTAGGCGGCTGCAGCGGCAACGAGCATCCGGTTTACGACGGCGGCGGCGACGGCGACGGAGACGGCGGAGAGGTGGAATGCACCGTCGATCTGGACTGCAACGACGACAACATCTGCACCGACGACGCCTGCGTGGCCGGCCAGTGCCAGAACACCAACAACACCGCGCCCTGCGACGACGGGCGGGCCTGCTCGACCAACGACCACTGCCAGGGCGGGGTGTGCGCGGGCGAGACCACCCTGGATTGCGACGACCAGAACCCCTGCACCACCGACACCTGCGACGACAACCAGGGTTGCGTGCATATCAACAACACCGCCGACTGCGAGGACGGCGATCCCTGCACCGAAGGCGACCATTGTCAGGACGGCAGCTGCGTTCCGGGGACGGTCAAGGACTGCTCGGCGTACGACGACCAGTGCGTGACCGGGGTCTGCGATAGCGGAACCGGTAACTGCACCACCGAACCGGTGGCCAACGGCACCCTGTGCGACGACGGGCAGGCCTGCTCGACCAACGACCACTGCTCCAACGGGGTGTGCATCGGGGATTCGCAGATGAACTGCGACGACGACAATGTCTGCACCGAGGACTCCTGCGACGACACCCTGGGCTGCGTTCACTCGTACAACCAGGCCCCCTGCGACGACCAGAACGCCTGCACCGAGGACGACACCTGCAGCCAGGGCGTTTGCAGAGGCACCCGGATCGACTGCGACAACGGCAACCCCTGCACCACCGACACCTGCGACCCGCAGACCGGCTGTGTCCACACCAACAACACCGATCCCTGCCAGGACGGCGACGACTGCACCGTGGGCGATACCTGCCAGGACGGTAGTTGCGTGTCCGGAGGAACGCGCAACTGCGACGACTCCAATGTGTGCACCGACGACTCCTGCGTCCAGGGACTGGGCTGCGTCAACGCCAACAACACCGATCCCTGCGACGACGGCAATCCCTGCACCGAGGACGACTACTGCCAGGACGGCACCTGCCACTCGGGCCCCGGCCTGGACTGCGACGACGGAAACGACTGCACCGACGACCTGTGTGACACCACCACCGGATGCTACTATGAGTTCAACACCGATCCCTGCGACGACGGCGACCCCTGCACCATGGACGACGTTTGCTCCGAAGGGAACTGCGCCGGAGTGCCCCTGGACGCCGACGACGACGGTTACGTCGCGGAGGGTTGCCCGGGCGGCAACGACTGCAACGACTCCGACGGCGCCGTAAACCCGGGGGTCTTCGAGGGGCCGGCGGGATCAGGGATCTGCGACGACGGCATCGACAACGACTGTGACGGAGACACCGACCTGGCCGATGCCACTTGCGGGCAGTGCAACAACGACTCGGACTGCGACGACAACAACGTCTGCAACGGCGCCGAGACCTGCGTGGCCAACAGTTGCCAGCCGGGGACGACCCTGGACTGCGACGACGACAACGACTGCACCGACGACACCTGCGACCCGGTTTCCGGCTGCGACAACACCGCCGACGACAACAACACCTGCAGCGACAACGATCCCTGCACGGTAGGCGACGCCTGCGTTTCGGGAGCCTGTGTGCCTGGCTCCAATACCTTGACCTGCGACGACCACGAGGACTGCACTGACGACGAGTGCGTGGCCGGCACCGGTTGCGTCTACACCCCCGACGACAACAATACCTGCGACGACGGCGATCCCTGCACCACCGGCGACTACTGCAGCTCGGGCGCCTGCCAGCCCGGATCCGGAACGCTGGACTGCGACGACGGCAACGACTGCACCGACGACACCTGCATCGCCGGCACCGGCTGCGACAACGACCCGGACGATACAAACAGTTGCGACGACGGCAACCAGTGCACCGAAAACGACCATTGTTCAAACGGCAACTGCGTGGGTGCTACGGTTGTGTGCGACGATGACAACCCCTGTACCGACGACGAGTGCGTGGCCGGAACGGGCTGCGTGTATACACCCGACGATACCAACACTTGCCTGGACAACAACGAATGCACGGAGAACGACCGCTGCTTCGACGGAAATTGTGTGGGCGACATACGCGACCAAGACGATGACACTTACGGGGATGAGATCTGCGGAGGCGACGACTGCGACGACTCCGTTGCCACAATCAATCCCGGGGCGCCGGAGTTATGCGGCGACGGCATCGACAACGACTGCGACGAGGCTACCGACGAGGGTTGCTCGGGCTGCAGCACGGTGGATCCCGACGCCGAGCTGATCGTGGACAACGACAGCTTCTACACCAGTTACGGCTTCGCCGCCGGCGATGAGGCCTTGAACTATTTCTTTGTCGAGTCGACCTCCTACAATGCGCTGGAGATAGAGGTAGCCTTCTTCGACTTCGCCTGTGACGACGGCGGGGACCAGGGTCGCTACTCGGCTCATGTCTACGACGCCGATCCGGAAACCGGCCTGCCCAGCACCGAGCTGGCATCCAGCACCGTCCAGACCATCAACCGGGTGGGGGGTTGCACCGATGCGGATCCGCAGGACATCGCCTGGGCGACTTTCACTCTGAACAACCCGGTTCCGTTTACCCAGGGTCAGATGTTCTGGGTGGGTGTCAAGTCGGCCGACGAGGAGTATGACGCGGGAACCGAGACCGGCGACCTGTTTATACCACTGTCCGACGGGGGAATCGGAATTCCTTACCTGTCCGGAGTCGTGTACCTCCTGGCGGACGACGAGTACTACCAGTGGTTTGGCAACTGGGCCATCCGGGTGCAGGGCTGCGGGGAGGGCCCCTGGTTGACTCTGGACGCCCACTCGTCCAGCCCGGCCATCGCCGCACCGGGAGGTAGCGCGGACGTCACCGCCGACCTGCAAAACCGCGGCTTCGCCGACAGCGGCGAGGTGGCCGGAACTCTCTCATGCGAGAATGCCGATTTGACCGTAAGCGTTGCCTCGGCCTCTTACGGCACAATTGCCCAGGGGGCCACCGCGGGCAACACCCCGGATTACACCGTCGACCCCGGCGCCACCGCCTACGGTATTTATTCCCTGGCCCTGGAGAGCTCCGACGGGGCCAACACCTGGTACGACGGCTTCGGCCTGTACGTCCAGGGGAACGGCTGTACCACTGACAACCGCACCCTGCAGACGGACAACGACATGGACGGGGGCGGCATGATGCCCGAAGCCCACGACGAGTTCGGTAACTTCTTCGTCGTGGACTCCACCTCCTTCACCCTGACATCCGTGGAGGGGATCTTCGTGCGCGAGTCCGCCACCGGCAACGTCAGATTCCGCCCGAAGGTTTACACCTACCGGGCCGGCTGGCCGGACCAGTTGCTTTATACCGGCGACTGGGTTTCGGTGAGCGGTTCCGGAGCTGGCCTGGCGGTGAACTTCGATGTATCCCCCCCGCTGACCTTTCGCGAGGGCAACACGTTCTTCGTGACCCTGGAGTCGCAGTTCGCCAGCCCCACAACCGAGGGCGACCGTTACGCCGTGGAGGTCGACGACGGCAACAGCGAGACTTCCTGGATGAACGGGTACATGCGGGACGACAGCGAGAGCCTCTGGGCGGTGATCTATTCGGCCGTCAAGGTCCGCCCGCACGGCTGCCAGGCCACCGAGCTGCGCTACGATTCGCACACCACCAGCCCGGCCAGCGTGAATCCGGGAGACAGCGTGGACATCACCGTCACTCTGGCCAACGACGGCGCCATCGACGCCACCAACGTCTCCGCCACTCTGGCCTCCACCGATCCCGACGTCACGGTCAACACCGCCAGCGCCAGCTTCGGTACGGTTACGGCGGGCGGGACGGCCGCTTCGCAGACCGCCTACCGGGTGACCGTGAACGCCGCCGCCGACGACTTCCAGTACGTGCTGCCGCTCACCATCACCGACGGGGTGAACACCTGGGAAGATGCGGTTCCGCTGCGGCTGGCCGGGGGCTATGTGGACCTGACCGTGAGCGAGTTCACCACCAACCTGGTGGGCAACGACATTCACTACCACATCGTGGTGACCAACAACGGCAACGTCGACTGCATCAACCAGTTCCGCATCGATCTGTACGAGGACCTGGAGGATCCGCCGTCGTCCGGCCAGGAAGGCTACCTGGTCGACAATCTGGCCTTTTTGGGAGTGGGGCAGAGCCGCGCTTACGACGGCATCCGCCTGGAGGACGCGCCTACGGGTACCTATGACGCCTACGTGCAGGCCGACACCAACGATGCGGTGAGCGAATCCGACGAGAACAACAACGTGGCCGGACCTTCCAGCCAGACGGTGGGGACCACCAGCGTCTTCGAGTTGCTCGATCCCGAGCGCAAGTGGTTCCCCGCGGACATGCCGGTCCGCTACCGCTTCGTCACCGGAAACTCGCAGCCCGGATTGACCCAGACCGAGGCCCGCACCGCGGTGAGCAACGGCTTCCAGCACTGGGAGGACGTGTCCACCGCCAGCATCACCTTCTCACCGGAGGCCGACACCGGCACCGAAGGCTATGTCTACGACGGGCACAACACCATGACCTTCGACGATCCCAACGGCGAGCTGGGCAGCGGCGCCCTGGCGGCCTGCATGCCTTACTACAACACCGCCCAGACCATGCAGACCAACGGGGTGACCTTCTACCGCATCACCGACTCCGACATCGTCTTCAACAACAACGTCAACTACGGCACCCACGCCGAAGCCGCCGCCGGCGGTTGCGTAAACCTCTTCGACATCGAAGGCGTAGCCACCCACGAACAGGGCCACCTGCTCGGCCTCGATCACCCCCCGGTCTTCGACGCCACCATGTACTACGCCATCGGCCCCTGCGACGCGACAAAAGTCACCCTGGAAGAATCCGACATCAACGGCGTAACGTTTATATATCCTCAGTGATTGGGGCGGGCACAGAGGCCCGCCCCTACGCCAACCGCACCTGGTTCTTCCCTTGTTCCTTGGCCTGAATCAGCGCCCGGTCCGCGGCGCCCAGAAGTGATACGGCATCCGAAGCGTCGTCCGGATAAGTGGCCACCCCGATCGAGACGGTAACCTGGCCGAGGGGCTGCTTGTCCCCGCCGGTGACCTGGGACGACTCCACGTAGCGCCGCAGGCGCTCGGCCTTGATTTGCGCGCCTTCCTTGGGGGTTTCGGGCAGCAGGACCACGAAGTCCTCGCCGCCGTAGCGGATGGGGATGTCCGAGGCGCGGAAGCAGAAGGAAGCGTTGGGGATCTCGCCGCGGGACTTTAGCAGGTCGCCCATTTGCACCAGCAGAAGATCGGCCGCCTGCCTGCCGGCGTTCTTGCAGTAGCTCTCGTAATCGTCGATCTCGCAGAACAAGAGCGACAAGGGGTGCCCGTGGCGGGTGGCGCGGGAGATCTCCGCTCCCAGGCGTTTGGAGAGGTAGCGGTGATTGTACAGGCTGGTCTGGTGGTCCACCATGGCCAGATCCACCAGGACGGCGAACTCGTCGGCGGTCTGCAGCAAGGTGTTCACCTGCGCGCTGATCAGCTGCAGGATTTCGGATTCTTCCGGTGTATGCGGGCGATCTTCGGGGGAGAGGACCAGCAAGACGCCGCTGACTTTCCCGGCGGATACCAGGGCCCGGGCGAACACCTCCTGTTTGCCGAAGGCGCTCTGGCACATGTTCTTGAAGCCCTCGATCCCGGCCAGCTCGTCCGGATCCCCGGCAAGCCGGTCCAGCTCATTGGCCGACAGCTTCATCTGAAGCTTCTCGGGCTTGCCGGGCACCGGCCCCGAGGAAAGCTCCAGGTGGAATTCCCCCTCGGAGGCGGCCAGCAGGAGCACGGCCGGGGCGCCGCCGCCCAGAACCGACAGGGTCGACAGGCACAGGGCGTGAATCTCGCTGCGATCCAGGTCGACGAACTTATTCCGGCAGCGCTGCAGGGAGATCAGGAAACCGTGGAGCAGCTGCTCCAAAGCACGGTAGCCGTCGGTTCTCGAGGGTGGATTCATGGTTTCAGGGAGAATACCAGATAACATTGGGAATGCAATATGTAGGGGCGGACCTCCGTGTCCGCCCTTGAAGGGCACACACAGAGGTGTGCCCCTACATGCACAGGCCCGTGTCGGTATTGCAGGTCTGGGGCCATTGGCATCCGGGAGGGCACACCCCCTGGCAGCCGTCGGGGCCGCACTCTTTGCCTTCGCAAGAAGGAATGCAGCCCTGGCACTGTCCGGTGTCCGCCACGCAGAACTCCCCGGCCGGGCAGGGGGTCTCATCGCCCCACCTGGCGGTGCAGGGATCTTCGGGCTCCCGCTCGCAGGTCTGGAAGTGGGTGGGATCGGTGCAGCGGGTCTCGTATTCCGAGCATTCCGGGACGCACTCCGGATCGGAGTCACCGCAGTTGGCCGGTGTGAGCGCCACCAGGATCAGCAGAAAGTGCAAACGCATGTTGAAAAATATAACATTACCGCCGGGTTGAGATCCAGCTTGCGCACCGGCTGCGGCTCGGCTACAATCGCCGGGCCCGATTGGATGGGGGCTGTCAGGAGAACCAGGGGCGTGTCAGGAAAGAAAAGATCCTCCCGGATACTGGTGGTGGACGACGAGCTGGTCGTCCGCGAAGTGGTGCGCAATGTGCTGGACAAGCCGGGAATGTACCTGGTTGACGCGGCCGACGGCGAGCAGGCCATGTCGCTCTTGTTGAATGAGCCCTTCGACGTCTTGATCTGCGACAAGAACCTGCCGGGGATCACCGGCCTGGACGTGATCCGCTGCGCCAAGGCGGTGGACGAGAACATGGGCGTGCTGCTCATCACCGCATACGCCTCCCGGGAGTCGGCCGAAGAGGCCATGGCCATAGGCGTGGACGATTACATCGTCAAGCCCTTCGACCTGTCCGATCTCGAACAGAAGATCGACGAGGTCATCGAGGTGCGCTGGAAGCGGGTAAGCATGACCCGCAAGACGGGGAGGAGCACTTCGCAGCAGTCGGTGCTGATCTGCGATCCCAACCAGGATTCCCAGCAATGCCTGGTCGACGGGGTTAAATTGCTGGGTCACAAACCCCGGGTGGTGGCCAAGATTGCGGAGGTCCTCGAGGCGCTGCGTCAGAAAACTGTCGACTCGCTGATTTGCGACCTGGATCTCATTCGCCGCGACAACGCCGCCTCGTGTTTCCTGCGCAGCACGCTGATGGTAACGCCGGATATCCTCTTCGTCGCCGTGGCCAGAGAGCGGGGCCTGGATGGGGCGGTGGAGGCCATCCACCACGGAGCCGGGCACGTGATCTACCGTCCGCTGAGGGACGGTGCGGCCGTAGCCGAAAACCTCAAGGCATTTCTGGGTCAGCCGGACGAGAAGCCGGCATAGTCTCATTCACCGGTCGGCTCCAGGGCCTTGGTGAGGGTGTAGAAGATAATCACCACCTGTTCCCCCGCGTCGCTGTCCTTGCCTCTGCCGGAGGCCTTCACCTCCACCTGGACGCGGGTCTGGCTTTCCTCCTGGCCGACTTCCACCGTATAGGTGATCGGGTTGACCAGGTCGTGCTGGAACACCAGGCGGTTGCCCTTGTCGACGCTCAGCTTGGGAGGCTTGGAACGGAAGTCCTTGCGCTGATGGGCGTAGGTTCTGCCGATCCAGCCCACCACCCCCGCCGCGGCGCCGTCCGCGTACACCTGAGGCATGAGCTTGAGCACCTTGATGACCGCGTCAGGATAGGAGCGCACTTTCCAGGACTTTTTCCAGGCGCCGATCATGGGTTCCTCCCCCGGGAGACTACAGCTTCTCGCGCGTCTCCTTGAATCCGATCCCCAGTCGTTCCAACTCATCCAGCACCGGGTTGTAGATGTCCGCCACTATCGGGATCTGAACACCCCTGAGCCGGATCTTGTCCTCCAGCAGCATGCGCGTTCCGATGGCCGCCGGCAGCGAAACCGTCCGGGCCATGGAGCTGTCCCCGTTGGGGATGCCGAAGTCCACCATGATGGCGGTGATGCGCTCCTTGCGCTGACCGCCGTCGTACTCGAAGGTGATGTCGTGGCGCATGAGCAGCATGTCGCGCTCGCCGGGCTTGTAGTCCAGGGTCTTCTGCATCCGGTCGGCGAGCATGTCCATCATCGAGCCGGTTTCGATCTCGATGGGCTGGTCGGCGAGCAGACCGATGAACTTCATCGCCTCCAGGGGGGATTCCTGCGCGGCCACGTTCAACTTGGCGGGGATGGTTTCCTCCAGGGGTTTGCCGAACATCTTTTCCAGCAGCCCCCGGTAGGTCGTCTTGGAGAAGTCCTGCTGGGGCGCGTCCTCGATCAGACCCAGGCGGATCATCTGGGTGAGCAGCTCGCAGTAGCCCTGGTTGCGCAGCGTACCCCGGAACATGTCCTTGACCCGGTCGGAGAAGCCGTAGGTGTCCATGTAGGACACCGAGTCGCGGTTGGGGTAGCCCTCGAAGGTGCCCACGCCCGGTATTTCCACCTGGGCGGGATCGGAGAAGAGGCGGTCGGGAGGGACGTCGACGATCTTGCCGTCCTTGAGGTATTTGGCCGGGTTTCTCGACGCAATCAAGACTCCCTTGGGGCTCCAGGAGAACTTGTAGCCGAAGGGGTTGTCGTTGGCCTCGGGGGCCGGCAGCCCGCCGCACCAGGAGGAGAAACCCACCAGGGTGCCCCCGGCCTGCTGTTCGGTGTGGATCACCTTCATGGCCGACATGTGATCAGTGCCCGGATCCACGCCCATCTCGTTGAGCAGCAGCAGGCCCTTCTCCTTTGCTTCGGCGTCCAGGGCGCGCATTTGCGGGCTGACGTACGAGGTCGTGGCCATGTGCTTGCCCATGTCCAGGCAGGCGCGGGCCACCTCGATGTGCCGGGTGGCGGGCAGCAGGCTGACGGCCACGTCGCAGTTCTGCACCAGCTGGCGCATGGCCTGGACGTCGTCTACGTTCAGGGAGAGCGCCTTTCCCCGGGTGTGGCCTTCAATCAGCTTCTCGGCCTTGGAGACCGTGCGGCTGGCCACGGTTACCTCGAATCCGGAGTCCATCAGGTAGCGGACCAGGGGTCGCGAGACCAGTCCGGCACCCAGTACCAGTACTTTTTTCACCATCAACCTCCTTGGGCCTTGTCGACGTGGGAAGACAAATAGCCGTATTCGGGTGTCAGCACCCCCCTATGGGCAATCATGGCTTTCTTGATGGGGGCGGGCAGGTCCAGCTTTTCAAATGGACTGGTGTAGTCGGCCCTCAGCAGGGCGGGGAGAAAAGGCATCAGCGCGTCACCGAAGTTCTGCGAGGCTTCCACCGGAAGCTCGCAGGGGAGATTGTCCACCGCCAGCACAACCGGGCCGGGGCCCTCCACACCCATGACCAGGTCGTCGTCGGTAACCCGGTAGACGAATACCGGTGCGCCGGGATCGGTGCACTTGAGCGTGCATTCCACAGCTCCCTCCACGTCGCAGCTTATGTCCCCGATCACCCTCAGGCGGGACTGAATCTTCTGGTCGTGCAGGTCGCGCAGCCGTGCCTTGGTGACCAGCCGGGGATACTGGGGCGCCCAATAGATGCAGTTGACCATCACAGTCAGCAGGGGAACGTAGGGATCGAAGGCGGGGTCATAGAGATCCGGGTGCTCGTAGTACTCCTGGAGGTTGAAGGGCTTCTTGGGATCTTTTTGGCGCACCAGGTGCTCTTCCTTGAAAACCGCCTTGATCAGCTTCTGACGGTTGCCGGTCTTGGGGAGCCGGTGCAACTGCTCGGGGGCAACCTCCTGGTGGGGCAGCAGGTCGAATATCTCCTGGGCGCCCTGGGAGACGTTCCCGTAACCGGCGAATCCGAAGGCCATCGGGGTGAGCACCGGGGGCAGGCCTTCTTCGGCGATCTGTTTCCCGGCCGCGGAGACGGCTTGTTTGAGCTCGGCCAGGTTCTGGTAGGCGTGGGTCTGCCGCAGTCCGGCGAAGGGAGTCTCGAAGCCTTCGGCCTTGAGTCTCTGTCCCAGCGCCCACAGGGAATCCATCATTCCGGCCAGCCCCGCGTGGCGCCCGAAAAAGACCAGCCGCCGGCCCTGGTCGTCGGTCACCTTTTCGTAGTCGATCAGGGTGCTGCCGGAGTCCAGCAGGTCGCGCAGCATGGGCATGTTGTAGGGCTGGCCCTTGATAACGTGGGCGAAGTACATGTAGGCGTGGTCGGCCAGGAAGAAGCTGGAGGGAATCTCCTTGACCGCCAGCATCACCGGGCAGGCGGAGAGATCCTCCTTGACTTCCGCCCCGGCCTCCCGGTAGGCCTCGTCGGAAAAGGCACGGATTTCAGATGGTTGTATGGTGACAGCAACACCGTCCTGTACCAGCTGGCGCACGTGCTCCGGGGTAAGCGGAACCCGGCGCTCCCAGACGTTCTTGTCTTCCCGGCGGATACCCAGTTTCAGTGCCATGTGGTCCTCCAGCCAGAATCTTATATGGGGTAAGCGGCGGGCTTGTCAATCACATCGGTGTTCGGGATACTGTCGCCGGAGGGTGCCATGTCCATACTGAGATTTCTGGGCCTTGCTGGGAAGAGGGAAGACAAAGAGCAATCCGCGGAAACCGAATCTGTCCGTAAGATAGTTCAAAAGCTCGACCGGATGGAGCCCGAGCGGGCGAAATACATCGCCTCGTTCGCGTATCTCCTGTCGCGGGTCGCCCACGCGGATATGAACATCAGCGATGAAGAAACCCGGGCGATGGAGAATATCGTTCTCGAGCAGGGGGGCCTGGACCAGGAGCAAGCCATTCTGGTGGTGCAGATGGCCAAGACCCACGCCAAGTTGTTCGGCGGCACCGAGAACTTCCTGGTCACCCGGGAGTTTGCCCAGATGGCCACCCGCGATCAGAAGCTTAACCTGCTGCGCTGCCTGTTCGCCGTGTCCGCCGCCGACGAGTCCATATCCTCGATGGAGGACAACGAGATCAGCCAGATCGCCTCGGAGCTGCAGATTGACCACCGCGAGTACACCGCGCTGAAGGCCGAGTTCAAGGACTACCTGGCCGTGCTGAAGAAACCCTGACCGGAGGACTCCGATGCGCAGAGGGATCCTGTTTGCAACTCTCCTGATTGTTATTCTTCCGGTTGCCGCCTTCGCCCGGGAAGACCGGACGCTTTCGCCGTATTTCCTGGTGCTATCCGACGACCCGGCGGTCGACCAGCTACCTCTGAAGAGCACCCGGGCGGACGTGCGCATCGCCGGGGTGATCGCCCAGGTGGAGGTCACCCAGGTCTACAAGAACGAAGGGAAGAACACCCTGGAGGCGGTCTACGTGTTCCCGGCCTCCACCCGCGCGGCGGTCTACGCCATGAAGATGACCATCGGCCAGCGCACCATCGAGGCCAAGATCAAGGAGCGCGAGGAGGCCAGGAAGGACTACGAGAAAGCCAAGACCGAAGGCCGCAGCGCCTCCTTGCTGGAGCAGCAGCGACCCAACGTCTTCACCATGAACGTGGCCAACATACTGCCCGGCGACGAGATCCGGGTGGAGTTCAAGTACACCGAGCTGCTGGTGCCCGAGGACAACGTCTACGAGTTCGTCTATCCCACGGTAGTGGGCCCGCGCTACTCCGAGACTCCCAGGGAAGGAGCACCCAGCCACGACAAGTTCGTGGAGACCCCCTACCAGAAGGAAGGCGAGAAGCCGCTGTACAAGTTCGGCCTGGACCTGGTGTTGCGCAGCGGGGTGCCCATCGCCAGGGTGGAATGCCCCAGCCACCAGATAGCCGTACAGATGATGGGCGACAAGACCGCCGGCATCAACCTGCCCGAGTCCGCCGAGTCGGGCAACCGCGACTTCGTGCTGCGCTACTCGCTGGCCGGCGGCAAGATCGAAACCGGCATGCTGCTCTATCCCGGAGAAGACGAGAAATTCTTCCTGTTGATGATGGAGCCCCCCGGGCGGGTCGGGAAGCAGGACATAGTTCCCCGCGAGTACGTCTTCATCGTCGACGTCTCCGGCTCGATGAACGGATTCCCCCTGGATACCGCCAAGACATTAATGAAGGACTTGCTGGCCGATCTCCGCGCCGACGAGTTCTTCAACCTGGTTCTCTTTGCTGGTACCAGCGCGCTGTTCAAGGAGAAGTCGGTTCCCGGCACCCAGGACAACCTGGAAGACGCCCTTGAGTTCCTGGGCGAGCGCGAAGGCTCCGGGGGCACCAGCCTGCTGCCGGCGCTGGACCGCGCGCTCAAGCTGCCCCGGACCGAAGGGACCTCGCGGATCGTGGTGGTGATCACCGACGGCTACGTCAGCGTGGAGAAGGAGGCCTTCGAGAAGATCCGCGGGCACATGGACGAGATGAACCTGTTTTCCTTCGGCATCGGCAGCGGGGTCAACCGGTTCCTCATAGAAGGAATGGCGCGGGCGGGAATGGGCGAGCCCTTCGTGGTGCTCAAGCCCGAGGAGTCGGAAAAAACCGCCCGGCGGTTTGGCGAGTATATCTCCAGTCCGCTGATGCAGGGCATCAAGCTTCAGCTCCCGGCCGCCTTCGACGCCTACGACATCGAGCCGGCCTCGATCCCCGACCTGTTCGCCACCCGTCCCATAATCGTCTACGGCAAGTACCGCGGTGAGCCCCAGGGAGCGGCGGTGGTCACCGGCCACGTGCCCGGCGAGCACCTGGAGGGCAGCCTGGACCTTTCGGAGGCCGACGCGTCGGAAGACAACGGGGCCCTGCGCTACCTGTGGGCCCGGCAGAAGATCATGTGGCTCTCCGACATGAACAAGCTCCAGCGCGACGACGCCTGGGTGAAGCAGGTTACCGGGCTGGGCCTGAAGTACAACCTGCTTACCGACTACACCTCCTTCATTGCCGTAGACACGCTGGTGCGCGCCGACGGCACCAAGACCGAGACGATCAAGCAGCCACTGCCGCTGCCATTGGGGGTAAGCGACCGGGCGGTGGGCGGCGATATTTCGCACGCCGGCGTGGTGCTGTGCGAGTCGGAGCCGTTCTACTCCTCCTGGCGCCTGTTCAACTTCGGCATCAACTTGGACCTGTTCACCATCACCGGCTCGACCGACAACGGGGCAATCAACCACTTCGCCGAGGTGGACTTTTTGTTCATGTTCCCGGCGCTCCACCACTGGAACCTGTACGTGGGCTTCGGCATGGGTCTGTTCGCCCCCCGGGCCCGCTTCGGCTTGGACCTCTACCTGTTCGACCGCCGCGACTCCGGCCCCATGCTGAAACTGGGCGGCCGCTATATATTAACGACCTGGGTAGCCGACAAGCCCGATGACTACGAGAACTTCGACATCGATCACGACTTCGCCCACGGCTTCATGGGCGAGGCCGGCATCGGCTGGCGCTTCGTCTTCGGCCGCTACGCCCTGCAGGTGGTGGGCCTCTACCTGGCAGGCCCCATGTGGCCCCAGAAAGGCGGCGACATGCGCGCCCCCTCCCAGGATCCCGAAGGCCGCGCCATCTTCCACGGCGGCACCATCTCTTTGACCTTCGAATGGTAAGAGCACCGAGGGTCAGACACTAGCACTTTGCACTTTTCGATCTGGGTTTCTCTTGAATATCAAGGGATTGACGGCTAAAAAGTGCAAAGTGCTAGTGTCTGACCCTCGGTTCTCAGCTTCTGAAGAGGACCTGTTCGCGCTGGAACCACCAGGTGGCGAACCAGAGGAGCAGGCCGGCGAATACCGATGTGGAGAGGAAGATTACGCCGACGTGGGCCCAGTGTTGATCCAGGTTGCCGGTGAAGATTTCTTTCAGGGCCAAAGAGACGTTGACTACCGGGATGGAGGCCATGATCCAGTCCAGTTTTACGCCGGGGACGAAGGAGATGAAGGCGGGCATGATGATGACCATCTGGAGAGGGCTGGCGTAGGACTGGCCTTCCTTGAAGCTTTTGGCGAAGATTGACAGGGCCAGAAGCAGCGCGGCGAAGATGCAGCTTATCGGGACGATCATCAACAGGGCGGCCAGGGCCTCGGTCACCGAGAAGGAGAAACTGCCGCCGCTGACCAGCGACAGGGTGGAGAAGACGCCCAGTTGCAGGGAGGCCGCCAGGCTGACGGTGGCCAAAACCGCGGAGACCAGGGCGGCCACTAAAATCACGCCGAACTTGCCCAGCACGATCGACAGCCGGCTTACCGGGGCGACCAGCAGGGTCTCCAGGGTGCCGCGTTCCTTCTCTCCGGCGCCCAGGTCGATGGCCGGGTACATGGCCCCCAAAAAGGCGAAGATCAGGATCATGTAGGGCAGGATCTGCGAGAGGATCTTGACCAGGATGCCCGGGCCGGGGAGGCGCTTGGGGCGGACCTTCACCGGGCTGGCGAAGCCGGGGGGCAGCTCCTTTTCGACCAGCCGCTTGGCGACCATCTCCTTGTCCAGCGACTTGAAGATACGCCGCAGGCCGGACAGCGCGGTGCTGGAGCGGTCGGAGGCGTCCAGATAGTAGACCCGGATTTCGGTGGAATCTCCCGATGCCAGCTTTTCTCTGGCGTCTTCGGCGAACTCGATGGCTGCGGCGATCCGGTCTTTGCGTACGGCTTCCAGGAGTGACTGCTCGCTGTAGTCGCTAAGCGGCGGGTCGAGCCCGGTGACCAGGTTGAAATTGGGCGGGAAGGCGTTCTGGATTATCGCCCCGGGATCCAGCTCGAAGTCGGAGTCTTCCACCGCCACCCGGAGATCTTTGGCCAGCTCCTCGGGGTCGACGCCCTTCTTCTCCAGCATGCGCAAAAAGGCCTGGGGCTCGCCCTTGGTCATGGCCAGCTCTTTTTCGCTGAGGCCCTTCTGCTTGAGCAGTTCGGCGACCTTGAGTGCCCGTCCCATGGGGTTGGCGCGTTGTTTGATCTCTTCGACCAGATCCGGGGCGGTCTGGGGGTTGAGCACCAGGATATCCACCTGCTCGCGAGCCAATTTTTCGATGAAGTGGGTCATCAGCTCGGTGGTTATCCACATGAGCACCGGGATGGCCACGGTGGGGATGACCAGCATGAAGATCAGGGTGCGCCGGTCGCGCAGTATGTCGATAAGCTCCTTGCGGAACACGGTGAACATCGCGCCGGGCCTCATGTCGGCTCTCCCACCAGGCTGACGAAGGCGTCTTCCACCCGGCCGGAGGGGGCGCGGGCCTTCAGGGCTTCCACCGTCTCGCAGGCCAGGAGCTTGCCGTCGTGGATCACTCCCACCCGGTCGCAGAGCTTTTCCACTTCTTCCATGATGTGGGTGGAGAAGAGCACGCATTTTCCCCGGGCGCGGCAGTCCTTGACGAACTCGATGATGGTGCGCGAGGTAAGGACGTCCAGGCCGGCGGTGGGTTCGTCGAAGATCATCACCCGGGGGTCGTGCAGCACCGTCCGGACGATGGAGACCTTCTGTTTCATTCCCGACGACAGCTTGTCGCAGCGCCGGTCGAGAAACTCGTTCATGGAGAACAGATTGAACAGTTCCCCGGCACGCTTGTCGATGGCCTCCGCGCTCATGCCGTTGAGCCGCCCGAAGTAGGTGACCATTTCCCTCGCGCTCAGTCGCCCGTAGAGGCTGGTGGCGGTGGACATGAATCCGATATTCCGCCGGACCGCCTGGGGCTCTTTCGAAATCGAGTGTCCGCAGACCGAGGCTTCTCCCGTGGTGGGCTTCAGCATGGTAGCCAACAGGCGCAGGGTGGTGGTTTTGCCGGCGCCGTTCACGCCCAGCAGACCGAATATCTCCCCGGCGTGGGCCTCGAAGGAAACCTCGTCGACCGCCCGGACGCCGCCCCGCTTGCGCGCGGAAAACACCTTGGTGAGTCCGGAGGAGGAAACCAGGACCTGGGAGCCGGCGGTCACGGCTTGAGAGACTCCTGGATGGACAGATTTTCCAGGTAGAGGAAGGTACCGGTGGCGTGGGCCACCAGGTTGTTGTCCTGGTCCCAGCAGCGCATGTCGGCGATGTCCTGGCGCTTGCCGGATTTTAAAATTCGGCCCCGGGCCAGCAGATCGGTTTTCTGGACCGGCTGGAACAGGTGGAAGGACATCTCCGAGGTGACCACCCAGCCCTCGCCCTCGTGGGCCAGGGCGCAGGTGAACCATCCGGCGTTATCCAGCAGGGTGGCTATGATTCCCCCGTGGATGCCCCCCAGGGCGTGATCCAGGTCGGGGTTGTAGGGCAGCGAGATGTTCGCGCGGTTGTCGACATCGAAGGAAAGCTTCATGCCGAAGGTCCTGGCGATCGGGGCCCGCTGATTGAAGAGTTCCAGGAGCTTTTCTTTCCGGTCCGTGGACATGCACGGTTTTCCTATCCCGGATGGCCGTCTTTGTCAATCGCCGGTCGGTGTGGTAGATTCCCGGCCAATGGCCGGCAAACGCATTCTGTTGGTGGATCCCGACGACGAGCGGCGCAAGGTGACCGTGGTGGCGTTGAAGCTGGTGCACATCAACCCCCTGAGCGCCGGCAACGGAGACGAGGCGCTGGAAATCATTGAAGCCGAGAGCCCGGATCTGATCATCTGCGACCAGAGAGTCGAGGGTCACAGCGCCAAGGATCTCTGCGAGTACGTTCACGAGTTCGTACCCGGCCATGTGCATTTCGTTCTGGTGGTCGGCCGGCAGGAGGAGGAGCCCGAGGAGATTCGCAGGAAAGTCGGCGCCGACGTGGTTCTCCGGCGTCCGTTGTCCGAGGATCACCTGGGAGTGGTCTGCCCGATGCTGCTGCGCTTGAGCGAGCTGCGCACCCGCGTGGCGTTTCTGGAGGATGAGAACATCGGGCTGCGGCGCTCGCTGGGTGCGGATTTGTATCTGGACACCGACACGCAGTTCTACCGCTTCGATATCTTCAAACACATCATCTTGATGGAAATCAAGAAGGCCAAGCGCTACGGGTATGTGGTTTCGCTGTTGATGATGGCTTTCGATAACTACACGGAGATGATGGGCTGGCTGGATCCCGATCAGCGCGACAAGCTCTTCGATTTGCTGAAGAAGGCCGTGGTCAACAACATCCGGGACATCGACATCCCCCTGATGTTTTCCGAGGACAAGATCCTGGTGGTGATGCCCCATACCGATCTGAAGAGCGCGGCCATCGTGGCCGATCGCATCCGCGGCCGGGTCAAGGAAATCAAGACCCCCGCCAGCCTGGCCAAGCTCGAACTGTCCTCCTCCGCCGCGGTGGCCTCCACTCAGGCCGATCCCGACTCCGGATTCGGCACCATGATCCAGAATGCCATGCACGGCCTCAAGCAAGCCGGACCCCGGGGCGGCGACATGGTGATGGTCTGCCGTTCACCCCGGCAGGAAAATGAAGCAGAATTGAATCAAGACGAGCTGGGCAATTTGGGCCCGCGAATCGAGATGGCCTAGGAGGGCTTGGGCTCTCCCCAGGTTTTCTTCTTGGCGGCCAGCTCTTCGAGGGCCGCGGCGCTCTCTGCGCCGCCCGCCGAGCGGACCTGTCCGGCGATCTTCTCCAGCAGCTGGGCCTCTTCGACGTTCCGCTGCTTCATGGCGTTGAGCATTCCGGAAAAGGTGTCGAAGAAGGCCTTGAGCTCATCGCCCTTGCGCAGTGGACGGGTGTGGGGGACGTCACCCTCGCCCAGCTGGCGTAGATAGCGCGAGATGATGAATATGGGGCCGGCCACCCGGTGGGTGATGAAGATGCCCCAGATGAACAACACCAGGGCCATGACGACCACGAACCCCACCAGGTAGTACATTGTGTAGCTGTCGATCTGCTGCACGTGAGCCATCATCTCCGCGTCGATCCCCAGAAGGTCGCGGTTTTCCATGTTGAGGCGGTAAATGAAGTATCCCAGCAGCGCCGAAACCACCACGCCCACCAGTACGATGATCATCGTGTATTTCAGCTGAAATTTCCGGTCGATCAGAAAGGTGCGCCGTCGAACCCGCTTCGGTTCCTGATTGGATGCCGCTTCCATGTTTCACCCCTGGAAATTTGCATCAACTTGGTGCGGATTGTATGCTGTTTACTTCAACGAGATCAAGGAGATTCTGTCATGAGAGCGTTGAAGACCATCGTTTGGGCGCTGTTGCTTCTTTTCCTGGCTGGTTGTTCGGGCGGGCAGAAGGACAAGCCGGTCGCAAAGGTAGCGCCCCCCAAGCCGCCTCCCGCCGGGCCCAGGCGCATAGTGCTGGTGGACAAGCCGGTGCGGCTGCAGGACGAAGCCGAGCCGTTCTTCACCGAGGCCAACTTCGAGTTCGAGCTGCCACGGCCTCCCTACCGGGCCAAACTCAAGATGCGCTACTCCGGCGTCCCCGGCGCCCTGAGCGAAGACTACAAGATGGGCCGCTACCGGCACCGGGTGCGCCTCAACGACCGCCACCTGATGGATCTCAACACTTTCAGCGACGGCGAGGATCACGTGGTGGAGTACTACAACTGGATCTCAGTCGGCCGCTTCAAGCGCCACAACAAGCTGACCTTTATAGCCGGGGACGATCAGAGCCGGGAGGGCCGGCCCAACTGCGACGAGTTCGAACTTCGCCACGTGTCGATAGAATTCGAATGGTAGGTTAAGGCGGGGGCGGCGGCTCGGGGGCGTCGGGCGGGCCGGGGGGCGCGTCGGGCAATTGTCGCTGTATGCGCCGGCGTATGCGCCGCTCGCGGCGTTGGGCCTGGCGGGCCGCCTGGAAATCCTGGAGCTTCTCCCACTGCTCCGGCGTCAGGATGGCCCGGACTTTCAGCATCAGCCCGATGCGGTTCTTCTTCAGCTTCAGCTCCAGCTCGGAGATCTTCTCCAGCTTGGAGAAGATGGCCGCCTCGTTGGGTTTCTCCGCCGACATGAGCTGCTCCAGGTCCAGGCGGGCCTTTTCCATTTCGTGGCGCAGGTCGAGCTTCTCCCGGTCGGCGCGGTAAGTCAGGTCGTCGATCTTCTTGATTTGCTTGTTGTTCAGGCCCAGCTTCTTCATGAACTTCCGCTTGAGCGCCGGCGGCGCGTGACCGGGGCCGGCCAGGGCCACGGCGGTGCCCAGGCTCAGCATCAGCGCGACCAGCAGGGTGATTGTTTTCTTCATGGCTTGCCTCCTTATTAAAAAGGTTTGTTATCTGTCAGCCTTCCTGCAGGCCTTCTTCCAGGAGTTCGTAAGCGCCCGGCAGCTCGAGATCTTTTGTCTCCGAGGTCAGTTCTTCTTCGAACAGCAGCGCCACGGAATAGAGTGTGGTGTCGGCCACATCGAAGCCGGCTTCTTCCTGGGCGGATACGGTGATGTCCGAGACTTCGTCCAGGAGTGTCAGGAACCGCTCCTCGGTCTGTGAATGATCTTTCTGGCCGAAGACGCCCGACAGCACCATCACTGTGCCCACTATGCCCACCAGCATGGCCGCCGAAGCCCAGGCCAGACGCACGGCGGCCCTTGCCGGACGGACCCGGCTGGCGATTTGCTCCTTGACCGCCTGAATATCTTTTGCCGGTGCCTCTTCGAGGCCGCGCACCGCCTCGCCCGACCGGGCGAGGGCTTGGGCGGTCGCCTGGAAGGAGCGGCAGTCTTCGCAGGTGTCAAGGTGGTTTTGCTCCTCGGGGGCCAGCTCCTCTCCGCTGACCAGCTTCTCCTGGATAGTTTCACAGATTTTCATCTTCCACCTCCCGGTGCATGCGGATCTTGGCGGAGCGGACCTGGCGCACCGCACGGACCAGGTGGGTCTTGACCGTCCCGGGCCCGATTTGCAGAGTGTCCGCTATCTCCTGCACCGACATGCCCTCCATGTACCGCAGCAGCAGCACCGCCCGCTGCTTGGGGGAGAGTTTCTCGAGCGCCTGCTGCAGGAAGCCGGCCTGTTCTTTCAGGCTGGCTTCCTGCTCAGGGGTGGCCGCGGGACGTGGCCCCCAACTGCCCAGAACCTCCTGATTCGGGCCGCCCGGTTTGAACCAGGAGGCCACCTTGGCGGAAAGCTTCCTGCGCCGGAGCTTTTTCAGCCCCTGATTGATCAGGATGCGCGTCACCCAGGTTTTCAGGCTGCACTCCCAGCGGAAACTGTCCAGGGACAGGTAGGCCCGCAGGAGGGTGTCCTGGACCAGATCCCGGGCTTCTTCGGGATCGTAGAGCAGCCGCCGGGCCAGCCGCAGCAGGTGCTGGGTTTCTTGTTGCAGCAGCCGGTTGAACGCCTCGGTGGGGCTGGTGGCCTCGATGGGTTTTTCAGCCAATACGGCCGATTCTGCCGCCACGGCTACCTCCAGGTCTCTATCCATACTGACCCCCGAGAGCCAGAACCGGTATACGCGCCGGCATGAAAAACCCCCCGTTGTTACAACGGGTTGGGCGGCTACATGTGCAACTCGACCACGAATCCGTCCAAAAGCTCCTGGTCGCGCTGTATACGTTGACCGTCGAACATGCCCTCGCCCCAGGCCTTGGCGTAGCGCAGGTTTTCGGCGAAGTCCTTGTGGACCACGCGGGCGAAATCCATCAGACAGTCGCCCCGGTGCAGGATGTGGGGGTGGGACTTGTCGGCGTTCTTTCCGGGGGTTTTGGAAAAAACCCGGATGATCCGGTTCAGATCAAACAGGGTCCGGCCGAGTTGGGTGAAGTCGGAGTCGCCCATGGCGCTCAGACCCATCACCTGTATCCCCGGTTCGAATCGCTTCTGCAGCCAGGCCAGCCCGGCCGCGGCTTCTTCGACATCCATCTTGGTGGCCACTACGATGCTGCGGATGTTCCGGACGGGATCGGATCCCTTGCCGGCCGGGGCGTCCTTGCCCACCAGCCGGATCTTCCGTTGCTCGAGCAGTTCGATCACTTCTGATACTTGCTTTTCGATTCGCCGATCGCCGGCGTCCACCATCCACAGGGCGCAGTTGGCGTTGCGTATTATGTCGGTGACCCAGGGCTCCATGTAGTCGCGGTTCACCGGCGGAAGGTCCACCAGCTGGAACTGCAGGTTCTCGAATTGGAACATGCCCGGGATCGGCAGCCGGGTGCTGATGGGGTAGTCGGCCACTTCGGTTTTGGCGTTGGTGGTGGCTTCCACCAGGGCGCTCTTGCCCGAGTTGGCCGCGCCCACCAGTACGACCTGGGCGGCACCCTCGCGCTCCACCTTGACCGAGAACCCCTTCTTGCCGCTCTTCTTCTGCAGGCCTTCCTTCAGGCGGGAGATCTTGCGCTTGAGATCGCCTTGCATCTTGTCGGTGCCCTTGTGCTTGGGAATCACCGAAAGCATCTTTTCCAGGCAGGCCAGCTTTTCCGCGGGGTCTTTGGCCTTGCGGTACTCTTCTTCGGCGGCCCGGTATTCGGGTGTAAGGTTTGCCGGCATGATTCAGGGAGTTTTTTTCTTTTCGGGGGCTTCCTTCTTCTTCGGCGTTTCTTTCTTTTTCTCGCCGGCTTCCTTGAGGTAACCGAATTCCTTGGAAAGCTCCGCTATCACTCGAACGTAGTTATGGGCCGGATTGTAGCGATGCAGCGCCCGGTAGTTAGCCGAACCCTTGCGGATGGGCAACCCGCGCTTCCAGCCGTGCTTCTTGAGGTAGTTGGCGGCCGAGGCCAGGGCGTCGTTCCACTGGTCCAGGTTTATCTTGCCGTCCTGGTCCCAGTCCACTCCGAACCTGCGGATGCTGGTGGGCATGAATTGGACCAATCCGACCGCGCCGGCGTAAGAGCCCTTCACCCCCAGGGGATCGTCTTCGAAAACCTTGACCAGCGCCACCAGCTCACCCCGGGCCCAGCGGCTCCGGCGGGTGTATTTCATGGCCAGGGTGGCCAGGGCGTTGAAGGTCCGGTACTTTCCCCGGTGCACTCCGAAACGGGTTTCGGTGGCGATCAGGCCGCATAGCGCCTGGCGGTCCACCTGGTACTTCTCCTCCACCGCGGACAGCAGCTCCGCTTTTTCCTCAAGGAACTTCCTGCCGTTTTCCAGCACGTCCTTCTTGATGAATATCGCCCGGTACTTTTTGTAGGGCATCTTTTCCGCGGGACGCTTCATGCGCTCGACTACCTCGGGGATCAGTGCGGCGCGCTTGTCGCCGAACCAGGTCTGCAGCTTGCCCTGGTCGAGACCGGCGCCGGCCAGCTTGGTCATCAGGTCCTTGAGGTCTTTGCGATCCCGGGGATCCTTGAGGGTGAACAGACCGGCGGTGTCGCCGGGAGGCGGCAGCAGGCGCCCGTCGTCGCCGATGGAAGGGGCGCTGAACTTGAAGTCCTCCCGGCTCAAGCGTCCGATCAGCTTGATGCCCTGGCCCGAGGGATCCGGCTTGGGGCCGCCTGGTTTTTCCTGGAAGGTCGGGTGGAGCCGGCCGCCGACGAACTCGCCGGTGTCCGGATCCAGCTCGGCGTGGAGGACTACCGCGCGGCCCAGCGCGCCGGAGAGATTGAAGCGGGCGTAGGTGCAGAAGTTGCCCAGGCTGTAGGCGATCAGCCGCCGGCGGTACACTTCCATGCCCCGCAACAGGTGGGGGCCGTGCCCGATCACCAGGTCGGCGCCGGCATCCACCATGGCGTGGGTGAACTCGACCAGGTGGCCCCGGGGTTCCTTGCCCAGGTACTCCATCTCATCGGGTACGTGAGCGGCCCGGCTGCCCTCGCTGCCTCCGTGAAAGCTGACCAGGACCAGGTCATGGGTTTTATCCAGACCGGAAACGACTTCGGCGGCCGCTTCGATGTTCAGCAGGTTGTAGGAGTGATCCGCGGTGCTGAAAGCCACCAGGGCGATCTTTTTCCCCTTGGCCTCGAGCTCGGCCACTGTTCCCACCGGCCCCGAGTAGGCTATACCGGCCTCCTTCAGGACCTTCAGGGTGCTTTGGCGCCCCTCTTCGCCGAAATCCATGGCGTGATTGTTGGCCACCGACAGCACGGTGAAGCCGGTGTCCTTGAGGTGTTTCACGTAGGAAGTGGGGGTGCGGAAGGCATAGCATCCCCGGGGGGAAGAGCATTTCTCGGTCTTGCCCTCGTCGGCCAGCGGACCCTCCAGATTTCCGAAGATCACGTCGCCGGAAAAGAGATCTCGCACCGGAGGGAACAGCCCGGACCCTCCGTCGGGCGGGAGGTATTCCCCGGAGGGAAAAGCGGTGCCCATGTTGATGTCGCCTACGGCGCAGACGCTGATCGGCTCCGCCCGGGCCGCCGCCGACAGGAGGCACAGTGCAAGCAAGCCGGCCCGGAAACGCATCAAGAACCTCCCGAGGAGGCCGGCTGAAAGGTCTCCAGCTCCAACTCCAGATTGAAGCGCTTCAGCAGACGGTGGAAGCGTTCCTCGTCCAAAGAGAGCGCCTCGCGAATGGAGCTCTTGGCCTGGTCCAGATCGGCGCTTCCGGTCAGGCGGGCGATCTGGTTGTCGAGCTCTTTCTTGAGCGAAGCGTCGACTTCTTCCTCGATGCCCAGATCTTTAAGGTATTTCTCGCGGGTCAAGGCCAGATCGAGTCGTTTGTTGAAGCTGGCCCGCTCGAGAATCTCCTCGCGGAAGCCGGTGCGAATCTTGGTGGTTTCGTTTTCCAGGGCCAGTTCGTCGATGCGGTGCTTGAGTTGGTCGATGTCCATTTTCATCTTCTGGGCGGTTTTGCCCAGTGAGCCGCGCTGCTTGGAGAGGTGGCGGCAGATTATGTCGGCCTCACGCTTCTTCAGGGCGTCGCCCAGCTTGTGGTAATGAATGCAGCGGATCACGTCTTCCTCGTCCAGGGGAATGCCCGGCATGCCCTCATGGATTACATTCAATCGTTGGACGAGATCGTTCCGGTCGAACTTCATCTGGTTGATGAGCCCGGCCAGCATCTTGCGGCCCTTTTCCTCGTACAGCAGTGCAAATATGGCCCGGGTTCCCCCGTTGCGGTGCCGCAGGGATCCCGGATTGCGGTCCTGCTTGGGCGGCGGCGGCGGCGGCAGGGGGTTGGAGTTGGTGTTCTTATGCTCGATTTTGCGCTCGCGGTAGCGCATGCGCTGGTAGTGCAGGGAACACAGGCCGCGGCTGCGCACCGGGCGATCGCATCCGGCCTCCGAGCAGGTTTCCTTTTCGCTCTCGGCCTCCATCCGGGGATCCTTGCGGTAGGTGACCGTAGGACGGGAGACCGTACGAGTGCGGGAGCGATTGATGAACGTGGGCTTGCTCACCGGAGGCATCGGGGGCAGAACCTTGGGGGGCAAGACTTTGACCGGGGCGGCGGCCGGGACCGGCTTGGCGGCCTGCTGCTGCTTTTCCCTCAGGAGCTTGAGCTCCTGCTCCATCTCCTCGACGCGCGCGGTGAGCTTCTGAACCATGCCGACCAACTGGTGCAGAATCTTCGACTCCTCCAGGCCCTTGGTCAGCCCCTTGGCCACCGCGGCGCCCAGAGCCGTCAGGATTTTGGCATGATTATCCTGCAGGTTTTGCGAATTGCTGCCCTCGTCGTCCATTTCGGACGCTCCTTCCTACTCCCCAAGCAGTCCCGTCCCCGGAAAAAACAATGCCCGTTTAAACAGCAACGGCCTGTCCATTGGCTAGACAATCCCTTGAAATATCGTGTGGAACCGGGTTCTGCCTCGGCGGCACCACCTAGGCATCAGCAGTAACCACCACTGCCATCTGACCTAACTAAGTAGCAGATTGGCCCCCGGAGGTCAAGGGCCGTGGACCAGGCCTTTTATCGCTGCCAGAACGTGATCCACCGTGCCCTGGCCCAGCGACATTTCCCGTTCGTAACCGAAGCGGGGGTCTTCCCATTGGCGATTGCTGATGATGTAGGCCAACTCGTCCATGCCCAGGGTAATGATCATGTGGTAGGGGGCGGAGAACTCCGCGGCGATGGCCCGACCGACCTCGGGAGTAGGCTCGCCCGGTACGGTCACCAATTCCATTACGCCCAGATCCACGTAAGCCGCCTCGGCTATCAGGTGTCCGTTCACCAGCGGCCGGGGTTCCAGCAGGTTCAGGTTCATGGCCAGCTTCACCAGCCCCCCCGACTGGATGGGCAGCTCGAAGCGCCGGCTGCGCACCCGCAGGATTGGATGGGTGATTTCCCGCATGCCGCCTACGGCCTGGAGGATCACCCCTTCGGCCAGGGCGCCGCCCAGGTGCTCGCGGAAGGCCAGCCGCTCGGCCTCGGGATCGTCGGGCTGGTTGTCGGGCTCCAGCATGCCCCCGGCCGGCCCGGAGAAGAACAAAGTCACCCCGCCCAGGGCCAGGTCCACCTCGCGGCAGAGCACCCCGGGGAAGTCGGCGCTCAGCCAGCGGTTCTTGTCCTGCAGGCTCTCGGCGTGGTTGGCGTAGTTGACCACCGTGCCGATGGTGTAACCGTCCCGCCCGGCGGCGCGCAGCAGAGTGACCTCGCGGGGGATGTCCTCCGGCTCGCGCATGTTCTTGGCCAGGCCCTCGGGGGCCAGGAAACGCCCGGCGAACAGGCGCGCCGGCCGCGCGGTGGCCACCGCCCTGAGAATGGCCCGGGCCACCCGTTGTTCCATCCATTCCATGTACTCGGGATCGATGCCGCTCTTGAGCGGGATCATTCCCATAACCGCCGAGCCCCACAGACCCAGAGTGTCCGGGCCGTCGTGGTTGTGGGTTGAAGCGATAATGATGATCTCCGGGTGCCTCCTGGTGACCCGCTGCCGGATTCTCTCCACCCGCGGCAGCATCAGTCCGATGAAGTCCAGGGATACCAGCACTACCGCCTCGCGCCCCGAGTCGAGGTACAAAACCCGCCCGCAGACGTCGTCCAGCACCCCCTTGGCGTGTTTGTGCCAGTGCCCGTGCCCCGCAATCCGCACCCAGGGTTTCTTGGGCGTAAGCACGACCTTGGCCGACCCTGCCAGGAATTCCGGCTCCTCGAGCTGCGCCCTGCGCGCCCGGAAAGCGTCGAACCAGTACCCCGCCACCGGCTCCGGCGCCGGCGGCAACAAGGGCCTTTTCCCCCCGCATCCCGCCACCAGGAAGATCAGCAGACCCCAGGCAATTACTTTCCACTTCATTCCCATTACCTCGTGTCCGCGTCCGCGTCCGCGTCCGGATTTTGACTCTGACCTTTCTTCAATTTCTCCCAGGCCTCGCCGGTGACTTCCCATCCCAGGTCATCAAAAGCGAACCCGACCGCCCCCAGAACCGGCTCCACTCCCAACCTGACGAACTTGAGCCCCTGGCGGTGCTGGTTGCACTCCTTCGACACCGTCTCGATCAAGGTAGTGTCCGCCCCCTTCTGAAAAACCGCCCCCCCGAACACCACGGTGACCTCTTTTGCCCCGGCAAACAGCTTGTCCAGGATCACCTTCACCGCCCGGGCCACGTTCTGCCCCGCCTCGCGCAGGATGGAGCGGGCCACCCGGTCGCCCTCGGCCGCAGCTTCGAACACCAGCGGTGCCAGGGATCCCAGGTCCAGGTGCGCCTTATCCGAGTCGTAGAAGGTGCGCTCGATGATGTCCTCGATATGCTCCAGCCCCAGGTGGGAGGTTATCTTTTTCGTGAGGCCGGTCGGATCACCCCGGCCGTCGGTGCCCATCATGGCCGCCGCCACCGCCGCCTCGGCCAGTTGCTCGCCGGAGCCGAAATCGCCGGTAAGCCTGCCCAGGCCTCCCACCTGCAGCTTCTTCCCCTGTGCGTCGCGGCCGATGGCGTTGGAGCCCGTCCCGGCGATCAGGGCTATGCCCACTCCGTCAGGAGTCCCGGCCCGCAACGCGATGATGGTGTCGTTCTCCAGGCGGAAAGTGGGGCAGGGGGTCAGCGGCTCGACGAATCTGCGTATGGTTTGGAAATCCTTGGGCCGGTCGGCTCCGGCCACCCCGTAGCACGCCGCGGCGAACCCGGAAGTATCCACCCCGGCTTGCCCGGCGGCTTCCTCCACCGCTTTTCTGATCTGGCCTTCGGCCCCGGCCACGCCGCAGGCCTGGAAGTTGGCGCTGCCGGCGCGTCCCACGCCGCGCACCTGCCCGTCCCGGCCCGCCACCACGGCCACAGTCTTGGTTCCGCCCGCGTCCACACCCAGTACGAAGCTCATTGGTCCCCTTCTACTGCCTGGATTTCAGCCAAATCTCCACCGGGGTCTTCACGTCGGACGGCGGCGTGTAGGGCAGCTCGATCCGGCGGCCCTCGGCCGCCGAGGCGTAGCAGGCCATCATGATCTCCAGAACCACCTTGCCGTCCTCCCCGCTCTCGATTGGGGTAGAGCCGTTGCGCATGCACTCGAAGAAGTGGGCGTCCTCCTGGGGATAGCCGTTGTTCCAGTTCCACTCGTAGTCCGGGAAGGTCCAGCCCCGGGCTCCCGGGGCGTAGTCGCCGTAACCCTGCAGGCTGTATACCTGCAATCCCATGCCCTTGAGCAGGTCGGCGTGGATCACCCCCTCTTTGCCGAAGACGTGGGTGATGGAGTCCATCCCGCCCAAGAGCGCCCAGCTGGATTCCAACAGGGCGGTCTGGCCGGTTTCGAACTCGATGAGGACGATTACGTCGTCCTCCATTTTGGTTTTGTCCTGGTGCAGGACTGTGTCCATCCAGGCGGTGACCGCCTTGACCCTGGGCTTGCCCAAAAACCAGCGGGCGAACTCGATGGAGTGGCAGCCCATGTCCATCAGGATCCCGCCGCCGGCCGAGTCCACCTGCCAGAACCAGGGGGAATAGGGTCCCTCGTGCTTCTCCACCTGGGAAACCCGGTAGACCTTGCCCACCGCCCCGGCGTCGGCCATCTCCTTGGCGCGCACATACTTGGGGATGAAGCACAGTTCCTCGGCGTAGCCGATAATCACCCCGTTCTTTCTGGCGGCTTGAAGCATGGCGTCTGCATCCTCGATGGTCAGGCACAGCGGCTTTTCGCAGATGATGTGCTTGCCGGCGTTGGCGACGTCGATGCCGATTCTGGCGTGGAAGCAGTTGGGCACCCCGATGACCACGCAGTCGATGTCGGCCTCCTTGAGCATCGCCTGGTGATCCGGCCAGGTCTTTTCGATCTTGCGCTCCTTTATGAAAGCCTGGCCCCGGTTTTTGTCCACGTCGCAGTGGGCGGTGACCCGGGCGCCGGGGATCTGGGCGATGGCGTCGCAGTGCACCCCGCCGATGAATCCGGAACCGATGATGCCTACCTTGATCTCCTTCATGATCGCACTCCTCTAGAGCAGCTCTTCGGCGTTCTTCTGGATCTTGGATACGGCTTCGGCGATGATCTCCATCCCCTTTTTTTCGCCCATGAACAGGGGGTGGTGCAGCCAGACCGCTTCCTCATAAGAAGCTTTTTCGCAGACCGGGCAGCTGATCTTCTCCCCGTCGATCTTGTCCCCGTAGCGCTCGCGGATGGCTGGGTACTGGGCGGCGGTTACGGGAAACAGGGGGCTCTGGTAAATGGGAACGTAGAAATCCCCGTCGGCGGGCACGCCCTCGGCTCCCAAGGCTTCTACGAACTTGTCCCGGGTTACGCCCTTGAATGCCCCCGGGTCGTAACGGAAGATATACTGGTACGCGCCCATGTGGGTTATCCGTTCGTCCCGGACCATTGGCCGGATGCCGCGAATTTCACCGAGTAGCTTTGTGAGGTGGGTGGCGTTCTCCTCGCGGAGTTTGCGCTCGGGCTCCAGGTACTTCAGCCGCACGTTCAACAGCGCCGCCTGGAACTCGGTTATGCGGTAGTTGCCCGAGAACACCAGGCCCGCGAAGCTGTCGTAGCCGGGCTCCTTGCGCCCGCAGTTGACGTGGGACTGGCAGCGCTCCTCCAGCTCCTTGTCGGAGGTCAGAATCATCCCGCCCTCGCCGGCGGTCATCAGCTTGGAGCTCTGGAAGGAGAAAGAGCCCAGATGCCCGATGGAGCCGACGCCCCGGTTCTTCCACTTGCCTCCGTGCATGTGGGCACAGTCCTCTATCAGGACCAGGTCGTGCTTTTCGGCGATGTCCATCAGCGCGTCCAGGTCGGCCACCGTGCAGCCCAGGTGCACCGGGATGATGGCCCGGGTGCGATCGGTTATGGCTTCCTTCACCCGCTCGGGATCGAGGCAGTAGGTGTCCGGGTGCACGTCGGCGAACACCGGCACGGCGTTGACGTTCACCGGGGCGCCGGCGGTGGCGATCCAGGAGTAGGGGGTCACGATCACCTCGTCGCCGGCCTTGATCCCGGCGGCACGCAGCGCAACCTCCAGGGTCACCGTTCCGTTGGAGGCGCAGATGCCGTATTTGGCGTCGTGGGCCTTGGCGAAGTTCTCGGCGAACTCGCGGGCCATCTGGTTGGGCGAGGGATATCCGCCCCAGTTGCGCGACTCCAACACCTCGATCAGCGCCTGCTGGTCCTCGTCGGTATAAACCGGCCAGGGAGACCAGAAGTCGTCAAATACCTTATTCCCGCCTTTTATTGCCAGTTGGGCCATGGGTTACCTCCAAAACATCTCCTGTATCCCGCAATCCCGCCCACGTCAAGGGGGGGCATTTTCTTTTGGAAACCAATCCCGGGTGTTGATAAAAGAGGGCGTCTGCAGACAAGCCGCGGGAGAGAAAAATGTCGAAAATGCTGTGGAAGCCTTCGAAAGAGCAGGCGGAAAGCTCCAATATCTACCGGTTCATGAAATCCGCCAACCCGGATTTCAACGACTATGGCCAGTTGTACGAATGGTCGATAAGCAAGATTCCCGAGTTCTGGGCCCAGGTCTGGGAGTTTGTGGGGATCCGGGCTTCGAAGCCGTACGAGCGGGTGGTCGACGATCTGGACAAGTTCCCCGGCGCCAAGTGGTTCGAAGGCGCCGAGTTGAACTTCGCCGAAAACCTGCTGCGGTTTCGCGACGACCGGGTGGCCCTGGCATTCTGGGGGGAAGGGCAGGAACCGGTGTATTTGACCTACAAGGAGCTTTACGACCAGGTGGCCCGGACGGCCAAGGCCCTGCGGAACCTGGGGGTGAAGAAGGGCGACCGGGTGGCCGGGTTCATGCCCAACATGCCCCAGACCATCGTGGCCATGCTGGCGGCCGCCAGCATCGGGGCGGCCTGGTCGTCCTGCTCGCCGGACTTCGGCATCAAGGGGGTCCTGGACCGCTTCGGGCAGATCGAGCCCCGGGTGTTGTTTTGCGCCGACGGCTACCGCTTCAAGGGCCGGGATTTCGATTCACTCGCGCGCGTAGGGGAGATCCTCCGCGACCTGCCCTCCATCGAGAAAGTAGTGGTGGTTCCCTACACCCAGGAGAAGCCGGACATCTCAAAGATTCCCAACGCCGTCCACTACGAAGATTTCCAGGCACAAGAGACGGGCCTGGAGATCGAGTTCGAGCAGCTGCCTTTCACGCACCCGCTGTACATCATGTTCACCTCCGGCACCACCGGGTTGCCCAAGTGCATGGTACAGAGCGCCGGCGGAGTGCTGATCAACCAGCTCAAGGAGCTGGTGTTGCATTGCGACTTGCGGAAAGAAGACACCATCTTCTATTTCACCACCTGCGGCTGGATGATGTGGAACTGGCTGGTCAGCTCGCTGGCGGTGGGCTCCAAGCTGGTACTCTTCGACGGCAACCCGTTCCACCCCGATCCGGGGATTTTGTGGAAGATGGCCCAGGACGAGAAGATCTCGGTATTCGGCACCAGCGCCGGCTACCTCTCGGCCCTGGAAGCCGCCGGCACCAAGCCCAAAGAGAGCTTCGATCTGTCCCCGCTGAAGGCGGTTCTCTCCACCGGCTCGCCGCTTTCGGAGGAGAGCTTCGAGTACGTTTACCGGGACATAAAGGCAGATCTCCAGCTGGCCTCCATATCCGGCGGCTCGGACATCAACGGCTGCTTCGTAGGCGGCAACCCCATGGGCCCGGTGTACGCCGGCGAGATCCAGTGCCGCTGCCTGGGAATGAAAATCGAATCCTGGGGCCCGGACGGAAAGCCGATTGTCGGCCAGGAAGGCGAGCTGGTTTGCCTGGCCCCGGCGCCCCCCATGCCGATCTACTTCTTCAACGACCCGGACGGCCAGAAGTACAAGAAGGCCTACTTCGAAGACTACCCGGGCGTCTGGCGTCACGGGGACTTCATCACCGTCACCGAACGCGGCGGGGTGGTCATGCTCGGCCGCTCGGACGCAACTTTGAACCCCGGCGGGGTGCGCATCGGCACCGCGGAGATCTACCGGCAGGTGGAAGGCATGGACGAGATCGCCGACAGCCTGGTGATCGGCCAGAACTGGAAGAACGACGTGCGGGTGATCCTGTTCGTCAAGATGGCCGAGGGCCGGGGGCTCACCGAGGACCTCAAGACCAAGATCAAAAAGACCCTGCGCTCCAACGCCTCCCCCCGCCACGTCCCCGCCAAGATTATCGCGGTCCCCGACGTGCCCTACACCCTGAACATGAAAAAAGTCGAGCTGGCGGTGAAAAAGATCATCGAAGGCAAGGCGGTCCTCAACCGCGACGCCCTGCGCAATCCCGAGGCGCTGGACTTCTACGCCGGAATAACAGAGCTGCAAGAAGACTGAGTTTTTACTGCCACCAATTGGGGATGCACTTGTCGAAGTCGACGCTGTGGTAGGTCGTGCCCAGAGTGTCCTGTGATGTGTCGATATTTGCGGAATTCGTGCCGATTCCATAATCGTACGAGATTTTCCATCCGCAGTCATTACCAGGAGCAGTCTTTATCATGGTGGCCGGATTTGTAACCGGGTTGTTGAAGACCTCCATGTCGTTGGCGTCATCGATCAGCAGGCCGAACTGGGCATTGTCCACCGTGTTGTCGTGCACCGACCCGCCGAAAGTAGGGGCGTAGTACCAGGCGTCAGGGCCGATGTACAGGCCAAACCCGCACTGGCGCTGCGATCCACAGTCGACGCTGTTGCCCGAGGTGACCGTTCCATTGTAGTTGCCGCTGGTGGCGCCTTCGGGCCAGGCGTGGAGCATAAGGGCCGCGAAGGAAGAACTTTCGAAAGCATCGGTGTGCCAGATTGTGTTGTTCTGGATGATGCAGTTCTGGCAACCGCCGAAGATGATGTCTACGTCGGTGTTGTCGCCGGCCTCGTTTTCGGTAAACGTCGAGTCGGCGGCGTCGTGGACTGTCAGGCCGTCGGCCCACAGCATGTACAGGTTGTGCACCCCGTTATAGGCGATAGTGTTACGCCAAACCCGCACGTTGCTGCGCGCCCCGGACACCTCGCAGCCGGTGCCGCATAAAGCGTTCTTGGTGACCGAGTTGGTCAGGGTGCAGTTGTTGCAGCCCATCTGGATGTTGTAGCCGTACTGGTTGTTGCCCCCCGAACACCCCTGCCCGGAGGCGGCCGAGCGCCGGTCGACCTTGTTGCCGTTGACCACGATGTGATCGACTACGGTCCCCGGGCTGAGCATGCGCAGGATGCCGACGGTGTCGATGAACGCGGTCGAGGCCTTCAGCTCGGCGCAGTCGTGGTTGTCGGTCGCGCACTTGGGCATGGACTCGGTCTTGCCCTCGGTACGCAGGGTGATCGGCCGGGCGTTGATCTGCACCTGGTGATCCATCCGGTAGACTCCCGCGGGCAGCTCCAGGGTTTCGCCCGAGGGGGTGTCGTTTATGCAGGTCTGGATGGCGGTGGAGGCGTCGGTGTCGGTTCCCGCCAAAGCGCGGATGGCCTCGCATACCCGCACCGAGCCTACGGTGACCGACACGTTGTCGCCGAACTCGCCGAACCACTCCACCGCCTCCTGGAGCATGCGCCACTGGAAGTTGTAGGTGCCGGCTTGAGCGGGCGCGGTGACCTGGAAGCTGAAGGTTTTGGTGCCCCCGGGGGGAATCGAGTCGGCGCCGTCCAGGTTGATGCGGTTGGTGCCCCAGGTTGAGTTGTCCTGGGGGTTCTGGGAGCCCAGCCGGTGTCCGGTCGCGTCGGTCCAGGTGGTGGTGCCGGTGTTTTCGAAGGTCACTGTGACGTCAACCGTCTGGGAGGGGTTCATCACCGCCGGCACGCTCTGGGAGACGAAGCCGGCGTCGTTGATGTTGGCCTGACGGCAGGTGAAGGTGATATCGCAGATCTCCCCCATGATCTCGCAGTCCCGGCAGTTCTCGCCGTTTTGGCCGCAGACGCTGTCGCTCTGGTTGGCGTAGGGAATGCACTCGTGCGCGCCGTTGCAGCAGCCGCCGGTGCAGTCGTTGTCGGGGCAGGTCGACCCGCAATCGTCGTCGGTGCCCTGGCACTTGCCGGCGCAGTCGGGGGTGCAGCCCACACAGCCGGTCGGGGTGCATTCTTCACCCTGAGGGCAGGGCGAGCCGGTGGCCGCGCAGACGCAGGAACCGTTGGAGCAGGAATCCGTCTCGGCGTCGGCGGTGCAGTCGACGCAGGCGCCGCCGCCGGTGCCGCAGGTCGACGCCGATGGAGAATTGCAGGTGGTACCGTCGCAGCAGCCCGCACAATCGTTGTCCGGGCAGGTTCCCTGGCAGCCGTCATCGGCCCCCTGGCACTTGCCGGCGCAGTTGGGGGTGCAGGCCCCGCAGCCGGTCGAGGTGCATTCTTCTCCCGGGGCGCAGGGCGAGCCGGTGGCCGCGCAGACGCAAGAACCGTTGGAGCAGGAATCCGTCCTTGCGTCGGCGGTGCAGTCGGTGCAGGCGCCGCCGCTGGTGCCGCAGGTGGTGTCAGACGGTTCCATGCAATATTCACCCAGACAGCAGCCTACGGGGCAGTTGTGCGAGGTGCATCCCTCATTATTGTCTCCGCAGGCGGCGAAGAGCAGGGCAAGACAGGTCAGTGCGGCCGGGGCGAAGGCTTTCATCTGGTTTGCTCCTTTTTACGGCATTCGCAGGAGGACCGCGCCTTCCAGGATGCCGTAGTCGATGGTCAGGCGCATGTGCATTCCGTCGGTCAGCTTGTAGAGGCCCGCGGCGCTCCGGGCGGAGCCGTTCACGACGGTGCCGCTTTCGATGAGCTCCAGGCGGACGTACTCGTTGGCGAACGAGATTCCCGCCAGGGGCGAGGAGTCGTGCAAGACCAGGAAATCGGGGTTGTAGCCGGTGCCGTCGTGGTTGTAGCCGACCATGGCCACCCAGTGGCCCCCGTCGCGGGTGTAGGTGTCCGTGCCCTCGTCGTAGACGTACCAGCCCACGTTCAGAATCACCGCGGTGTTTTCCTCCACGCCTCGCTTGATCCACTGGAGGTCAACGGCTTCCACGCCGGTCTGGTACTCGGGCAGGACGGCCCACCAGCCCTGGTACTCGAGCGAGTGATCGACGTAGCCGGCGTCGCGCAGGTAGTTGTCCAGGCCCAGCACGAACCGGTGGGTGTTCGTGCCGGTGTCGGTGCTGGTGTCCATGTAGGTGGAGGAGCCCAGCGCTTCGATCAGGTCGTGCTGGTCCTCCTTGCGGTCGGCGGTGTTTGAGATGATCTCGTCGTAGCCGTGATCGTCCAGCCACATCAGCGGGTTGGAGGCGGCTACCGGCCCGCAGTACTGGGCCCCGGCCCCCGGGAATCCCCCGTAGGCCAGGTCCACCTGCAGGTAGTCGGGGATCTCGTCGATCTTTTCCGTGTAGGCGCAGTCGGTCTGCCCGTCGCAGTCGTTGTCGACCAGATCCCAGCAGACCTCAATGGCCCCGGGGTTGATCTCGACAGCGCCGTCGTTGCAGTCCCCATCGCAGGTGGAGAAACCGTCCGAGTCGGCGTCGTCGAGGTTCAGCCCGGCGTCGGAGTCGTCGCAGTCGCCGTCGCAGCTGGAGTAACCGTCGCTGTCTGCGTCGCTTTGATTCAAGGATGCGTCGGTGTCGTCGCAGTCGCCCTGGCAGGTGGAGAGCCCGTCCGAGTCGTTGTCGGCCGGGGTCAGGAAGCCGTCTTCATCATCGCAGTCGCCGTCACAAGTGGTGAATCCGTCCTCGTCCGCGTCGTCGAGGTTCAGCGCGGCGTCCGAATCGTCGCAGTCCCCCTCGCAGGTGTCGGCCCCGTCGCCGTCCGAATCCTCCAGGTTGAGCAGGGCGTCGGTATCGTCGCAGTCGTTGTCGCAGGTGGAGTAGCCGTCGCCGTCCTCGTCGGCGGGATTGAGCGATGCATCGCTGTCGTCGCAGTCGCCTTCTTCGGTTGTGTACCCGTCGCCGTCCGCATCCACCCGG
>Ga0272442_10000802_pt1 | contig 49219 bp, 35 predicted proteins | sample SSMForm2O_FD_200262 | JGI IMG/M metagenome (GOLD analysis project Ga0272442, IMG submission 200262) | Marine sediment archaeal communities from Little Sippewissett salt marsh, Falmouth, MA, United States - SSM-Form-2O | ecosystem: Environmental > Aquatic > Marine > Wetlands > Sediment ... | reverse complement strand
GATTGTTGGGTTTTTCGGAATTCAATTTTGGGTCAGCGTCGGAAATCCGGATTTTGGGTCCGGGAATCCGGACGTTTGGAGTTCAAACGGGAGGGAGGGGGGCGACCACTCGGCCCCGGGGTGTCCCGGGCATTGCTCTCGGTCGGGCCCCGGGGGGTCGGGCCCCGGGGGGGGATCGGGCTCGGCGCTTGCGTACCCGCAGGCGAGAGGGTATCCGTATCCGGTCAGCGGAGGTGCCGAGATGCTCGCAGGGTTCCGAGTAGTTCTGCTCCAGGCTGCCGCGCTGCTGCTCGTCCTCGGCGCGCAGGGCTGCTTCGACGACGGCCAGGGCAGCGACGCGGACACGGACGCGGACAGCGACACGGACACGGACACGGACAGCGACGGCCCGCTGCTGTGGGACGCGCCCGACCTGAGCGGGCTCGTCCTGCCCGACGCGCTGGCCGGCCTCGGCCTGGGCGAAACCTCGAGCTGGGGCGAGCACGTGGACAAGGTGGCGCTGGCCGACGAGCAGGGCGTGGGACTGCGCCGGCTGGCCTCGGATCCGATGCAGCGCGGCTTCTTCGCCATCGGCAACGGCAGGGTCTTCGCCTTCACCGGGGTGACCTTTCCGCTGAACACGCTGCACGATCTCACCGGCCCGACCATGCAGAACAAGTCCGAGGGCTTCTTCGCCGACGTGTCAGTGGACCTCGGTCCGATGGCGGGCACGGCGTACCCCTTCGAGGATGAGTGGGTGGTGCGCTTCCGCGGCTCGCCGCTGGTGGTCACCCGGGGCGTGACCGAGCAGTACGGCCTGGCGCTGACCACGCTGGACATCGCGCCGCGCGGGCTCGCCGGGGCTGACGCCATCGCCGAGCAGGCGCTGGTGCGGGTGATCGTGGTCGAGAACCTGGGCGCCGAGCCGCTCTCCGGTGTGTCGATGTTCACGACCACCGCATCGGCGACCGAGGTGCTGGGCGATCACATCCGCACCGCGCGCAACCAGAAGCTGCTGGAGTACTCCTGCCTCGGTGGCAACGGCTGCACGGCGCGTGCAGGCAGTGGCGAGGACAAGGGCGGCCTGCTGTGGTCGCTGGACGGGCTCGAACCGGGCGCCGAGCGCACCGAGGTGCTGGTGTTCGGCTTTGCCGCCGACGACACGCCCGAGGACCTCGCCGCGGCCCGCGCCGCCGTGGAGCGCATCGGCTGGCCGTCGCTGCTCGAGCAGACCCGGACCTGGTGGAGCGACTGGCTCGAGGGCACCACGGTCGTCAGCTCGCCCGACCCGCGGGTCAATGACCTGCTCGAAGGGCTCAAGCTCTGCTGCAAGCTGCAGCAGACCGCGCAGGGCGCCACCACGCCGATGTCGCACTACACCTCGACCTGGACCCGCGATCAGATCGGCTGGCTGCGGCAGTACCTCGCCATCGGCGCCTTCGACGACGCGGCCGCGCTGATCGACTACTCGTACGCGGCGGCGCGGTACAACGGCGGGCTGTACAACGCGGCCGACAACGACCTCGACCCGTCCGCGGCGCCGGACCCGCCGGACTGGGCCTCGCTGCCCAAGGGCTCGGGACGCACCGCAGGCGAGGCGCCGAGCTACATCCCGCTGACCCACGACCTGTACTACCGCTACACCGGCGAGAGCGACCGGCTGATCGACCGGCTGGCGTACCTGCGCTACTGCATCGACCTGCAGCAGGTCAGCGAGGAGGGCCTGGTGCCCTTCTCCGGCGACGAGACCTTCCGCACCAACCTGGCGCTCAACCTGGGGCTGGACGCGCTGTACGAGTTCGAGAACCTGACGTACTCGGCCAACTCGGGCTTCCTGTACGTAGTCGGGGCCGAGGCCGTGGCCCGCGCCGCAGACCTGGCCGGCGACGCCGACGCGGCCGCGGCGATGCGGACGGCCGCGGACGAGGTGCGCGCCGCCACCGAAACGCGCTACTGGCTCACGGACGGCGACTACTACTCGCCCTTCATCTACATTGAAGGGCTGCTTCCCGAGGAGCAGCCCTTCGAGGACGTGAGCTGCAAGCCGCTGTGGCTGGAGTACCACGGCCCGGACGACCCGCGCGCCGCGCAGAACATCGCCGGGCTCCGCAAATTCTGGGATCGCGGCGACGGCTTCGTGGTCGGGCACAGCGACTCGGACACCGAGCTGCTGGGGATCGAGATCGGCGACGGGATCTACACCGGCATGACGCCGGGGTACGTGCTGTACGCGCTGACCGCGCTCGACGACCCGTACAGCGAGGCCGCCTTCAACGCGCTGGGCCCTGCCGCGTCCAGGTCGGGCAACTTCCCTGAAGACCAGGTCTATGCCGGCGGCCAGCACGTGCCGGCCCAGCCCTTCTACTTCCCCACCGGCGGCCAGGGCGAGATCTGGGCCCGGTACCGCGCCTGGGAGGGCGGAATCAACGCCGACGCCGCACTGTTCTACCTGCTCGGGCTGCGCGTGGACTGCCCGGCGCGCGCCCTCGAGCTGGGCCCGCGGCTGCCCAACCAGTGGCCCGAACTGGAGGTGCAGGACCTGCATCTCTGCCCCGGCGAGGCGATGGACCTGCGCCTCGAGCGCAAGGCCAAGACCACCTGGCGGCTGACCCTCACGCCGAGCTTCGGGGCCGCCGCCGAGACGCTGCTCACGCTGCGGCCGCCCGCGTCGCAGATTACCGAGATCCGTGTCGACGGCGCCGTGCTCGCCGCTGGAGAGTACACGCTGATCGAGGTGGCGGGCCTGGCGCGGGCAACGCTGGCGATCTCGCTGCTGGACTCGCAGGTCGTGGTGGAGGCCGACTACCTCAGTGGGACCTGAGCTTGGTCTGGTCCACGATCTCTCCGTTGTCGAACCTGAACATCACGTTCCAGCCGTACCCGTTGCTGCCGATGAAGACCACGGCCTCGATCGGATAGACCTCGCCCGCGGTGACGCTCTCGTCGGCGCTGTGGCTCATCCACACGCAGTCGCTGGCGCCGTCGCTGGCCACCAGCCACTCCATGCCGCCGCCACGATCCCAGCGCAGACCCCAGTGGCTCTCCTGGGCGCTCGGCTCGACGATCAGCTTGGTGGCGCCGGCCGGGATCTCGAGCTGGCCGCGATAGACCAAGATCACGTTCTCGGACAGGGCCGACGGGATCCCCGAGTCTGAAAGCCCGGGCACGCCCTCGACCAGCGGCGCGGTGGTATAGGGCGCGCTGAGCCAGCCCTCGGTCACCGTCATCGAGGCCAGCGGCGTGGTTTCGTCCACGTGGTCCTCGTACATCGACTCCACGTCGGTGAGCAGCGGATTGTAGTCGCACTTGTTCATGCCCGTGTGGGTGTGCAGCGACAGCTGCATCCCGTTGAACAGCAGCGGATCGGTCCAGTCCGAGCCGTCACTGACCTCGGCGCAGTCGTCGATGCCGTCGAGATCGTGGTCCTCGGCGGGCGCGCCGACGCTCGCCTGCTTCTCGGTCCCGCAGGTCAGGCCGTCGTTGTCGGTCACGTCGAGGCTCACCGTGTACGTGCCCGGGCACCAGTAGACGTGCGTGCGCCACGCCTCGGATCCCTCCTCCGGCTCGGAGCCGTCGCCGAAGCCGAAACGATAGTTCTCGATCGTGCCGCCGTCCGTATCGAAGGACTGGCGTCCGTCAATCATCGCGAGCCCGCCGGGTGGAAGCAGGTCCGAGAAGGTCAGGCGCGCCACGGGTGCACCCGGCTCACAGGTATCGCTGTCCGTGTCGCTGTCCGTGTCGCTGTCCGAGTCAACGTCGGTGTCAACGTCCGTGTCCACGTCGGTGTCAACGTCCGTGTCCACGTCGGTGTCCGCGTCGGAGCCCTCGCCTTCGGCTTCGGCCTCGCCAGCCATGTCGCTGTCCCCGTCAGCATCGGCATCCGCGTCTCCGTCAGCGTCGGCATCCGCATCGATGTCCGAGTCCGCGTCACCGGCCTCGGGACCGAGCCACAGCAGCACATCCACGACCTTGCCGCCGCGGAACATACCGGCCTGACGGTCGCGGGCGATCTCCGCGCCCATGCGCAGGCCGATCACCACGATGTCGATCTTGTCCCCGTACTTGGATCCCGGGTACACGTACCCGCTGATCGGCGGTCGTACCTTGCCGAGATTGACCTCCTCCTTGGCGCCGGTGATCGGCTCGTCCGCGCCCGGCTCGTGGATCTGGACCCACAGCCAGTCGATCTCGTCGGGCACCTCGAAGTCGACCTCGATCGTGTAGCGGATCGCGGTGGGATCGCGGGACTCCACCTCGCAGCCGAGGAGCAGACCCGGCAGCGCCAGCAGCCCGGCCGCAAGGGCCCGCAGGGATACCGTCGTGCGAGCCCCAGGGTGATACCTCAAGCGCCACCTCCCCCTCGACCGGGCATCATCGAGCCTGGAGCAGCTTCTGTATCAGCTGCTGCCCGTCATTGAAGTCGAACTGCACGTCCCAGCCGTAAGGACCCTTGTTGTTCATCACCACGATATCGATGTCGTGCTCCCCGCCTCCGGTGATGTCGTGATCGCCGATGTTGTCGCCGTCCCAGCAGTGCAGGTTCGCGTTGGCGTCGCAGACGGTCCAGCCGCCATCGATCCGCAGGGCCCAGCTGTCGTCCGGGCTGTGCGGGTTGATCGTCATCCGGCTCGCACCCGGCGGATAGCGCACCCGGCCGCGATAGACCAGCAGCACGTCCTCGATGCGCGCCGGGTCGAGGTCCGAGCCGCTCAGTCCCGGGACCGCATCGACCAGCGGCTCCCCGGTGTGGTCGACCTTGAGCCAGCCATGGGCCGCCAGGCCCGCGGCCAGCGGGCTCTTGCCGCTGACGTGGTCGTTCCACATCTTGACGATGTCGGTCTTGCCCAGGAGGCACTGGTTGCGGCCATCGTGCCCGTACACCGAGAGGCCCATCCCGTTGAACAGGCCTGGATCGGTCCAGTCGGTGTCGTCGTTGATCTCGTCGCAGTCGCTGAAGGTGTCGCCGTCGGTGTCGATCAACGGCCCCACGATCTGCATCCGGCCGGTCGCCTCGCCGGTCAGGCCATCGTCGTCGGTCACCACCAGCTTCACGTCGTAGTGAATGTCGCAGGTATAGAAATGCTCTGCTGAGGACTCCGGGCCCTCCACGGCCGGCGAGCCATCACCGAACTCGAAGCGGTAGGTCTGGATCACGCCGTCCGGGTCGTGCGAGGAGCTGCCGTCAAGCACGACCGGAAGCGCACCCACCGCGGGGCTGGCAAAGCTGAGTACCGCCACCGGAGGCTCGTCGCCCTCGCCGCCGGAGCCTTCGCCTTCGGCTTCGGCCTCGCGAGCCGCCTCGGAGCCTTCGCCCTCGCCAGCCGCCTCGAAGCCCTCGCCCTCGCCCTCGCCAGCCGCGCCAGCTTCCTCGTTGCCCTCGCCGTCTCCGTAGTCGTAGCCGTAGTCGTCGCCGTCGCCGTCGCCGATACCGTCCACCTGCTCCACGAGGTCACGCTCGGCCGCCGCGTCCCCATCCGCGTCCCCATCCGCATCAGCATCAGCATCCACGTCCGCATCCACGTCCGTATCCACGTCCGTATCCACGTCCGTATCCGCGTCGACGCCCATCGACCGGACCAGCAGCACCACGTCCTTCACCTGCCCACTCTCGAAGGCAACCTCGATCGAGCCCTCGCCCAGGGGCATGGCATCGCGCATGACCACGCCATAGATCATGATCCTCTCGTGGTACTGTCCTCCGGGGTAAATCATCCCCCGCAGCGGCAAGGGGCTCTCGTGGAGATCGACGGTCAGCGCGGTCGCGGACGCGGGCTCGATTGGCAGCTCGGTATCGGGATCGAGCAGCCGGATCCAGAGCGTGTCCAGGTTCCTCGGCACCGCCCAGTACCGATCGACGATGTAGCGGACCGCGGTCACGTCCCCGGGATCCTCCCCGGCGCAGCCGGTCGAGACCACGACCGCAACGGCAGCGGCCGCGATCCACCAACCCATCCGGGTCGCGTCTCGGCGTGCGCGAGACAACCCACCTCCCGTCGACCTCCAGAGTGTAGAGCAACGCGCGATGCCGGGTCAATGTGAAGCGATACAGCCCCTTAGATGTTGCTTTACCGACTGCCGATCTGCTAGCATCCGCGACAACTGAATCCGCAACGCGAGGAGCTCCGCGCCCATGCTGCGCTCGGACGACCTGGAAGAGGTCTTGCGACAGGCGCAGGAGGTCGCGGAGGACACCGGCCAAGATCTCAACTCGGCGCACCTGCTGCTCGCGGTGTACACCGTGGACAACCACGCCAAGATGCTGCTCGAGGACCTGCGGTTCGACGAGGACACCGTGATCGGCAAGGTGCTCGAGCTGCGGCAGCGAATCAACGGCATCCTCACCGAACCGCCCGAGGTATCCCGCCGGATCCACGAACGGATCGACGAGGTGGCCAAGGGCTGCAAGAGCCGCCGCGCCAATCCGCTGCACATGCTGGTGGCGATCATCGGGGTCAAGGACTCGTTGGCCTACGCGATCCTCAACCGCACGCGGGGGCCGATCCGCGAGCTGCGCATGACCGCGCTGTCGTACCTCACCGACGGGCTGCCCCGCCGCTACTCGCGCGCCCCGGTGTTCGCGGCGCCCAAGCCCTCGATGCTGCCGCCGGCGCCCAGGAAGCAGAAGTCCGGCGACTCGGCCGCCGAGCTGGCCCGCGAGGCAGAAGCCGAAGGCGAGGCCTCCGAGCCCGAGTCTGCGGCCAGCGCCGAAACCCCGACCCCGACGCCGACGGCGAGGAAGCGGCGCGGACGCAAGCGTCCGGGCAAGGCGAGGCCGGGCGCCGCTAGCACGGCGACAGGTCTGGAGCCGTCCGAGTTCCCTGTCCTCGCCGAGCTCGGACGCGATCTCACCGCGCTCGCCGAGGCCGGCGAACTCGATCCGCTGGTCGGTCGGGCGCGCGAGGTGGAGGAGATCTGCGACGTGCTCGGCAAGCGACGAGCCAACAATCCGTTGCTCCTCGGGCCGCCCGGCGTGGGCAAGACCGCGATCGTCGAGGGCCTGGCGCGCAAGCAGATCGAGGCGCCAGAGCAGGTGCCGGCCCTGGAGGGCAAGCGGCTGGTGGCGCTCGATCTGGCCGCGGCGGCCTCCGGCGCCTCGCGGGGCGGGGTCGCCGAGCGGCTGCGCGCCGTGCGCGAGGAGGTGCAGGCCAGCAACGGTCGCGTGGTGATCTTCATCGACGAGATCCACCAGCTCGCAGCGCTGAACCGGGGCGGCGGCGATCCGGCCGCCGATCTCAAGGGCGCGCTGGCCCGCGGCGAGCTGCCCTGCATCGGCGCCACCACCGACGAGGAGTATCGCGAGTTCCTCGAATCGGACCCGGCGCTCAAGCGCCGTTTTCATCCGGTCTTCGTGTCCGAGCCCTCGGTGAGCGAGTCGGTGGAGATCCTCAAGGGCGTGATCCCCTCGTACGAGGAGCATCACGGGCTTTGCTACGAGCCGGCGGCCCTCGAGGCCGCGGTGCGCCTGGCGTCGCGCTACGTCCCCGACCGGGTTCTGCCGGACAAGGCGATCCACGTGGCCGACCTCGCCGCCTCCCGGGCCCGCCGGACCGACAAGGAGCTGGTGAGCACGGCCGACGTGTCCGCCGTGGTGGCCGACCTCACGCGAGTCCCGCTGGAGCTGCTCGCCGGCGACGACGGCGAGCGGATGCTCGAGGCCGAGTCGATCCTCGCCCGCAGCATCGTGGGCCACCGCGAGGTGCTGGCGCGGGTGGCGTCGGTGCTGCGCCGGAACTACGCCGGCTTCCGCTCCGGCCGCCCGATAGGCTCATTCTTGTTCCTCGGCCCGACGGGCGTGGGCAAGACCGAGACCGCGCGGGTGCTGGCCGAGTTCCTCTTCCGCTCACGCGAGGCGATGTGCCGGCTCGACATGAGCGAGTACGCCGAGGCGCACACCGTGGCGCGGCTGATCGGCGCGCCTCCGGGGTACGTGGGGTACGGCGAGGGCGGTCAGCTCACCGAGGCGGTTCGCCGCCGGCCGTACTGCGTGGTGCTGCTCGACGAGGTGGAGAAGGCCCACCCCGAGGTCCTGCTGATCCTGCTCCAGGCCCTGGACGACGGACGGCTCACCGACGGCCGCGGCCGCACGGTGGATCTCTCCAACACGCTGTTCGTGATGACCTCGAACCTGGGCTCGGCAGCGTACCGCAAGGAGGGCGCGGCGATCGGCTTCGCTGCGTCGAGCGACAGGGAAGCCGCGGATCGTGACGCCTCGGCCCGCGTGATCGAGGCGGCCAAGGCGCACTTCCCGATCGAGCTGTGGAACCGCATCGACGAGAAGTGCGTGTACTCGCCGCTCGACCAGGAGCAGGTGGCGGACGTGGCGCGGCTGATGATCCGCGCCAGCTCGGAGCGGCTCGGCCGCGATCGACGGGTGACCTTCGAGGCCACGGACGAGTCGATCGGGTGGCTGATCGAGTCCGGCGCCGGGCACGATCCCGAGCTCGGCGCGCGCCCGATGCGCCGGGCCGTGCAGTCGCAGATCGAGGGTCCGATCGCCGAGATGGTCCTGCGGGACGAGGTCGGCGAGGGCAGCCACGTGCTCGTCGAGCGTGACGGCGACGGGCTTTGCTTCACGGTTCGAACCACGGATGAAACGGGGGAGGAATGAGACGCCTCGCACCGATCTGGGGAGTGACGATCCTGGCGCTGATGCTGCTGTCCACGGCCCGGGCCGAGCCGGACGCCGACAGTGGCGACGCGGATGCAGATACTGACACGGACACCGACGCTGACACGGACACCGACGCAGACACCGACGCAGACACCGACGCGGACACGGACACCGACGCGGACAGCGACACGGATACCGACGCCGACTCGGACGCCGACGCCGACGCCGACGGGGACGGGGACGCGGACAGCGACGCGGACAGCGACAGCGACGCGGATACCGACTCCGACGCGGACAGCGACACCGACACCGGCCCGGTCTGCGGCGCCGAGTGCTGCGCACAGGACCTGCGCTGCGAGGGCACCAGCGAGGTGGTGATCTGCAATGCCGACGGCTCGGGCTGGGAGCACCACCAGACCTGCAAAGAGGGATTCGTCTGCGAGGGGACCTACTGCGTGGACAAGACCGAGGCCAGCACCGGGTGTAGCGCCGCGTCGGGCGGGTTCGGCCTGGCCGCGGTGGTGGCGCTGGTGGTCGCGATGCTCTGGATTCGCCGGCGGGCCTGGGACTGAATTCCCAGGCCGGCGCCAGGCCGGCACCTCAACGATACATGCCCTGCTCCACGATGTACTCGGCCACGGCCCGCGGCACCAGCCCCTCGATCGACTCGCCGCGCGCGACCCGCTCGCGGATCATCGTCGACGATATCTCGGGCAGCACCACGGGCAGGACCCGCTCCCCCTCGGGGACAGCGGCCGCGCCCTGCCGTTGCAGCACCACCAGCTCGGCCAGCTCGCGGATGCGCTCGAAGTCCTTCCACTCCTCGCGCTCGGCCAGCGCGTCGCTGCCGATGACCAGGGCCAGCTCATCCCCGGGACGATCCGCGGCGAGCTGCTGAAGCGTGCGCACGGTATAGCTCACGCCGCCCAGCTCGCGCTCGATCTCCGAGACCCCGAAACGGTCGCCCAGGGGCTGCAGGGCCAGGCGGCACATCGCCACCCGCTGCTCGTACGCGGACAGCGGCTTGTCGAATGGATGCTCGAATACCGGTATCAGCAGGACGCGGTCCACGCATCCCGAGGTCACGGCATAGCACGCGGCGAACAGGTGCGCCTGATGCGGCGGGTCGAAGCTGCCGCCCAGCACACCGATCCGCATCGGGAGCTCCCCCTCCACCCGCAGGCGCGGACGCTAGCTCGTGATCGTCTTGGCCGCCGCCGCCTTCTTGCGCGTCTCACGCCGCTTCAGCGCAATGCTTCGCTGGTGCTTCTTCCGCTTGTGCTTGCTCTTGGAACGTCCCATCATGGCCTCCAGCCGTCGAGGCGCGTACCTATAGCCGATGCCGTTGCCGGGCGTCAATCGCGGTACAGGAGATACCGCTCGCGGACATCGCGGAAACCGGCCAGATAGTCCCGCCACAGGGCCGCGACCTCGGGCAGCCCGGCGCCTTCCTCGATCGCCTCGCGGATCTCGGGCCCGCCGCAGAGCAGGTCGAAGGCCGGCCGGTCGGTGACGAACTCGTACGGCTTCTCGCGCCAGGCGAACTCGTCCGGCCACAGCCGGCGGATCGCCATGACCAGCGCGAGATAGGTCTCGAAGGGCGCGAAGCGCTCGCCATCGAGCACGTGCACCTGCACGCCGCCGCAGACCTGGCCCGCATGCTTGTGGAACATCGGCTTGAAGCGCCATGGTCGGATCGCACAGCCCTCGGCGAGGCCCGCCTCGGTCAGCGCCTTGCCCGCGTGCTCCACGACTCGCTTTCCGTCGATCCAGGGCGCGCCGAGCAACTCGAAGGGCTTGGTGGTGCCGCGGCCCTCGGACAGCTCGGTGCCCTCGAGCAGGCCGCCGCCCGGGTACACCAGGGCCGTGTCCAGCGTGGGCATGTTCGGCGAGGGCAGCACCCAGGGCAGCCCGGTCCGGTCGAAGGTGTCCTCGCGGCTCCAGCCCTCGCAGCGCACCACCTCGATGTCACCGACCAGGCCGCGCTCGCCGTTGAGGTACCCCACGATCTCGCCCACGGTCATGCCGTGGCGCACCGGAAGCGGGTGCAGCCCCACGAAGCTGCGATGATCCTCCCGCAGCAGCGGGCCCTGCACCGTGATCCCGCCGAGCGGGTTGGGACGGTCGCAGAGCACCACCCGCAGGCCGGCCGCGGCCGCGGCCTCGATGCACAGCGCCGCGGTCCAGATGTACGTGTAGTAGCGCGCGCCCACGTCGACCACGTCGATCACCAGCACGTCGAGGTCCTCGAGCATCGCCGGATCCGGCTTGAGGCTCTCGGGCGTGTCGCCGTACAGGCTGAGCACCTCGACGCCCTGCTTCAGCTCGCCCTCGTGGTCCACGGGCTCCATGTCCTGGGCCGCGCCGAAGAAGCCGTGCTCGGGCGCGAGGATGCGGACCAGGCCCAGGTTCTCGAGGCATTCGGCTGTGTTGCGGAGCAGGCGATCGACGCTCGGTGCGTGGGAGAGCAGTCCGATACGGCAATCGCGGATCAGTTCGAGCTTGTCGCGGAGCAGGACCTCGATGCCGGGGGTCACCATCTTCGCTCGCGCCTGCGCCGCAACCCCAAGACCAGCGCCAGCACGATCCACCCGACCGCGCCCTGCCCCGGCCTCCCCTCCGCCGCAGCGCACTCGCAGCCCGAGCCGGCCACGTCCGAGTCCGAGTCCGAGTCGAGGTCGAGATCGAGGTCCACATCGATGTCCGCGTCGCTCCCCTCGACCCAGAGCAGCTTGCTCCCGGTGCCGAACTGCTCGTCCGGGTTGATCACCCGCACGTCGCGCGGTCCGGACACGGCGTTGGCCGCCACCTCGAAGTTGAACACGGTCAGCTCACTCGAGCCCTCGAGCATGGTCTGGTTGCCCACGCTCACGCCGCCGCCGATGAACTCGACCCGCGCCCCGTCTTCGAAGTTGTCGCCCGTGACCGTGGCCGAGTACAGGCTGTCGCCCGGCTTCACCCGGTCCGGCGAGAAGCCGCTCACCACGGGCCTGGGCAGACAGGGCGAGGTCTCGCACTCGCCGCCGTTGCTGTCGTCCCAGTCGGTTTGCACCTCGTACTCGTGGGTGCCCGAATCCGAGCCGCTGCTCCAGCGGATGCGGAAGGTCACGCTCTGCCCGCACAGGTCGGAGCCGGGCGAGAGCGTGACGAACCACGCCTTGCCCAGGCTGGCGCCGGCCGAGAGCGTGCCGTAGCTGATGGTATCCACCGGACCGATGGTCACCCGGTCAGCGCCCACCTGGCTGCCCGGCGCCACGTCGAGCGTGACCTCCACCGGATCGGACAGGCGGTCGCCGCGGTTGAGCATCGTCACCTCGAGCTCGGCGGTCTCGGCGCGCTCGAGGTGCTCGTCCTGGTCACAGCCGCCGCTCAAGCGGGCGCCGCCGTACGTCACGCGCGGCCCGGGATCGGGCACCTCGTCGGAGAAGTACCCGGCCGCCACCAGCGCATAGCCCTGCTTGTCCACGTCGTGGCGGCAGACGAAGCAAGCGATGCCCTCGACCGAGCGGCCGATCACCTTCACCTCCCAGGTGCCGGCCTGGTCGATCTCGATGTTGACCCGCTCGGTGTTGTTCTCCGAGTCGCGGGTGCTCCCGGTCACCGGCCGCGAGATCCCGTTGTTCATGCCCACGTTGCCGCGATACACGGCGCCCGAGGGCGAGACCACCTCCAGATCGAGATCGTTGACCAGCGCCACGGCGGCGTACGCGCCGTTCGGCGGATCGGACCAGTTGAGCGTGATCGTCAGCCGCTCCATCGACTTGACATCCTGCAGCGAGTACACATGGGTCTCGCCGGTCTCGATCGGGGGATAGCGGTTGTCGTGCACCTGCTCGAAGCCGCCCTCCAGATCGTCGGTGCCGTTGGCGATATCGGCCAGCACCAGCGTCTTGCGCCGGTCGCCGTCGAAGTAGAGCGCGTCGTCGAGGGTGATCACGCCGTGTCCCTGCTGGTTCGACGGCGCCGGATCGATCGAGCCGATCGCCTGGAACCCCATACCCCCGATGCGCATGATGCTGCCCTCGAGGTTGCGCGCCGAGTTGATCAGCACCGCCTTGAGCAGGGCATTGCTCGGATTGAAGCCGTCGGCGTCGCTGCGCACGCCCCGCGGGTAGTACCCGTCGGTGAAGTACTGCCGGGCGAGGATCGCCATGCCCGCGGCCGTGGGCGAGGAGAAGGAGGTCCCCGCCACGGGCTGCCCCTCCCCGTAGCTCCCTCCCGTGGAGCACTGGTCGTTGGGCGGAGAGGTCTGCGACTTGTTGGCCGCGCCCATGCCGTTGGCGCAGTTCTTCCCGGCCGAGGTGCCCCGGCTCTCGCGGGCGCTGATCACCACTCCCGGCGCCATCAGGTCGGGCTTGATCCGCCCGTCCTTGCACGGCCCGCGGCTCGAGAACTCGGCCATGTCCTCGTCGCCGCCCGACCAGCCGGGCATGTTGGCGCCCACACAGAGGGTGTTCTTGGCCGTGCTGCCCGTGCCGCCCAGCGAGCGTGCGCCCTGGTCGCCGCTGTTGCCGGCGGAGTACACGATCAGGTAGTCCCGCTCGCGGAAGCTGACCAGATCGACCGAGCGCGACTCGGTGTCGTAGTCGACCGAGGTCTGCCACAGGCCGAAGCTGTTGTTGTGCACACGCGCGCCGGAGGCATGGGCCTGCTCGTGCAGGTCCTCGGTGCCCGAGTAGTACAGCCCGACCAGGGAGCCGTCGTGGCGGCCCGCGTCCTGGAACACGATCTGCGCCGCCGGCGCCATCCCGTCGTTGAGATCGATGCCCGGGTCGTCGCGGGTTGCGAGCCGGTTGTAGTTGTCGCCGGCCGCGCAGCCGCTGGTGTGCGTGCCGTGGTAGTCGCCGCAGCTGTCGTCGTAGAGCTCGGCGCCGGAGAGCAGGTAGTACGAGATGATCTTCTTGTTGGGATCGCTGATGTACGCATTCGGCGGCTGAGTGTTGTTGCTGAAGGTCTGCGCGGTGCTGCTCGACGAGTAGCGGAACTGGCAGGCGTCCGTGTCCATGCCCGAGTCGGCGGCGCCGTAGATCTGGCCCCAGCCGGTCAGGCCGTTGTCGAACAGGGACGTGTCCTTGCTCACCGGGTCGCCGCTCTGCAGGAGCCAGATCGAGCCGTTGTTGCCCACCCGGGGCACGCTGAAGGGCTCGAGGACCATCACGCCCGCGTCCGCGGCCACCAGGGCCGCGGTGGCCCTCGCGATCTCGGCCGGGGCGCGGAAGATCAACCGCGAGTTGCCGGAGCGGTTCTCGACCAGGCTCACCACCTCGACCGCGGTGTCGAGCCGGTCGGCCACGGCCTGGAGCGCTGCACGGCCGGCGCCGTCCCAGCCGTACGCGGCCATCTCCACCCGGCCCGCGAGGCCGGAGCCGGCTCGCGAGGCCGAAGACGAAGGCTCCGAGGCGGAGGCTCCGCCGTGGTCCGGCTCGAGCGCATCGAGCCGGTCGGCCAGCCTCGGCGCCACCTTGTCGCTGGCCAGCAGCGGGCCGGCCCAGCGGACGTAGTCCAGCCCGCCCAGCCGCCGCGCGGTCTCGGGCTCGGCCTCGACCACCAGCGCGCTGTTGGGCAGCGGGCTCAAGACCTGCACCCCGCGGCGGGCCAGGTCGTCGAGCCAGCTCTCGTCGATCCTGCGGGCGATGAACTGCACGATCATCCGCGTCGAGCCGTGCCCGGCACGGTGCTCGGCGGCCAGCGCCTCGAGCCAGTCGCGCCGGGGGCGTTGCGCGCGCAGCGGATCGAAGCTGGCGCCGCGCATCCGCAGCAGGCGCCGGTCGCGCGCCTCGAGCCGGATGCGTCGAAGCCGGGCCCGCGCGTCGGCGCGCTCCACCGCGGCCGCGGCCTGCAGCTCGGTCCACTCCCCGGGCGACACCGGCTGGTGCAGGGTGCGCTCGGCAAAGCAGGCCGGGAGCAGCTCCCAGTCCGCTTCCATCGACCACTCGTCGAGCACCGGGCCGAAGACCTCCGGCGGCTCGCCCGGATCGGACCGGTCATGGGTCAGCAGCAGCGGTATCGCGGGCAGCACCAGGGTCAGGAGCACAGCGGGGCGCAGCTTCATCCAGGCGACCTCCTTGTCCGCTCAGAATCCGAACACATCGATCTCCATCGGCAAATCACGCGGGGTGACCTGCACCGTGGACCAGGGCAGGCCTGACGGCGGATCGAGGGAGCTGCCCAGCAGGTCGCCGTGGAGCAGATCACGGAAGAAGTGGTAGCTGGCCAGCATCTGCATCACCGGAGAGGGCGGACGCGGGCCGGGCCCGCCGGCGTGCATCTGCGGCGGACCGCCCATCCGCCCCGGTGGTTGCGCTGCGACCGGGGGCGCCTGCGAGGCCGCAGGCAACGGCCCGGGCAGTCCGGTCGCCTTGTACAGGGTGATCTCCTGCAGCCGCCTGCCGCGATCGACCACGGTCCAGTGAAAGTCGAAGCGGTCGAGCAGCGCCGGGTGCTTGACGTTGAAGAACAGCTGCAGCACCACCTGCTCCCTGCTCTTCACCACGGGATCGCCCTGCACCGGCTTGCCGTCGCGGTACGCGCTGGGCGAAGCCAGCGGATGATCCATCCGATCGAGCACGACGGTGCTGTTCAGGTCCAGGGTCACGCTGCGTCCGAGCCGGTTGTCGATGCGAACCGCCAGGTTGAGGGCATAGAAGTGGCCGGGCTGGTCCGTGGCCGCGGCGTTGTACAGCGTGGGCCGCCCGACCTCCACGGTCAGGGCGCCGATGGTGTACTTACGGGCCGCCTCGAAGGCGGCGGGCCCGGTCTTGGGCGCGGCGAGCACCGGGGAAGCGAGCAGCAGCGCGCCGCAGAGTACGATGATCGTCCTGGTCATCGGTATCCCTCCCGGGTCCGGAGTTCTCTCGAGTTAGTTAGCACGGACGAAAGGCAAGGGCAAACGGGGAGCGGCGGTTGGGCCGCTGGCGCGCGGCAGGCAAGGCCGAGCTACTTCAGCAGCACTGTCAGCGTCTCGCTCTCCACGGGCAACCCGCCCAGCTCGGCCTCGCCGCCGCCCACCAGCTCGAAGCCCACGTCGTCGGCCGTCGCCACCTGGAAGCTGACGTACTCCAGCACGGCGGGCGGGCGGCGCTCCTTCTCGCACGCGACGCCGGCGAGCAGACCCGCGCAGGCCAGCGCCAGCACCAGCACCAGCACCCGCCGCCCGCGCAGCAGCAGACCGAGCGCGAGCAGCGCCAGGGCCGCGGCCCCGGGCAGGCCCGCCTGCTCGGCGCGATCCTCCAGATCGATCACCAGCAGCAGATCCTCGATCTGGCCGGCGTCCAGCGTCCGCGCCAGTCCGTCGAAGACCGCGCTGCCGGCAGCGCCCGGCCCATCCACCGCGGCGAGCTCGGACTCGCCCGCGCCCGCTGCGCCGTCGTGGTCAGCATCGAGCACCAGGGCGGCGCGCGTCACCGTGGTGTCGCCGTGCTGGCTGGAGAGGATGCGCACCACGAGCCGGTCGAGCTCGATCGTCGGGCTGTCGGACATGTTGTGCGCGCGCACCTGCAGCACGGCCACGTCCTGGCTGCCCATGGGCACCGACGCGGCCGTAGGGCTCTGCGAACCCCGGGCCACCCGCAGCAGCGGCTCTGGTTCCGGGGCGTCGGCGCAGAGCTCCGTGGTGGGCTGGCAGACCCAGAGCTGATCGTGGGGCCGGCAGGCCGCGCCCTCGGGACACACGGGTCGGTCCGGATCGCACGGGCCGGAGCAGTACCCGCGCTGGCCGAGGGAGAGGCAGACGCCGCCAGAGCATTCGTCGTCCGCGCCGCAGCGGCGGCAGACATCCGAGCCGCCGAGGCAGGCGGCGCGGCCGTCGGTCTGCTCGATGCACTCGGCGCCGAGCAGGCACTGGTCGCGCGAGGTTCCGGGATCGCACGAGCGCGCGCAGACCGTGCGGCCGAAGCGGTTGAGCGCACAGAAGCCCTCGCTGCAGTCGGCGTCCCCGTTGCAGGGCGCGCCCCACTCACCCGAATCCACAGGGTACAGGTGGCGGACGCCCTCGATGTCATCTCGGTGCAGGCTGCGCTTGCGCGTCTCGCCCACGCTCACCAGGTGGTACATCGTGGCCTCGGTCTCCGGCGTGTGATCGAGTCCTAGGTAATGGCCCAGCTCGTGGGTCAGCACGGCCTGGAGATCGTACCTGTCGGCCGCGCCAGCGGTGGACCAGCGGTGGTTCCTGGCGTCCACGATCAGCTCGGCCGAGTCGATCCGGCCGCTGTCCTCGTGGAACATCAGCAGGGTCACGGCCAGGGCGCCGTGGACCTCGGAGGGCACCGACTGCCGCGCGAACCACACGCTACCCCGGCGCATGTCCGGGTTGTTGTCGCCGGCGTACACGAAGCCGGCATAGCAGCCCTCGACCGCGCTCCAGGTCTCCATCGACGCCAGCACCGCGGTCAGGCACTCGGGGCCGTTGTCGCCGCTGGTGCCCAGCGGATCGACGCGGAGCTGGGCCGGCACCTGCTCGCCGAGCCAGTGGGCCTCGTGACCGTTGACGTCGATCACCACGTACGCGCCGGCCGGGGCGGCGATGAGCAGGGCCAGCGTGAAGGCGACGCGCTTCATCGGGTCCAGCGTAGGGAGGGGACCGGGCCGTGTCAAGGAAGGTGGTGCCGGGGGGGTGCAGTCCAGCAGTACTCGATCACGCCCCGCGCGACCGCAGGATCCGCTCCACCTCGGGGATCGCCTCGGGCGAGTCCACGCCGAACATCGGCTCGGCCTCGATCACCACCACGCGGATGCCATGCCCGTGCTCGAGGAAGCGCAGCTGCTCCAGGCGCTCCGATTGCTCGGCCTCGGTCTGCTGCAGATCCGTGTACTTGTCGAGCGCTGCGCGGCGGTACACGTACACACCGACGTGCAGCAGCGGCTCGGCGTCGGGCCGCGATGGCAGGGGCACCCGCGCCCGGGAAAAGGCCAGCGCCCTGCCCTGCTCGTCGAGCACGACCTTGACCGCGTCGGGATCGTCGAGCCGCGAGTCGTCATCGAAGGCCACGGCCAGGGTGGCCACCGACGCCCCGGGATCGTCTTGCAGCGCCCGCACGGCCGCGTCGATCTGCGGGCCCGTGATCAGCGCCTCGTCGCCCTGCACGTTGACCACCACGTCGGCCTCGAGGCCGGCCACGGCCGCGGCCACCCGCTCGGTGCCGTTGCGCACGCTGCCCCCGGTGATCACGCAGCGCGCGCCAAAGCCCTCGGCGGCCTCGCGGATCCGCTCGTCGTCCGTGGCCACCAGCACCTCGGACAGGGCCGCGGCCTGACAGGCCCCGTCATAGACCCACCGCACCAGCGGCCGGTCGCAGATCAGCGCCAGCGGCTTGCCTGGAAACCGCGTTGAGTCGTAGCGCACCGGGATCACGCCGATCGCCATCGCACAACCTCGCCGAGGCCATACGCCCTGTCCCGTTACGCTGTCAAGATCCGCGATGTTGACACCTCGCGGACCGCACGGTAACAACCCCTTCGTGGACAAGGTCAAGGTTCAGGATTTCCTGCTCGGTGAGGGCGAGCCGCTGGCGATCATCACCGGTCCCTGCGTGATCGAGGATCGCGAGCACGCGCTGCGCCACGCCGAGCGCCTGCGCCAGCTCCGCGACCGCCTCGGCGTGCCGCTGATCTACAAGTCGTCCTTCGACAAGGCCAACCGCTCCTCGCCCGACAGCGCGCGCGGCCCGGGCCTGGACGCGGGACTGGAGATCCTCGCCGCGGTGCGCGACGCCACGGGCCTGCCGCTGCTCACCGACATCCACGAGGCCGCGCAGGCCCGGCCAGCGGCCGAGGTCGCGGACGTGCTCCAGATCCCGGCCTTCCTCTGCCGCCAGACCTCGCTGATCGCGGCCGCGGCCGGGACCGGCAAGCCGGTCAACGTGAAGAAGGGCCAGTTCCTCTCGCCCTGGGACGCGGCCAACATCGCGGCCAAGGTGCGCGAGACAGCCGGCCCGGGCCGCTGCCTGCTCACCGAGCGCGGCACCAGCTTCGGGTACAACAACCTGGTGGTCGACTTCCGCGCCCTGCCCGTGATGCGCGGGCACGGCGTGCCCGTGATCTTCGACGCCACGCACTCGGTGCAGCTCCCCGGCAGCGCTGCGGGCGGAACCGCCACCGGCGGCCAGCGCGAGTTCGTGGCCGTGCTGGCCCGGGCGGCCGTGGCCGCGGGCATCGACGCCCTGTTCCTCGAGGTGCACGAGGACCCGGACCGCGCGCCCTGCGACGGGGCCAACATGCTGCCGCTGGACGCGCTCGAGCCGCTGCTGGAGATGGTATTACGCCTGCGCGAGGCTGCGAGCGCTCCGGCTTGAGCGCTCGAGACTCCGCATTTGACGAAACAGCCCCGGGCTGCTATATGTACATCTAGATGTACACTAGGGAGGCAGCCATGGCATCCCGCGACTACTCGATCTCGGAGGCGAGGAGCAGCCTGCCCCGCCTGGTCCGCCAAGCCGAGAAGGGCGCCACCGTGGCCCTGACACGACGTGGAAAACGGGTGGCGGTGCTGGTCTCCGCGGCCGAGTACGACCGGATGACACGGGTGCGAGCCGACCTGTGGGAGGCTATCCAGCGCTTCCGCACCGAGCACGATCTCTCAGCCCTCGACATCGACGAGATCTACGGTGATGTCCGTGACCGGACGCCTGGACGCGCGGTCGACCTGTGAGCGTCCGCTACCTGCTGGACACCAACGTCCTGTCCGAGCCGGTCCGGCCCGAGCCGAACACGGGCGTGATGGAGCGGATCGAGGCACACCGGGCGCGCGTCGCCACTGCCGCGCCGGTGTGGCACGAGCTACTCTTCGGCTGTCTGCGCCTGCCCCGCTCGCGGCGCCGGCGGATACTCGAGGCGTACCTGTACGAGCGCCTGCAGCCGTCTCTGATCCTGCTGCCGTACGACGACGAGGCAGCAGAGTGGCACGCTGCGGAGCGAGCCCGCCTGCAGCGTCGAGGGATCACGCCTCCATACATCGACGGCCAGATCGCGGCGATCGCCGTGGTCAACGGTTTCGTGCTTGTCACGGCGAACGTTGCGGACTACAAGCATTTCGATGACTTACCTGTTGAGGACTGGCGGAGCTAGAGCATGACCGCTGAGAGCCGACGCGAGCAGGCCGGCCGGATCCTCCAGCAGGAGGCCGCGGCCGTGGCCGATGTGGCCTCACTGCTCGACGAGGGCTTCGACCGCGCGGTGGAGCGGATCCTCGGCTGCGAGGGCAACGTGGTGCTCACCGGCGTGGGCAAGCCGTACCTGGTGGCACAGAAGATCTCGGCCTCGCTGGCCAGCACGGGCACGCCATCGATCACGATCCACCCCACCGACGCGCTGCACGGCGACCTGGGCCGCATCCGCGAGGGCGACGTGGTGATCGTGCTCTCCAACAGCGGATCCAACGACGAGGTGGTGCGGCTGGTCCCGCTGCTCGATCAGCTCGGCGTGTTCCTCGTGGCGATCACCGGCAACCGAAAATCACCCCTGGCCGAGCGGGCCGACGCCGTGCTCTGCATCGGCAAGATCGAGGAGCCCGCCCCGCTGGGCGTGGCCCCGGCGAGCAGCACCACCGCGATGATGGCCCTGGGCGACGCGCTGACCCTGGTGCTGGCCGAGGCGCGCGGCTTCGAGGTCGAGGACTTCGCCCAGCTCCACCCCGGCGGTGAGCTGGGCAAGCGGCTGCGCACCGTGGAGCAGGCGATGCGGCCGCTCGAGCGCACCGCCGTGGTCTCGCCCATCCTGCCCCTGCTCGCGGCCTTGCAGCGCATCACGGGCACGCGCAGCGGCGCGGCCTTCGTGGTCAACGACGCCGGCGTGCTGGTGGGCATCTTCACCGACGGCGACCTGCGCCGCACCATCGCCGAGAACCCCGAGGCGCTCGGCGATCCCGTGGCCGACCACATGACGCCCGAGCCCAAGAGCATCCTGCCCGACCGCAAGGTCAGCGAGGCGCAGGAGCTGCTGCACCACCACCAGGTCGACGAGCTGCCCGTGATCGACGCGGACGGCAAGCTGCTGGGTTATCTGGACGTGCAGGATCTGCTGAACGACGGGGGCTGATCCCGTGGGTTGCAGGGGCCGCTCCAAACAGGGCCGGGATCTGGGCCGCCCTCCCGAGCCTCAGGTCGCGATCCGACTCCAGGCCCGAAGCATCAGCTCCCGCGCCGTGGGCTCGTCCACCGCGGCGACGTTGTTGCCGGCCCGCTCCGGGTTGATGAAGCCGTCCGGCACCGCGGCAAAGGCCGCCTTCGAGCCGACGTACTGCGCCATCCGCCCGGCGAGCCCGACCGCGGCGAACAGGGCGTAGATCGCGTCGACGGCCGCCTCCACGCTGTCGCAGCCAAGCGCCGCCGCGACCTGCAGGCCCCGCTCCGGCTCGGCAGCGCCATTGAGCGCGAGAATCTCGCCGAGCGTGAAGCCGCAGGCCAGGCCGTGCGGCATGCCCAGCGCCGCGGTCAGCGGGTACGAGATCGAGTGCGCCAGCGCGGTCCGCGTATTACTGAAGGCCAGGCCGGCCAGCAGGCAGGCGTCCTGGATCTTCTCGCGGCGCCCGAGGTCGGAGCGGTCCGCGGCCAGCCCTGGAAGCTCGGCGGAGACGACATGGATCGCCCAGCTCGCGAGCGCGTCCGACACCGGGTTGGCGCTGCGGTTCCACACGGCCTCCATGGCGTGCGAGAGCGTGTCGAGCGCGGTGAACACGGTGGTGTCCTCGGGCACGCTCAGGGTCAGCGTCGGATCGACGATAGCCGCCTCGGGGTAGAGCCCGGGGTGGGCCAGCGAGTACTTGCGGCCGCTTGCCTCATCCCAGATCGTGCCCCACATCGTGACCTCGCTGCCCGTGCCGGCGGTGGTCGGGACAGCGATCAGCGGGGTCGGGGCGAATCCGTCGGGAAAGGGCGCGCCCTGGCGCAGGCGATCGGAGAGCCACGCGGGGGACAGCCGTCCCTCCGCGCCCACGTGACCGCCGGCGGCGACCGCCTTGGCCGTATCGAGCACGCTGCCGCCGCCCACCGCCACGATCATCGCGGCGTCGTGCAGCGCGGCCTGCGCCATCGCGCCGGTGCAGTCCGCCACCGTGGGGTTGGAGCGCTCGACCTCGTGCACGCCTGTCAGCAGCGGCCCGAGTTGCTCGCGGATCCGCGCGGTGAGCCCGCGCCTCGTCGAGCCGCTCGAAGTCACGAGAAAGACGCTTCGCTCCCCCACCAGCGACGGCAGGTGGCCGAGAAGGCCGCGGCCGCGGACCACACGCACCGGGTTGGCCCAGCCGCGCGATTCGTTGCTCGATGTCACCCGAACATCTCCCGCGCCCGTCCCAGATCTTTGGCGAAGTCGACCTCGATCCAGGGCAGCTCGCCGGTCTCGACGATGCAAAACCGGCGTCCCGCCGCGGCGAGCCGGGTAAAGGCGCACGTGTCGTAGACCATGAACTCGCGCTCCGCCAGCAGAGCCTCGATCGCGTCGAACAGGGCGGCGCTGAAGCGCCCCGAGAAGCGCGCGATACCGGTCCATTCGCCGAGCGCCTCGTCGAGCGGAATCTCCTTGCTCGAGGATTCGAAGCACCCGTCGGCCGAGACCCGCACCTTCATCGCCTCCTCGTCGGTCGGCCCGACGTCGACCAGCAGCGCCGCGTCGCCGTCCTCGGGCACCTCGAGCATGCGTTCGAGCAACCGCGGATCGTAGACCAGGTCGGCGTGCAGGTAGAGGAAGCTCTCGCCGCCGACCCACGCCCTGGCGAACCATAGCGAGCCCATGTTGTTGGTCTCGGCGTAGAATGGATTGTACAGATAGCTGATCCCATCATCGCCGAGCGCCCGCTCGATCTGCCCGCGCTGGTGGCCCACCACCACCGCGATCTCACGGACGCCCCGCTCGCGCAGCAACCGCACCGAGCGCGGGAGCATCGCCTCTCCGCCGACGTCGAGCAGCGCCTTGGGCGTGTTCTCGGTCAACGGGTGGAGGCGAAGCGACCGTCCGGCGGCGACGATCACCGCGCGGGTGATTGAGGTCGTTTTCTCACTCATCGCTGGAGCCATCGCATGAATCCCCGCTTCACCTGCTCGGGCGTCCGGTCCGGCCGGCCGAGGCCGGGGTCCGATCCCGGGGCCACCTTGACGTGCACCATGGCCGGGCCGTCGGCCTGCCGCGCTTGCGCGAGGATCTCCCGCAGCGCGTCCTCGTCATCGACACGCCAGCAGCGCTGGTACGCGCAGGCTGCGGCGATGCCAGCAATGTCGATCGAGGCCGAGATCGTGGCCTGACCGCCGGTCGAGTCGTGGGCCTCGTTGTCCAGCACGATGTGGAGGAAATCCGCCGGCCGCTGGTGACCGATCGTGGCCAGCGCGCCCATCTTCATCAGCAACGCGCCGTCCCCGTCGAACACCGCCACCGGGCGCCGGCCCGATAGCGCGGCGCCGAGCGCCATTCCCGAGGCGCAGCCCATCGAACCCACCACGTAGAGCTGGTTGTCACGATGGCCGAGGGTGTACAGCTCGCGGCCGATCTTGCCCGTGGTGGCGAACAGCGCGGTCTCCTCGCCGAGCACCTCGCGGGCCAGGCGGATCGCTGTGACGCGTTTCATCCGTTCCCCGGGAGAACGCTCGAAGGCGCCCTCCACCACGGCAGGCGGCCCGAAGGGCTGGCGCGCCGTCGGCTCGATCCCGACCTTGGCCACCGAGCCCTTGCTCATCAGCAGGGTAAAGGGAAGGCCGGTCTCGCGCATCGAGGTCTCGGCCCGCTCCAGCACCGGCCCGACCTGCTCGACGGCCGTGGGGAAGCGCTCCCAGGGAATCCGCAGTGCGTCGAGCAGATCGCCGGTGATCTGTCCCATCAGCTCGTGCTGCGGCTCGTCCGAGATGTCCGGAGCACCGCGGTGCGTGGTGATCAGCAGCGTGGGAACACGGAATGGATAATTCAACGAGGTCAGAGGGTTGACGGTGTTGCCCAGCCCGGAGTTCTGGCAGATCACCACCGTCTTGCGCCCGGCCAGGTGCGCTCCGGCCGCAATCCCCACGGCCTCGCCCTCGCTCGCAGCCCCGACGTAATCGAGCGCTTCGCTCTGGATCACCGAGTTGATGAAGGGCGTGAGGATCGAGCAGGGCACGCCCGTCCAGAAGTCGTAGCCCAGCGCCACGGCCGGCCCGAGGAAGTCGCTCGCCGCGATCATCGCTCCCGCCCTTCGCGGCGCCGGCCGAAGCCGCTGGCCGCCAGCAGATCCTGTGACTCGTCGATGTCGAACCAGTGCCCGCGGGTGTACATCACCTCGATCCGCTCGTTCGCCGCGAGCAGCCGTTCGATCAGATCCACCATCCGCATCTTTCGCAGCTCGTCGCCGCCGCGCAGCTCCGCGATCAACCGCTTGAGCTTCGCCAGGCCCGCCGACGAGACCTTCATCAGCCCGATCCACTCCCCGTGGATCCCGTCCGGCCCCGCAGCCGCGGCGTCGGTGGGCATCGCCTCGAGCACCGCGGGCCGATCGAAGGCCAGCGGATCCCAGGCGCGATCACAGCGGACGTACTCGCCGTAGCGTCCGAGATTCTGACTCTGCTCCCACTCGATGTTGACCGCGAGGCAGAAGTCGGCGGCGGATTCCATCAGCTGCATCGGGATGTACTTCTGGTACAGCACGTCGCCGTAGCTGATCAGCGCCGGACCCTCCGGCAGCAGGTCGATGCCAAGCGAGAGCGAGTACACCGTCTGGGTCTCGGCATGCTCGTCGTTGTCGGCGAAGTCGACGTTGGGCAGATCGACGGCCTCCTTGCGATATCCGCGAACCACGGCGACCTTCTTGATCCCGACCTCGTTGAAGGTGCCGATCAGCCGTGCCAGCAGCGGCTTGCCCGCGACGGGCAGCATGCACTTCGGCCGATCCCGGGTCAACTCGCCGAGCTCCTTTCCGCGCGAGGCGGCGAGGATCAGCGCGCTCGCCGCCGTGGTCCTCGAGGGCAGGTAGCGCCGCTCGGCCTCCTTGAGCTCGCCCGCGCCCTGCAGGCGGAAGACCTCGGAGACCGGCACCACACGCTCCTCGACGTTGATCAGCGACTGCTCCTCCAGCAGCTGGGCGGCGGTATCCCGCATCGCGCTGATGCTGGCGCGCATCAGATGGTTGGCCCAGATCACCACGCTGAAGCCCGCCTCGCGGAACACGGCGGTCGGCGTGTGGTAGTACTTGGTGGGCACGATCACCACCGGGCAGCGATCGCCCCACTCGCGCTTGAAGGACAGCACCTCGTCGGGCCGCGAGATCTTGCTGTGCATCAGGATCGCGTCGGCGCCGGCGGCGTGGTACGCCGAGGCCCGCTTGAGCGCCTCTTCCAGGCCCCAGCCCGCGATGAAGGCCTCGACGCGCGCCACGATCACGAAGTCGTCGTCGGACTGCGCGTCCTTGCCGGCCTTGATCTTGCCGGCGAACTCGTCGATGTCGGCCAAGGGCTGCGCACTACCATCGATGAAGCTGTTGGTCTTGGGGAACAGCTTGTCCTCGATGCAGACGCCAGCCACATCTCGCGCCTCGAGCTTCTGCACCAGCCTCCGCATGTTGTTGAAGTTGCCGTACCCGGTGTCGCCGTCGAGCAGCAGCGGGATCTGCACCGCGTCGGTGATGTACTCGAGGATCTCCAGCACCTGGGTCCAGCTCAGCTCGTTGTTGTCGCGCACGCCGCAAGCGGCCGAGATCGACAGCCCGCTGCCCCACAGCCCGGCGAAGCCGGCCTCCTCGGCGACCTTGGCCGAGAGCCCGCTGTGGGCCTCCATCAGGAACTCGAGCTCGGCGCTCTCGAGCAGCGCCCGCAGGCGGGTGGTCTTGCGCGTCGGCCGTATCTCAGCCATCGGCCTCTCCCTCCCGGTCGGCCAGCCCGGCGATGATCTCGGCGCCGACCTTGCCGCTCTCGCCGACATTGAACACCCACTTGCGGAGACTGTCCATGATCCGCTCGCGGAAGGCTCCCGGATCGGCACACAGCCGCTCGATCTTCTCCACGGCTCGGTCGAGCTGATCGGGCTGCAGCACGTCACCGACCTCGTCGCGGATTGCGAACTCCCTCGGCGTCAGGGCGATCTTCTCGTACTCGGGATTGTTGATCTTCGGCGTGGTGTTGACGAACAGCACGGGCCGCCCGCGGCCGTACGCATATTCGTACGAGGCGCCCGACCAGTCGCTGATCATGATGTGCGAGGTGTGCAGGGAGGCCTGCTCCTTCATGTCGGTCACCACGCGGAAGTCGTCGCGCTCGGGGAACTGCCGCTCCAGGTCATCCACCAGCGCGGGATGGTGCCGCACGGTCATCGGGTGCAGTCGCAGCGTGACCCGCCAGCCCACGGCGAGCAGCACGCGGATCAGCTGCTCGCCCAGCGCCGTCTCGATGAAGGAGCACTCCCCCCAGGAGGGCGCCAGCAGCACGTGGCGCCGTGCAATGGGATCGGGCTCGGGGAAGCTCCCGGCCTGCTCGAGCACCGCATCGAGACGTCCGTACCCGTGCTCGAGCAGCGTCTTGGGCTTCAATCCGTACACCGCCTCGGTCTTGCGGATCTCGTCCACGTGGTGCGGACCGACGCAGAGGATCGTGTCGTACGCGTCGAAGGCGCCCTTGCGGTACACCATGTGCGTGCTGTTGATCGAGTGGAACAGGTACGCGTAGTGCACGGGGTACGCCGAGCGCTTGAGATGGTACGTCTCGAGATCGGGCAGGGTCATCACGAACACCGTGGCCTGGATCTCGCGAAAGAGGATCGTGCGCACAGATCCCGAGCCGATGCAGAAGGGTCTGATCCGCGGGTTGTCCGACGACAGCAGCGGATCGTCCTCGGCCGAGGTCAGGTAGCACAGCGAGCGGCCCAGCGGGCCGGTGAGATGCTCGACGATCGGAGCGAAATGCGGCCAGTCCTGCGGCCCCTCGGCGTAGAAGACGATCTCGCGCTCGGCGTCGGGCAGCGCCTTGAAGCGCTGCTTGTCGGCCCGCTCGCGGCGGAAGCGCTTGATCGACTCGAACATCGGCGGCGGAGCATAGCGCGCGGCCAGCGACTGCGCAAGTCGGTCCCGGCGCCCCCTGACCCATCCCCGGTTTGCACCAAGGAGCACGTACTCTCCTGGGGTTGGTGTCGCCCCGTTGGGGCTTGACAGCAGTGGGGACTCACGAATTCCCGGGGCGTCAGCATCATCTCGTCATTCCGCCTCGAACAGGCCACGCGGCAGCTGCGACTGGCGGATGATCGAGCGCAGCGTGCCTGTGCGCAGCACGGGATGATCCGGAACCGGTACCGTGGTCGTCCCGCTCTCGATACGTTTCTGCATCAGTACGTGGCTGCCGCGCCTCCGGACCTCGGCGAAGCCCTGTCCGGAGAGGATCCGACAGACCTCCGCGCCGGACAGCACGCGGAGCTTACCCAACGGCGATGTCCAGGCTGGTGACGAACACCTCACCGCCGAGGCGCTCGTCGATCTCGGACGGATCGGCCGCCTCGAGGAACAGCTCCACGGCCTCGGCCAGGTTGCTCCGGGCCTGCTCCACCGTGTCGCCCTGGCTGGCCACATCGAGCTCCGGGCAGAGGGCCACGTACCCGTCGCCTTCCCTCTCGATGATCGCTGTGAGCCGGCGGCGGTGCTTCATGCCTCGTCTCTCCTTTACGCTCGGGCCGGTCCTACTCGCGACCGCGACCCTCCTCGAAGTATGCTGACACACGTCGGCGGGCCTGTCCAGCGCGGCCCCGCGCTGCCTGACCCATCCCCGGTTTGCACCAAGGAGCACGTACTCTCCTGGGGTTGGTGTCGCCCCGTTGGGGCTTGACAGCAGTGGGGTACTCACGAATTCTTGGGGCTGACGCCCCGGGACAGCCATAGAGCACAATCCCTGAGAACGCGGCACCTCCTGCACAGAGGCGTCAGCCTCTGGAACGTCCACCGAGGCAAACTGGGGATCACTCAGCCTTGCCCCGCCGGCCCGCACCGGACGCGGCGGCGCCGCCGCTCCGCGGAAATAGTTGAGCTATACCTTTCAGTTGTAGTAGAGTGCGCGCCTGATCGCGTTGCTGGCCAAATTGATCGGCAGCACGCTTGTGATCACAGGGAGTTGAGGCGATGAAGCCGTCGAGCCATCCGCTGGTCCTGATGCTGCTGGCGCTGCTGGTGCTGGCGACGCCCGGCCTGGCCCATGCGTACATCGATCCCGGGACCGGGTCGTACCTCGTGCAGATCATCGTCGGCGCGGTGCTCGGCGCGGCTCTCGCGATCAAGCTCGCCTGGAGCCGCCTGGTTGTCCTCTTTGGACGAGTGTTCTCCGGCGGGAAGAAGAGCGCAGATGGAGCCGGCGACGACAAGGCATGAGCCGGATGCCGCCCGCTCCCGTTCCCCGATCACCGTCACTGCAACTCGAGCCCCGCGCGGTCCGCCGGCGCGGCGCCAGCCGCGGCCCCAAGCCAGCGCTCGCACTCGCGCTCGTTACCCTCTTCGCGGTCACGGCGCCCCGGGCGCAGCAACCGCCGCCGGTCGCCGCAGACGAGCCGCTCGCCGCCGGCGCCCCGGAGTCACCCGCGCCCGCTCCCGCGCCGGTCGCACCGGTCGAGCCACCGCCGGCCGAGCAGCAGATCACGATCCGCAGCGGCCGTCACGAGGTTCGCTTCTCGTCGCGCGGAGCAACCCCGCTGCACTGGGCCGTGCACGACCGCCGGGCGAGCGGTGTCGAGACCGCGGAGACGCTGCTCGACGCAACCGCCACCGGGCCGCGGGCGACGCCCCTCGGGCTGACACTGCCCCTGGGAGCCGCCGGGAGCGAGAATCGAGATGCCGGCATCTCGGCCAACCAGGCGCTCTACCGCATCAGCCGGTCCACCGAGCCCGGGTACGAGGTGCTCCGCTTCGAGACGATCCTCTCCCAGCCGAGGCTCGAGATCGTGCGCACCTATCGCATCCCGGCGCAGGGCTTCCTGGCATCGCTCGAGATCGCCCTCGAGAATGCGGGAGACGCGCCGATCGCGCTTGGCGCGGCGGGCGGCCGCGGAGCAGGCCTGATCCTCGGCCCCGGACTGGGCGCGGCCGCCGCCATGGCCGAGGCGCCGCGGCTCGGAAGCTACACCCGGGCACTGGTCCGCCATGCCGGTGAGGTCGAGACGCTCGAGCTCGATGCCGAGACACCGAGCCTCGAGCTCCCCGCCGGCGAGGCCGGGCCGGAGTGGGCCGGCCTGCACAGCCAGTACTTCATCGTCGCCCTGCTGCCACAGCCGGCGGCTCCCGCAACAGGCCGGACCGCGAGCGTTACCGCCTCGCTCGATCCGGCCACGCTCGAGCAGCAGGGCGAGGACGCCGCACTGCGACGCCCGCAGATCGTGCTGCACTCCGAGCCGCTGACGCTCGCGCCCGGCGCCTCGACCACGCTCTCGTATGCGCTGTTCATCGGCCCCAAGGACCGCCACGCGCTGGCCGCTGCCGGCCGCGGCCTGGAGGACGTGCCATTCCACCAGCGCTGGAGCGTGATGGCCGGCCTGTGTCTCGCGCTGCAGTGGATGCTCGACCGGCTGCACGGCCTGATCGGCAGCTGGGGTGCTGTGATCCTGGTCCTGGCGATCCTGATCCGCGTGGTGATGTTCCCGCTCTCGCGCTCGTCGATGCGGGCGCAGCGGACCAACCGCGAGGTGCAGGAGCGGATCAAGCCCGAGGTCGCCGCGATCAAGGAGCGGCACAAGGGCGACGCGGTCAAGCGCAACGAGGCGCTGATGGCGCTCTACAAGGAGCACGGTCTCAGCACGATGGCCCAGCTCAAGGGCAGCTTCCCGCTGATGATCCAGCTTCCGATCCTGATCGCGCTGTACCACCTGCTCAGCGGATCGTACGACCTGCGCGGAGTGTCCTTCCTGTGGATCGACGACCTGGCGCTGCCGGACCGGCTGTTCCCGCTCGGCTTCAGCCTGCCCTGGCTCGGCGCCCACTTCAACCTGCTGCCCTTTGTGATGTTCGTGGCGCAGGTGTTCATCGCGCGCACGATGCCGGGCGGCGGGGGCACGGGCAAAAAGAAACGCAACCGGGCGATCTACCTGATGCCGGTGGTCATGCTGGTGCTGTTCTATCCCTTCCCGTCGGGTTGCATGCTCTACTGGACTCTGGGTAACCTGCTGCAGATCCTGGAGCAGCGGATGATCTTCAAGGGAACTGATTGAGCCGGAGGCCGAGTGGTTTTCAGCTCTACCGTGTTCTTATTTCTGTTCCTCCCCGCTGTGTTGCTGCTCGCCACGCTCCTGCCAAGAGCACTGCGCAACGCCGGGCTGCTCTGTGCAAGCCTCCTGTTCTACGCATGGGGCGAGACGTTCTACGTGGCGATATTGCTCGTGTCGATCCTGCTCAACTACGTCTTCGGCCGGCTGCTCGAGCGAGATCCCGAGACATCAAACAGGAAACGGATACTGGTTCTGGCAATCGGGGCCAACCTCGCCATGCTTGGCTTCTTCAAGTACTTCAACTTCTTCCTCGATAATATCAATCTACTCCTCACCACGCTTGGTCTGGAGCCAGCCGTGGCCAGGCCGGTCCATCTGCCTATCGGCATCTCGTTCTTCACGTTTCAGGCGATGAGCTACATCATTGATGTCTATCGCCGTGAGAGTTCCGCGCAGAAGAATCCAGCGAACCTGGCTCTGTACATCTCGATGTTTCCCCAGCTTGTGGCCGGTCCGATTGTTCGATACGCTGACGTTTCCGCGCAACTGGATCACCGGCAGGTCTCGCTCGACGGCTTCGCCAGCGGATTGCGGCGGTTCATCATCGGCCTCGGCAAGAAGGTGTTGATCGCCAACGCTCTAGCGCTGCCAGCGGACCAGATATTCGGCATCCGTCCGGAGCATCTCACGACGGGCATGGCCTGGCTGGCGACCGCCTGCTACACATTTCAGATATACTTCGACTTCTCCGGCTACTCCGACATGGCGATCGGCCTCGGGCAGATGTTCGGCTTCCGATTCCTGGAGAACTTCCGCCACCCATACGTTTCGCGTTCGATACGTGAGTTCTGGCGACGCTGGCACATCTCACTGTCATCCTGGTTCCGGGATTACTTGTTCATTCCTCTCGGCGGAAGCCGGGTGGCCACCTGGCGTACTTATCTCAATCTGTTCATTGTCTTCTTTCTCTGCGGCCTGTGGCACGGCGCAGCGTGGAATTTCGTCCTCTGGGGACTGCTCCATGGACTGTTCTTGGTCCTGGAGCGTACGCCCGTTGGTGGCGCACTACAGCGCGCATGGAGACCGTTCCAGCATCTCTACACGATCGCGGTATTCACCTTCGGCTGGGTCCTTTTCCGAGCAGACACGCTTGGACAGGCTGGCGTGTTCTTCAAGTCTTTGTTCGGATTCGCACCCGGAGCGGGAATCCGGTACACGACCGCGCTATTCCTGAACAATGAAATTCTGCTCGTGCTGTTCATCGCTGTGTTCGGCTGTGCCCCGGTGATTCCGGCGCTTCGCGGTCTCTGGGCACGGGCAATGCAGAATCGATGCGCGCAGCGTCCAGCCGAACTCGATGGGGGTTACTCGATCGCGCGAATGGTCGGCCTGGCCGCTGTTCTGATCGCCTCGATCGCATCACTGGCCAGCGGGACCCACAACCCGTTCATCTACTTCAGGTTCTAGGACATGTCCGTGGAACACAGAGGATCCCAGCAGAATATCGACATCGCAACAATCGTGGTGTCCTTGTTGATTCTCACGCTCCCCCTGGCCGGCGCGTTCCTGAACCTCGGCGTCGGCGACGGACGAAGCGAGAAGCGAGAGCTGGCCGCTGCTCCCTCCTGGGATGAGCTCACGAACGATCCCCAGCAGTTCACGGTGGCCTTCGAGAAATTCTTCAACGACCGGTTCGGATTCCGCAGCCCACTCATCCGCTACCACAACCGGTTGAAGTATGATCTGCTTTCTGTCTCTAGTTCCAGGAAGGTGGTCGTCGGCAAGGAAGGATGGATCTACTACAAACCCAGCCTGTCCTCTTCCTGGGCAGAAAAGCCGTTCTCCAAACGAGATCTGGCCCGGACACGAGATATCCTGGAGGCGCGCAGGATCTGGCTGGCGCGGCGAGGAATTCGCTACCTGTTTGTGGTGACTCCGAACAAGGCAACGATCTATCCGGAACACCTGCCGTCGTATCTGACCAAGATCGGCGAGAACACACGACTGGAGCAGCTCTACAGCTACCTCGACACGCACTCCAGCATACGGAAGGTAGACCTGACAAAAGCTCTGCTGGACGAGAAAAAGAACGACAGGGTCTACAACCGCCTCGGGACGCACTGGAACGATCTCGGCGCTTTCATCGCATACCGCGAAATCATCGATGCACTTGGGCCAGAACACACCGGCCGCTCACGACTGACGCTCGGTGATTTCACCAAGGTCAGGAGGGAAAACTCTCCGGGTCTCGCACAGCTTCTCGCGCTCGAGGGCGGATTGCAGGAGCAGCGAGTCTACCTCGAGTCCAGAATCGAGCTGACCTCGGCACGAAAGCCGCACAGGCCGGTTCCAGGGTATCGGGTTGATTCGCGACTCAATCGAAAGAAAAAGACCGGCTCGCTATTGGTGTTCGGTGACTCCTTCACGTTCTCCACCAAGCTCAAGCTACTGCTCTCCGAGAATTTCGAACGCTCGACCTACCTGATGGGCGGGCGCGATTTCTTCCTGCGAGAAGTTGTGGACCGCGTGGAGCCCACGGTTGTGATCCAGCAGATCGTCGAGCGGAACCTGTTTCATCCCTTTGCCGAGGGAACGCTCGACTCGCACTGCTCCACCGAAGCGGGCGCAACTTATCAAAGGCTCTACCGCCTCGACGCTGCATCCGATATCGAAGACTTCAGAGGCCTGAAAAACGCTGCTCTCACACCCAGTGGGCCGGACGGCAAACACCTCATGGTTGAGGCTTCCACCACTGACCCGTACTTCCAGCTCCCCGCCATCGCTGCACCCAAGGGTGATCCGCTCCAGATCAAGGTCTCGATGAGCAGCCCCGGTGATTCGGTCTTCCAGGTCTACTATCGGACTGCTACGAAACAGCGATTCTCCGGTGTGCGAAGCGTCCGGATGCAGGTGAAGAGAGGCAACAACAAGTTCTGCATCCAGCTTCCCAGCACTGCAATCGCGGGCCGCCTGCGGATCGACCCGGGGCGGGTCCCCGGGAGGTACTCGATACAGTCCCTGGAGGTATCGTCCGTGCATCAAGGACCTTGACATGTCCTCGACACGATGAAATGGTCGGCCCGTACGCGGCCTGATGCAGTTCATCGAACAGCAACGGATGAGGGACGGTAATTGAACCTGGCAGCTCTGTTACGCGGACGAACCAAGCAGGAATTCACCAGCGAAGCGCTGACCCTGCTCGCGCTGTGCTCGTTTGCTGTCGCGCAACCGGTGTACAGCCTGCTCTCGGGATATCCCGAGTTCTTTCTCGTCAGGCGTGCGCAACCCACCGATCTCCTCTCGCTGGTGCTCGTGCTGACCGTCCTGACCCCGGTCGTGTTCATCGCACTGGCGTTCCTGGCACAGCTCGTCGGCCGAAGGGCCGGCCTCATCACGCATCGTGTTCTGTTCGGGCTGCTGACGGTGGTTTTCCTGCTGCCTCTGGCAAAACGAACCGGCCTGCCGCACTGGTTCGTGATTCATCTCTCCATCGCCGCCGCGGTCGGCTTCAGCTACCTCTACCATCGCGTTGCCACGGTCCACAGGTACTTCGCCTACCTCTCCCCCGCTGCACTGCTCTTTCCGCTGATCTTCCTGTTCACCGTGCCGATCTCCGGAATCCTGTTCCAGCGGGCGGCCGAGGTCGACACCAGCGGCGTGAGCGGCGGTAACGACACGCCGGTGGTGATGGTGATCTTCGATGAGATCGCCACCGCACACATTCTACAGGAAGACCGCACGATCGACTCGGTCCGTTATCCAAACTTCGCCGCGCTAGCGAAAAACTCGCACTGGTTTCGCAACAGCACTACCGTGAACGACAGCACCACCAAAGCCGTTCCCTGCATCCTCTCGGGCCTGTACTACTCGCCGGCCGAGGCCAGGATGCCGGTGCTGGCAGACTACCCGCACAACCTCTTCACCATGCTTCAGCGCACGTACCGGCTCAACGTCACGGAACCGATCACGACGCTGTCGCCGAGCACGTCCGCCCGGGACGAAGCGAAACGGCAGGGATTCGGCCATCGAATCCAAGGGCTGTTGACGGACGTGGCCGTCGTTTTCCTGCACATCACCCTCCCGGAGGCACACGCACGGCAGCTTCCCGACATCACGCTCGGCTGGGGAGACTTCGCAGGCATCAACACCACGAAGAAGGCCGGGAAGGCGAAGACCGCGAAAAAGGCAGGAAAGAACAAGAAGGGCAAGGGCTCCGGATCCGCCATGTACTGGCACAAGAGGAGCGTTTCGGCCATTCACGACGATCGCCCTACGAAGTTCCGCAGCTTCATCGAGCGGGTGAAGAACGGAGATTCTCCCTCCCTCAACTTCAACCACACGATACTCCCGCACCCTCACTACATGTTCCTGCCCTCCGGCAAGAGCTACGGCCGCAACAGCATCAAGGGGTTGGCCAAGGAGCTATGGGACGACGACGAGTGGGCGGTCACGCTGGCATTTCAGCAGTACCTGCTACAGATGCAGTTCGCCGATCGGCTTCTCGGCGAACTTGTCGAGAAGCTCAAGGCCGAGGATCTGTACGATCGATCGCTGATCATCGTGACCGCCGATCACGGCGTCAGCTTCATCCCGGGTGACTACCGGCGGCCGATGACGGACGCCAACCGTGGCGACATCCTCGCAATGCCGCTGCTGATCAAGACGCCGGGGCAAAAGACGAGCAAGATCTTCGACCACAACGTCGAGACAATCGACATCCTCCCGACCATCGCCGACGTGCTGGAGATCGAGACGAGCTGGAAGCTCGACGGGCACTCACTGTTCGACGCCAAGGCCCCCGCGCGGAAGCAGAAGACCTTCTTCAAGAACCGCGGCGGCAAGGTCTTCCATTTCGATGGCGAGTTCAACGAGCGCTTCGACTCGATGAAGCGCATGCACGAGCTGTTCGGCTCGGGCAGCACACGGCCCAGAGGGCTACAGTTCCCGGGTGGACATCTGGAGCTCGCCGATCGGGATCCGGCGAGCTTTGCGGCGATTGAGACCTCGCTGATCATCCACATCAAGAACGAGGATCTACTGGCCAAGGTGGAACTCGCGTCCGACTTCGTCCCGGCCCTCGTCGAAGGCAGGCTGACCTCGGTGAAAGGCGATATTTCTGCGCCCCTCGAGCTGGCGGTTGCGCTCAACGGCAAGATCGTCACCACGGCCAGGACCTTCAAACCGGAAGGCCACGAGGCGACGCTGGCCTTCATGCTTCCCGAGGGTGGGTTCCGGCAGGGCAAGAACGAGCTTCAGGTGTTCCAGATAGTACAGCACGATGACAGACCGCTCGAACTGGGACAGCTGCAGAGCCTCGCAGAAGGCACCGAGGCGAAGGTGTTATACCAACTCGATCTCGACGGCCCGACGGATCAGTTCAAAGGGCAGTACAACGTCAAGCTGTCTCATGGCACGCCTGGCGGTCACAAGGTCATCGAGGCCCATGCGACTAACCACGATCCGCATTTCCTGCTACCGGCGATTCGCCTGCCCCACGACAGGCCAATCAAGCTGGTCATGGATCTCCACTGCCCGAAGAACACCGAGTTCCAGGTCTTCTACTCGACCCATGAAGCCGGCAAGCACAGCGAGGCAGAGAGCATACGCCGTCCCGTGAAAAAAGGACGCAACCGGTTCAGTCTTGTATTGCCCGGCAGGAAGTACACCGGTCGGATTCGCATCGATCCGGGGCGGGTAAAGGGGAGATACCTGCTCCGATCGATCAAGGTCATAGGGAAAGACTGAATCGGGGCCATTACCTGAATTTCCATCAGTGCTTCTATTCCGCTGATCCAAGCCAGTCAGCCTCTGCGACGTGAAGCAACTGCTTGATCGAGCGAACCTTGACATCACATACCTTGCGTTGTTAGATAATACCGAAAAGGGGGTTCTTATTCAGAGTACTACTCAATGGCGACCAGTTTCACGATAGGTAAGTTCTGGAGATTCGTCAACAAGGAGTACTTCCTAGTAATCCTTGTTTTTCTGCTCTTCTCTTGCTTGTATGCTCATTCCATTGTTTTCGACTTATCAAAAGTCGCTGGTGAGGGCGACTACTATCAGTTCCTCTGGAATTTCTGGTGGATTCGAACCTCAGTAGAGAGTTTTCAACTGCCCTTTTTCACTGATTTAGAATATCATCCCACTGGTGCCAATCTCGCATTCCATACGTTCAGCTATCACTGGGCGATTCTGTCGATACCCTTCCAGCATCTGTTCTCGCTGGTGTTCATCCTCAATTCTTTCTATATCGTGAGTTTTGTAGCAACTGGCATCTCTACCTATCGGTTGCTTTCTTATCTCAAATGCAGTCGGTATGCTAGCTTCATCGGTAGTTTTGTCTTCACCTTCTGCATTCACCGGATAGACAGATTTCATTACTATGAGATCGACTCCCTCGGTACGATGTACATCCCCTTGTTCATATATTTCTTCTTCAGAATATACGACTTGATCCAGGAGGACAAAAGGAAGGGGCAGATCAAATACTCGCTCCTGGCAGGAACCGCCCTGGCTCTTACCTTTTTATGTAGCTGGTACAATGGCTTGTTTCTGTTAATCCTCGCAATGATACTCTTCTGCTACAAAACCATGCGGACGAGAAGATTTCCGCTGAGGAACCTGTCCGTGCTAGGGGGCACTTTTCTGATCGTAGTTGCTCCATTTGTCATCCCCATGATCGCTGCGTACTACAGCGGCGATTTTGCTCCACGAAGCCATGAATCAGTGATCATGAGTTCAGAATACAACAACGCAGATTTGCTTTCCTATTTTGTGCCGAACAAATCTACGGCCAGTTTGTTTTTCACGTCCTTGGACAGCCTCGGAATCAGCGGCCCTCTGAACTGGGTGCAGGGAATCAACTCCTCCTTTTATGGAAACCAGCACGAGAAGGGCCTGTTCCTTGGCTACACCGTGATCTTCTTGCTGATAATGTCGTTTCGCGTGATCGCCAAGACACAGGATCAGGAAAGAAGAAGCACTCTGAAGCTGTTGTATGTTGTCTTTATGGTCTTCTTCATACTCTCTCTAGGTCCGACTCTGTATGTACTCGGTGAACGGAGCATCGCTTTGACTCCGTATCGGATCCTCATGAAGATACCCCTTCTCAATGTATCTCGTACCCCGAGTAGAATGGGACTCATTGTGATTCTCTGTTCGGGTATCATCGCGGCCATCACAATCGATTACTATCGAGAGGTGTTCAAAGCAAAAACGAAGTACGTCCACTTGGGAATGGCTCTTCTTCTGGTGTTGATAGTGATTGAAACGTTTCCTGGAGAAACACATCAAGTGCGGGATATCAGCAGCGTGAAGTCCGACTTTTTCTCCAAACTGAATACTGGCGGTGAGAGAAAGGTCCTCCTCAATGTACCGGTTGACTTTCTCGGAGCCAGGGGCGGCGGAGGGGAGTATCTATTCCATCAGACTATCCACCAACAGAAGATAGTCTCCGGCTATGTAGCCCGAGAGCCTGACTATATCAAGAGCACCTTGAATAGCTCGCCCTTTCTGCAGTCAGTTCACCACCGAGGTTACGAGAAAGACAGAAACAAGAAGCGCCTGACCTTGGATACGATCAGTGACAACGAAATTCTCAAATCAGTCAACAGCTTGAGCGTCGACTACATCGTCTTGCACAAGTCCCGTCTGAATGACCAATTCGGAGAAATCGACGCGCGGTTTTCCAATGTCTACGGACCCAGCACATTCGAAGACAGGAGAATCAAAGTCTATGATACCGCCGGTGCCGTTTCACCAGAGGAAGATCTGCTCTATTGGCTGGCCTTCGACAAGCCGGTAGGACAATTCAGGGGCCAGTTCAATGTGGAGCTCTCCTATCATGGGGCAGGAGAGAATAGAACTCTCAACGTCGAAGCGACGAACCACGATCCGCACTTCTCGCTGCCAGACTTCGACTTGCCGCAGAACAGGCCGATGATGCTTGTACTGGATATCAGCTGCCCCACGCAGACTGAATTCCAGGTCTTCTACTCCACCAACAAGGGCGGCAAGTACACGGAGGAGGAAAGCATCAAGCGACCACTGAAGAAAGGCTGGAATAAGCTCAGTCTCGTCCTGTCGGGCAGGAAGTACACCGGTCGGATTCGCATCGATCCGGGGCGGGTAAAGGGGAGATACCTGCTCCGCTCGATCAAGGTCATCGGGATGGACTGACCTGCTCCGCCTTCACCCTCGCCCGCTCGTGCGCCAGGATGCGCTTGGGGATGTACCCGCTCTCCTGGCCCGGCCGGTAGCCCTCGTCCTCGACGATCCGCCGGATCTGCTCGGCGAAGGTCTCCTGCTGCCACGACCAGGTCCAGATCGCGCGGTCCTTGTCCACCTGCCGCTTCATCTTCGCCAGGTCGACCTCGCCGTCGCATACGCGCCGCAACAACCGGACCAGCGCCTCCGGGTCGACCTGCATCTCCGGCAGGAACATCGGGCCCTGCTCGGCAGAGCTCTCGCAGACCACTGCGTGCCGATCGCGAACCGGCCACTGCTTCATCATGTACCCGTCCGAGATCAGCACCGGAACACCCGTGGACAGCGCCTCGACGATGGGCAGCCCGAGACCCTCGCGCTTGGAGGGCCAGAGCAGCATGTCGGCGCCGCGGTACGCCTTCAAGATGTCGTCGACGGTCCCCAGGTGCAGCTTGATCCCGCGATTGGACTCGAGGATCTTGACGCAGTCCTCACCGTACTGCTCGATCGGCGCCTGGCTGTAGAGCTCGAGCGTGGCGTTCGACGGCCCGGCCTCGTGAAAGGCCCGGATCAGGGTGTCGGTGTTCTTGCGGTTGTTCACCCCGCCCCAGCCCGCGACGTGCACGAAGCTCAGCTTCCCGTTCCCGGTCTTCGGCCTGGTGCGGCTTCTCGCCGGCCTCCCTGGCGGGACGCCCCAGGGGATCACAAGGCTCGACAGGTCCGGGAACTTCTCCCTGAACACGCCACGGCCGTAGAAGGTGTTGAACAGGAAATGATCGAACTGCTCGTAGCGGTCGAACATCTCCACCCGCAGCGTATCGAGGTTCTCGTAGCCCACGATCGGCACACCGGCCTTCTTCAGGGCGGAGACGCGCTTCCAGTCCTTGGGATGCACCTCCATGAAGATCATCAGATCGATCGCGTTGAGCCGGACCCAGCGCAGCAGCTCCTCGGGCGTCGGATCGTCGCCGGCGTTGGTCACCCGCGGGTGATACACCGGACCTAGATTCTGAAACGCCTCGCTCTCCCAGCGCGCAAAGACGTGCGTCTGCATGCCGGCCGCTTCAAGGGAGTGGGCCAGCTGCCGCGTGTGGAACGAGATCCCCCGCGCGTGCCAGATCGTGGAGAAGCCGATGCTCAGCGTTCGTTTCGGCCTGGTCATGCTGATGATCGGCTCGATCGGCGGCGAACCGTCCCTGGGCGCCGCTTTCTTCGCCCGCTTCCGCTTCCGCTTCGGCCGACCAGTCCAGGCCTTCCGCGACGGTTCCAGCACGGGATAGTACGCCGCAGCCTCGCCGTGCTTCTCGGTTCCCTTCTTCACGTACTCCCCGACCTCGAAACCGTCCTCCGCGAAGTGATGCGTGTCGTCTGCCACGACCTCGTCTCTCCAGCGGTCGACGAAGAGCTCGCGGTTGTACATGATCGCCCTGCCCCGCCCCTCGGTCTTGCCCTCGAGATGATAGACCGTGGAGGCCGGGTTGTAGAGCACACGCTTCCCCGACTGCTTCCGCATCCGGAACTGCAGGTCGAGGTCCTCGCAACCGTTGACGTAGATCGGATCGAACCCGCCGAGCGTGAAGAAATCGGAGGCCCGGATGGCGAGACAGGCGCCGGTCACGCACTGGAAGGTGCGCGGCTTCTCGATCGCCGGATCGCCATTCTCGAAGCCCTGGTAGATGTTGAACGGAATCTTCGACTTCTCGTTGAAGGCCATGCCCCCGGACTGCAGCGTGCCGTCCTCGAACAGCAGCTTGGCGCCGACCACGCCGACCTCCGGATCCGTTTTCAAGGGCTCGACGAGCGGGCCCAGCCAGGACGGCGTCACCAGGGTGTCGTTGTTGAGGAATACCAGGTACTCGCCGCGGGCCGCCGCTGCACCGAGGTTGCAGCCGAGCGCGAAGCTGTAGTTCTCGTAGTTCTTGATGAAGCGCAGCCTGGGGTTGCTGCGCGCGAGGGCGGCGAGCGCCTCGGCCGTGCCGTCCTTCGAACCGTTGTCGACAACCAGCACGTCGAAATCATCGCTGCCGGCGTGCTCGAAGATCGAACCCAGGCAGGCCTCGGTGAGCGCGAGCTGGTTGAAGACCGGGATCACGACTGTGGTCCGACCCGCCTCGCGCTGCTCGAGCTGTGCGACCTGCTGCGGCCAGTCGATCAGGTGCTTGTTCAGCACCACCAGCTTGTACGCCGAGGTCACCTCGGTGGTGATCTGTCTCAGATCCCGCTTTCGATTGTACAATCCGAGGGCGGCAGGGACCTCGACCGGCGGGTAGCACTTCACGTAGCGAAGAACCAGATCCCAGTCGACCCAGCGCTTCAGGGTGTCATCGAAACCGCCGAGCTCGTCGGCGACCTCCTTGCGATGCACGAAGACGTTGATATCGATGAAGTTGTTCTTGAGCAGGTTGTTCAGCCGGAAACGGCGCTTGCGGTACGAGACCTGCCCGCCGGCGTCATGGTCGACGATTCGAAGAGCGCAGTAGGCGCATCTCCTCCCCGTGCGCTCCAAGGCCTGCACCATGAACAGCAGATAGTCGGGCGCCCAGGCGTTGTCCGAGTCGAGATAGGCGACGATGTCGCCCCCCGCCCGGGTGAGCCCGACATCGCGCGCGGCCGACACGCCGCCGTGCTCGATACTCAGGTACTGAATCCGATCGTCCTTGGCGGCGACACGCTCGACGACCTCGCCGGTGTTGTCGTCGCTGCCGTCATCGACCACGATCAGCTCCCAGTTGGCGTAGGTCTGACCCCGCACGCTGGCGATGGCCTCCTCGATCTGCCCGGCCCGGTTCCAGGTCGGCATGATCACGCTGACCAGTGCCCGCTGCTCGAGGGCCAGCAGCTCCCCGGCGAGCCTCTCCCGCTGACCGTCGGTCAGCAGCTCCATGTCGATGTCGCCCAGGGGTTCGGCCAGCAGCTCCTCGAAGCTCTGGCTGTCTCGCGCCGAGGGCTCGGCACTGTCCGGCAGCTCGCCGACCGGGCGTTCGGCCGGCGCCTCGGCGCCGAGCGATCGCTCCCCTGCCATCCCGGCGGCCTCGGCCTCGAGCCGGGCGAGTTGCTCCTGGTACCGGCGCTGGTGCCGGCCCAGATGGCTGTCCTCCGGATCGGTTTCCGTCCTTCCGAGCACCTCGTCCTTGAGCCGCACGAACCCGAGCGCAACCTTGTACCGATTGCTGCTCAGGATCGCCCGCATCTCGGCGGTCAGGGCGCCGATCAGCTCCTGCTGGAGCTCCAGCTTGCGCTCGGCAAGCACCGCCTGCACTCTCGCCTTCTCGCCCGCCGCTCGCTCCGCCGCCGTGCCGGCCAGGCTGCGCCTCGCGTCCGCGGCCAGCCGGAGCGCGGTTTCGCGCTCCCGCGCCGCCTCGGCCAGCGCAATCTGCACCCTGCGGAGGTCCTTCGACCGTGCGGTCACCTCCGCGTGCTCGGCGCCGGCCTTGATGTCCGCGAGCTCGTTCTCCAGCTCGCCCAGCTCGGCTCGGAGCTCCCGGGATTGCGACTGCTCCGCCGCCAGCCTGGCCCCGAGTTCCTCTCTCCCGCGCTCCGACTCCGCAAGCCTGCCTGCCAGGTCCGCCGCCTCGCGCGAGAGCGCGTCAGCGCTCCTCGATGCCTCCGCCCGCGCCCGCTCGAGCTCGGTCTCCAGACGCTCGACGTTTCGACGCAGGTCCGCGAGCTGCTCGGCTCGGTCCTGGAGCTTCTCCTCGGACTCGCTCCGGCCTCGGCGCAGATCCTCGACAGCCTCCTGCGCCCTGGCCAGCTCGGCGGAACGAGCCGCGGCTTCGAGTCTATGCTCTTCCAGATCTCCGGTGAGACCCCTCACAGCCTCGTTCTTCTCCTCCAGCAGCTGCAGCATCTGGGCGGCGAGCTGATCCTTGTCCGCCGGCTTCGACTGCCGGGGATCCTCGTCCGCGGCTTTCTTGAGCACCGCGATGCTCTCTTCCAGGAGCCGGATCCGCTGGCTCTTGACCGCCTGGTCGTTACGCGAGTCCTGGAGCTTGGACTGGAGCAGCGTCAGGTGCGAATCGTCGGCGGTCAGCACGAATGATTCCAGCATCTCGTCGGGCACCGCGGCGTCCGAGCAGATGCCGATGTAGTACTTGGCCTCGCCCCGCTCCTCGCTCCTCCAGCCGTGAGCGAGGAGGGTTCCGTCGCGATTGTAGTTGAGACTCGAGGCCAGATGGTTCATCTGGCCGAATATCTCTACGTTTTCGAACCGGGACCGCAGCAACGAGTCGAACTGCTCGAAGTCGTACTCGATGACATGGAAGGGATTGTCCTTCTCGACGATCTTCTGGTGTCTCGAGATATTGGGTGTGGAAACCAGGAACATCCCGCCCGGTGCGATGAGCGCCCTGACATGCTCGAGAACCTGTACCGGCGCCTCCACGTGCTCGATGAACTCGAAGGCGACCACGACGTCGAAGGGCTCGGGATCAATACGCTTCACATCGTCGGCAAAGGACTCGCCGCAGACGTCGAGGGCGGCGAAGACGACAGCCTCGCGCGCGAAGATACCGCTGGCGTACTCGACGGCCTCCTCGGAGATGTCCGCGCCGAGAACAGCGCTGGCCGTCTCGCCCAGGATTCCGGTGCCGTACCCGGTCCCGCAACCAAGGTCCAGAACTCGCTTGCCTTTCACGAACCGCGCGACGAACTCGTAGCGCGCCCGGTGCTCTAGCTCGAGGAGCTCCAGACCCAGCTTCCCCGGGACCAGACGTTCACCCGTGAACTCCATTCCGCCCCTGCCTCCGATTGCTCCTCGCGGACACTCGTATTGCAACCAGCCCCGAAAAGTCAAGCAATCTCGCTGGAAATCTTGACATCACCACCCGCAGATGGTACTCGGTGCTCTCGCGCGGGCAGGTGTGCGCGGGGTTTTCGGCGAGGAAGGCGTGATGGCCAAGAGGAAGCCGGCCAAGCCCAAGAGCCACGGGACGTGGTCACCGCTGATCAGCGTGGTCCTGCCGGCGTACAATCGAGAGCGGGCAGTCAAGAAGGCGATCAAGAGCGTCCTCGAGCAGAGCTTCACCGACTGGGAGCTGCTGGCCGTCGATGACGGCAGCAGCGACGGAACCCGGGCCGTGATCGAGTCCTTTGCGCGGAAGGACCAGCGGATCAGACCGCTGGCGTCCCGGCACAAGGGCGTCTCGGGCGCTCGCAACGTGGGCCTCAAGGCGGCACGCGGCCAGATCATCGCGTACCTCGATTCCGACAATACCTGGCGCCCGGAATACCTAGCGCACGTGGCCGAGCGCCTCACCGGCCGGCTGCGGGCCAGCTGCTACGCCGGGCTGCACGTGAAGATCCTGGACAAGCGGCGCCGGATCATCGAGGAACGGGACCTGCTCAACACCTACGACCGGAAGATCATCCTCAAGGGCAACCAGATCGACCTCAACTCCTTCGCCCACACGGCCGACCTGTACTGGGTCCACAACGGCTTCGACGAGACGATGACGCGGCTGGTGGACTGGGACTTCATCCTGCGGGTGACCCAGGAGCGCCCGCCGGAGAAGATCGACGCGATCCTCGGTGACTACTATCACCATCGCGGAGCCGAGCGGGTCAGCATGGCGGCGGACTACAAGCTGAACCGGTTGAAGGTCGCGCTCAAGAACAGGCTCCTCGGCGAGATCACGATCCACCTCGTCGGCAGGGAGCCGGAGCCGGGGGAGATCGAGCGTCTGGCGAGCCAGGGTATCCGATTCGAGTGGCACGACCGGTCCGATATGCTGGGCGCCTGGAAACCCAAGCCATCCGATGTGCTGCTCTGGCACTGGTCCCCCTGGGACGAGGAAGAGGAGAACCTGGATCGCGCTGCGGACCGACTGAACCTCGACTGCGGCCTGGCATTCTACGTCATCCCCGATGCATCGAAGGTCAACGCCATCCTGGCGCGGAGCGTCAACCGCTGCTTCCACTTCCTGGTCGCCGAAACCCCTGCCGAGAAGTCACGCCTCCAGCAACGCCTGAATCGGCACGACAAGGTCAAGGACATCAACCCGGTCGACACCGTGCTGGTCAGGACCAAGGCGCGGAATCGCGAGGAGTCCTTCAGCTACTTCCTCGGAACCCTCGCCGAGCATCACTACCCGGCGAAACGTAATACGATCGGCATCGGCATCCAGGCCAAGACCACCGAGAATCCCCTGGAGTGGGGCGATTACCAGTACGCGCAGAGCCTGCTCAAGGCCTTCGGCCGCAAGGGCTTCCGCGGCGAGATCATCTGCCGCGATCAGTTCCTGGAGAAGGTGCCAGACCACAAGATCCTGATCCACCTCTTCGGCATCCATCACCCGCCGCTCCCTCCCAAGGGCGACCAGCTGCGGTGCATCTGGATCATCAGCCACCCGGACAAGGTCCACATCGAGCAGCTGGCGCACTACGACATCGTGTTCGCGGCCTCACGGAAGTTCGTCGCTCACCTGCGGAAGACCTGCCCGGGCATGCGGGTGGAGTACCTGCCGCAAGCGACAGACCAGACCATCTTCCGCCCGCTGGAAGATATCGAGCAGAAGTGGGACCTCGCTTTTGTCGGCAATTCACGCAAGGTCAAGCGACCCGCGGCGACCCATGCCGCCAGCTCGGGCCGCTCGCTGGCCGTGTGGGGCGCGGGATGGGAGGAGATCCTGCCGGAGGACGTGCTGCAGCCCGGATTCCTCGCGTCGGCGGAGGTCTCGCGGGTCTACCAGCAGGCCCGCGTGGTGTTGAACGATCACTGGGCCGATCAGCGACGCTGGGGCTTCGTGAACAACCGCATCTTCGACGTTCTGGCCTGCAACCGCATCCCGCTCTCGGATCCCAACGAGGAGCTGAGCGCGCTGTTTCCGGAGCTGCCCACCTTCTCGAACGAGGAGGAGTTCAACCAGCAGCTGGATGCTCTGCTCTCGGATGAAGACGACGGTGAATCGCTGGCCTGGCCGCGGCAGCGGATATGCGAGGCCCACACCTTCGACCACCGCGCCCACACCTTGCTGCAGGCCTGGGGCAGACTGCTCAAGGTCCGCCACCCGGACGGCGTGGCGCCGTACCAGCGGCCCCGCATCCTGTACCTCCACGGCCCGTCCTCGGCCGGCACCACACGAAAGCGCTGCTTCGAGATCGCCTCGACGCTGGACGGCCTGTTCGAGGTCCGCACGCTGCCCCACGACAAGACCGACTACCGGCAGATGATCGGCAGCGACCTGATCGTCCTCCAGCGCTGGCTCGGCAGGAACATCTATCGCCACGCGCACATCTTCGACTGCATCGGCACGCAGAGGGAGTTCGGAAAGACCTTCGTGTACGAGATCGACGACTACGTGTTCCACTACTCCGACGGTGTGCCCAAGGAATTCCTCAGAGCCTGCGATGCGGCCTTTGTCAGCACCAAGCATCTCGCCAAGCTCGCGCGCCGGTACAACCCATCGGTGTTCGTGCTGCCGAATGCCGTGGACGCGGCCCGATTCCGCGACAGCAAGCCCGCTCGGCTCTCCAAGAACAAGCGCCATGTGATCGTCGCCTCGACGGATGGCCTGGGCCTCGATCGCGTCAAGACCCTGGCCGACCGCCTGCGTGAGGACTTCGACGACCTCCAGTTCCACTTCGTCAGCATCATGCAGAATCCGCGGCGCCACCGCGGGATCAAGTTCCACCCGATGATGGACATCGACCGGCTCTACTCGTACTTCCAGGCCTGCGACGTCGTGCTGAACCTCGGAGGTATCTCCGAGCACCTGATCGAGAAGATCGGCGCCCTGGACGAGGAGTTGGATCTCGACGATTTCGTCAACGCCAAGAGCGAGCTCAAGTTCCAGTACTCCGGCCTGGCTAGAACACCGCTGGTCAGCGAGTCGAAGCCGATCGTGTACACCAAGCTGCTACGAAACGACGAGAACGGGTTCCTGGCAGACACGGAGGAAGCGCAGTACGAAGCTCTGCGCAAACTCCTTCGAAGCGAGAAGACCAGACGCCGCATCGCGGAGCGCGCCCACGACGAGGTGCTCCACGAGCACACCCTGGCCGCTCGCTGGCCGTACTATCACCAGGGCATCCTCGCCGTGAACAAGCGCAGATTGAAGCACCTCGGCGCCTGGGCCTACGACCCGACATTCTGGTCGGACAACGGAAAACGCATCGCGGCGACCGGCCGGCCCCGCGTGGAAGACCTGCAGCAGATACAGGCGCTCAGACACGCGCTCGACAGCCTCAAGCTCGTTCGCCGTCATGACGGGACCAAGTACGACCGGGTCACCGAAGAGGCCCGGTCGCTGTCGCGCCACGGCGGGCCGTCCGTTGACGAGGTGTTCGCCACGCTTCGCTGGCGGGTCAGCACGGAGATCGTCGAGACCGTCAAGCGCCCGCACACCATCATCACCCTGCCCTTGCGCCTGGCGCGGATGACCCTGGACTGGCGGCGCAAGAAGCTCGCAGACAAGCGCTGAGGAAGGAATCGATCGTGACCACCGAATGGGAGATCCCACACCGGGTCAAGGAGCAGCAGTTCTACATCCCCCCTGCTCCCAGACCGGACACACCCTGCCTCGACCTTGCGCCGGGCGCCAACCAGTTCGGCATGAAGGACTTCACGGAGAAGCTCGGATACACGTACACCGTGGCAAACTCCGACCCCAAAGAGAACGGAGTGCTCAAGGAGGACCTCTGCAATCTCTCGTTCAAGGACGGCGCCTTCGGTCTGGTGATGTGCTCCCACGTCCTCGATCGGGTCGAGAGCCCGATGACGGCCTGCCAGCAGCTCTTTCGCGTGCTCGACAGCGAGGGGCTCTGCATCCTCTCGCTGCCGTGCTCGTTCACCGGAGAGACGAGGCGCGTGGATCACAGCAAGGGCCGCGGCTTCACCTGGCAGTTCGGATACCGCCAGGTGCAGGAGATGATCACGCAGCCCGGGTTCCACATCGGCCTCGAGGTCGTCCGGCCGGCCGCGATCGCCACCAACTACCTCGCCATCCTGCACAAGGGTCTGCCCAGGGAGCTCTTCGTCGGCGCCCTCTCCTTCGCCGCCAAGCTCCAGGAGCGCAGAGAAAAGGCCGCCGGCATACGCTAGGCGTCCCTGGAGGAATCCGAGCAACATGGCGCTCGTGAGCAGACTCGCCGAGGTCGCTCGTTACCACGAGGTGATCGGCAACTTCGTCTCGCAGGATCTGCAGGTGCGCTACCAGCGCTCCTTCCTCGGCATGCTGTGGACGCTGCTCAAGCCGGTGATGATGATCGCCATCCTCACGGTCGTATTCGCCACGTTGCTCCGCCGGGACTTCAAGAACTTCGCGGTGTACCTCGGCGCCGGCCTGGTCGCCTGGGAGCTGTTCAGCCAGACGGCCACAACGGCGACCACGTCGATCGTGCGCCGGGGCGGTCCGTTCTTCACCAAGGTCTATCTGCCCAAGGCGATCTTTCCATTCGCAATGACCTTCGCGGCGCTGCTCAACTCGTTGTTCTTCATGGCCGCGCTGCTGATCGTCGTCCTCGCGCTCGGGCATCCTCTTACTCTATGGTTGCTGCTGCTTCCGTACGCGATCCTCTGCTTCGTGGTCTTCTGTCTCGGCGTGTCGCTGTGGCTGGCCTGCCTGACGGTGTACCTCCGCGATCTGGAGCACCTCGTCGATGTGCTGCTGCGGGCCTGGTTCTACCTGACTCCGATCCTGTACCCGCTCGACGCGATTCCCGAGAAGTACTGGTTCCTGTTCAAGCTCAATCCGATGTACCACTTCGTGCATCTGTTCCAGGCCTGCATCTACTACGGCCGCGAGCCGGATTTCCTCTCGATGGTCTGTGCGCCGGCCATCGCCCTGTTCGTCTTCTTCAGCGGGGCGGCGGTCTTCTTCTGGCGCGAGCGCGACTTCGTGTTCCTGGTGTGAGCGGCCGATGAGTGACGAGCCACTGGAGCCGGTGATCGAGGTCAGCAACCTCACCGTCGAGTTTCGGCTCGGTCGCCGACACGGAATACTGCTGAAGCAGCGCCTGGCCAACCTGTTCGGCAAGAAGATCGTGTTCCAGAAGGTCCAGACCGTGGAGGCGCTCGGCGACGTATCGTTCTCGGTCGATTCGGGCACGGTCCTGGGCGCGATCGGCGTCAACGGCGCGGGGAAGTCGACGCTTCTGCGCACGCTGGCCAACATCATCCCACCCAAGCGGGGACAGGTCGTCTGTCGCGGATCGGTGGTGCCGCTGATCAACCTCGGCGCCGGGTTCAACACCGAGATGACGGGGCGGGAGAACATCTTCCTCACCGCCGCGATCCATCGGCTGCCCCGGCGCGAGATGGTAAAGAAGGTCGATGGAATCGTCGAGTTCGCGGAGCTGGAGAAGTTCATCGACACGCCGGTGAAGTACTACTCGAGCGGGATGCTGATGCGGCTGGGCTTCGCGATCGCGACGGATATCGATCCGGAGATCCTGCTCGTGGACGAGGTGTTCGCCGCCGGGGACGAGTTCTTCAAGCGCAAGTGCGAGGCTCGCATGATCCAGCTGATGCAGCGGGCGCGGGCCGTGGTGATGGTCTCGCACTCGCTGCCGTTGATCCAGCGGCTGTGCAACGAGGTGCTCGTGCTGCACGAGGGCAAGCTCGTGTTCCGCGGCGAGCCCGATGCGGCGGTCGAGTACTACCTCGAGAACTGCGGGGAGCCCGAGAAGAGCAAGGTCACGGCCAAGGCAAGCCCGGTGCTCTAGCCAGGAGGTGACCTTGGAAAAGGGGTTGGACAGCGTTTGGCGGTTCATCAGGAACACCTCTGTCTGGTTGAAGAATCCCGCTGTCGTCGATGAGCATTTCGTCCCCACGCTGGGCCTGGAACTGGAACCGTACATCCAGCGCGGCAACACGACAGGCGTCCACCACCTGATCAGATACCAATGGACACTTGATATGCTCTCGAATCTCAAATCGGTTCGCACGTTGCTGGATATCGCCTGTGGATCGGGATACGGGAGTTTCATGATCGCCGGTAACTTCCCTGCCATTCGAGTCACGGGCGCGGACTACGATCATGCCGTTGTCGAGCGTGCCCAGAAGACGTACCGGCTGCCCAACCTCTCCTTTCACTATGGTGATGCAGCATCATGGGATGAGACCATTGGACCGATGGTCTTCGACTGCATCACATGTTTCGACACGATCGAGCACATTGCCGCACGAGAACTCGCGATGGAGAATCTCGTCAACCACTTGAGTGAAGACGGGTACGTGTTCTTCTCCACGCCATGTGGATGGAGCAGTAACAACCTGAATCCCAAGTGGCAGTACCACAAGCTGGCATCCGTGATCGGATAGGATGAAATATCAATGGGTTACAGCTACTTATCATGCGGCTTTCCTGCTCTTCCGAGCAC